>Ga0315542_1002638_pt1 | contig 10843 bp, 6 predicted proteins | sample SalMarSW160120MG_FD_202541 | JGI IMG/M metagenome (GOLD analysis project Ga0315542, IMG submission 202541) | Salt marsh sediment microbial communities from the Plum Island Ecosystem LTER, Massachusetts, United States - Salt Marsh Sediment SW1601-20 ... | reverse complement strand
GACGGGCGGCCGCCAGGGCCGCCCGATCCAGCAGGGGGTGCGCCCCCGCGGCCACCTCCGCCTCCAGCACCGAGCCGTCCGGGCCCACCAGGACGTGCACCAGCACCTCCCCTTCCAGGTGCGCGAGACGGGCCAGCTCCGGGTAATCGGGCATGACGCGCCGGATCAGGGCCGGCGGCGCGGAAGAGGCCACGAACTCCGGCTCCGTGCCGCGCCAGGCCTCGGACACGGGACGCAGCACATCCTGGAAGCGCAACAGGGTCTCGGGGATCGGCAGCTCCTCGGGCAGCAGATCGTCGTCCACGGGCTCGATGACCGACGGCCGCGGCAGCGGGCGGGGCGGCTCCGGCAGCGTCTCGAACGGCTGCACGGGAGTCCACTCGATGGGGGGGAGCTCGGGCATCCGGCAGGGGTGCGGCGCGTGGTGCGGCAGGCAGACGAAAAAGAGAATGGTCAGCGCCAGGACCACCAGGGTCGACCAGCGCAGATACCTGGGATACTGCAGCTTGAACTGCTCGTTGGCCGTGGGCGCGAGGCCGGGGCAGAACTGAGCGATCATGCTCGGCATCCTTCCGGCTCGTGGGGTCCCGGGGACGGTGGCCGCGGGCGGGCGCGGCGGTGAGGTGGGGGCGGGGGGTTCACCTGAATATGCGGAGGCGCAGCGCCCGAGGCAACCGGAGGCGCCGCGAGCATGCTGGCGGCGGCGATCAGGACTGGCTCGCCGTCCGGGCCAGGGGATCCGGGACGAGCAGCGCGGGCAGCACCGGAACCGGTCCCTCGACCTGCGCCTTGAGTCGCGCGTCCATGAAGAGCGCGAACGGCTTCACGTGCAGGTAGAGCGCGGCGAAGGACATGACCGTTCTGAGCGTCCGGGGATTGTGCCGCAAGCAGTCGCTCACTGCCCGCCAGAACGGGCCCCGCACCTGGCGGTCGCGTAAGCCCAGCCGCCAGATGAGGCGGCCGAAGGAGCGCAGGTCGCGCCAGATGTGACCCTGGGGACGTACCACCCGGTGCCGGGAGAGATCGAGAGCCCGGGCCAGGCGTTGCACGCGGCCGAAGAAGGAGGACGGCGCATAGATCCGCTGCAGGACCGCGCGGTAGTCCGTGAGGATCTCGCGGCGGGGACGCCGGGTCTGGAAGTTCAGGCCCGACGTGCACTGGTCGGCGTCCTGGCCGCTCCGAATACGGTCCGAGTCGACGTGCAACCGGCCCTCGGCGATCAGCCGGCGCGAGAGCTGGGTCCGGGGCAGGGCATAGAGCAGTCCCACCATGCAGACCGGGACCGCCAGATCCTCGATGCACCGGATCATCGGACCGGCCACGGACTCCGTCTCCGCGTCGAATCCGATGATGAAGCCCGCATTCACGAAGATCCCGGCGCGGTAGAAGCGCTGAATGCTCTCGGCCATGTTCCGCCGCATGTTCTGCAGCTTCCTGACGCTGCGGAGCGCCACGGGATCGGGGCTCTCGATCCCGACGAAGACGGCAAAGAAACCGGCGCGCTGCATGAGCGCCAGCAGCTCCTCGTTCTCGGCCAGGTTCAGGCTCACCTCGCTGGAGAATTCGAAGGGATGTCCTCGGCGCTCGCTCCAGTCGCCCAGCGCCGCGAGGAAGGGCATGATGGCCCGGGGATTCCCGATCAGATTGTCATCCACGAAGTCGATGTGCCCCCGGTAGCCGAGCGCATGCAGGGCATCCAGCTCCCCCAGCAACTGCCGGCTGGTCTTGCAGCGGGGCACCCGGCCGTTGAGCTCGATGACGTCACAGAACTCGCAGTTGAAGGGGCAGCCGCGCGAGTACTGCACGCCCACGTGCAAGTAGTGCTCTAGCTTGAGCAGATCGAAGCGGGGGAGCGGGGAGTTTCTCATGTCCGGGAACTCCGTCGCGACGAAGTCGCCGCGCCGGGCGCCGCCACGCCAGGCGGCCACGAAATCGGCCATGATGTCCTCGGCCTCGCCGCGTATCAGGAAATCCGCCTCCGCGTACACGGCCGGGCTGGAGGAGACGTCCGGCCCGCCGATCACCGTCGGCTTGTTCCGGGCATGCGCCCACGCCAGGATCTGTTTGGCGTCGAACTGCTGGGGCAGCATTGCGCCCAGCATGACCACATCGGCCCAGTCCAGATCCTCCTCGGACAGCTCCTCGATGTTGCGGTCGATCAGGCGGAGCGGCCACTCCGGAGGCAGCAGCGCGGCCACCGTGATCAACCCCAGGGGCGCCGCCGAATAGCGAGCCCCCACCAGAGCGCAGGTCTCGTGGTAGTTCCAGAAGCTGTTGGGATTGAAGCGCGGCTGGACCAGCAAGACATTGGGGTCCCGCACGGATATCAAGATCGATTCCTCTCCTGCAAGGTATCACCCATCAGCAGGGGGCACGCATGAAGCCACACATCGGTGAGGCCGTGGCTGCTGGGGTTTCTGTTCCAGCCATAAAGTAGCAGGAAAGGCCTGGCTCACGCCATGCCTTTCCTGCATCCTGGTTTCCCGGCGCCGCTTAGCGGACCAGGGTAGCGCGCAGCGTGCGGCGCTCCCCGCCGGCCCTGAGCACCAGCATGTAGACGCCGGCCGGCAGGCTGCGACCGTCCGCGTCGACCGCGGTCAGCGGCAGCCGGTGCTCGCCCGCCGCGTAGCGCGCCGGCGGCAACGAGGCCACGCGGCGGCCGCGCAGATCGTGAACGGTCAGCGAGACCATCGCCTCGCGGTTCAGGGTGAAGCAGACGGTCGTGCGCGGATTGAACGGGTTGGGCTGCAGGGCCGCCTGCTGGATCAGGGGCTGCGGGAGAGCCCGGGCATCCGACCCGGCGACGGGGGTCAGGTCGCCGGCCGGCAGCTCTCTCCCGCCGGGCAGGACCGCCGTCAGGCGGTAGAGATAGCGGGCGGGATCGGCTCCCGCCGGTAGCCGGTCCGAGAACGCATAGCGCCAGATCCCGGCGCCCGCGCCGCTGGGCTCCACCGGGGCCGGCGTGATCAGCTCCGCGCGGGGCGACTCCTCCGACAGGATGGCCTGCAGCACCTCCTGGCTGCGCAGCTGCCCGCTGGCGAAGGCCTCGGCCAGGTCGGCCCGTCCCGGCGACCGCCCGCCGGACTTGTCCTGCGCTGCCCCGCGACCCGTATTGTAGCGGTAGATGCGGAAGGCCAGCTCCTGGTCGCAGGTCCAGGCCAGCTCCACCTGCGGCACGCTCCCGCCGGCGATGGTGGCCTGCCCGCGCACCCGCGGCAGGTCGCCGACCGCGGACAGGACGTCCTTCCCCTCGAGCGCGAAGGCCAGACCGCCCGCGGAGATGTACTGGGTCCCCGCCATCACGTCGGGGGCACCGTTGCCCGAGATGTCCGGCACGCCGCGCACGGAGTACAGCCGATAACCCGTGTTGAAGATCCACAGCGTGTCACCGTCGGCGCCGTCGAACAGGTAGGTGTTGTAGTCGAACGAACCGCCCACCACCTCCGCGACGCCGTCGCCGGTCAGATCGTCCACGCGATCGACGGACCAGCAGTCCCCGCCGTTGAGCGTGCCGACCCAGGACTGCCACACGAGGTCGCCGGTCTTGCCGTTGACCACGCGCACGGCCCGGTCCCAGGAGCCGACGGCCACGTCGTCGTAGTCGTCCTGGTTGACGTCGCCCACATTCACCAGGCGCATGATGTAGTTGTAGCTACCGTTGTCGAACGTCCAGACGACGTGGCCGTCGGCGCCGCTGAGGCACTGGACCTGATTGTTTGCCGCCCAGTTGCCGGCGACGACGTCCGCGATTCCGTCGAGGTCCACGTCCCCGATCACGCAGGCACCGTGGGTGCTGTTGCCGGTGTCCGTGGCCCAGATCTGAGCGCCGTAGCTGGTGCTGCCGCCGGAGACGCAGAAGACATGGTACTCGTAATCCATGCCGCCGAAGATCACGTCCGCCACGCCGTCCCCGTTGACGTCGGGCATTGCGCGCGTCACGCCGATGGCATCGGACGAGCCGTAGAAGCGCCACAGGACCGAGCCTGTCGCCCCGTTCACCAGGTAGCCCAGGTTGTTGTCGCTGCCGGCCCCGAAGGCCACCTCCGGCACCCCGTCGCCGGTCCGGTCGGGGATCCAGGCGAGGCTGTAGATCCAGCCCGATTCGTACTCCGTGTAGGTGTCGAAGGTCCAGAGCACCTCGCCCGACCGGCCGTCGAAGGCGTGCACGGAGCGATTGCCCCAGGCGGTCCCCAGCAACGCGTCGGGGAAACCGTCACCCGACAGGTCGGGGCAGCTGATCAGGCAGTCGTCGCCGTAGCCGCCCCCGTCGCTGACGCCGCTGGACGGCCGCTGCGACCAGATCACGCCCGGCGTGCCGGAGTCGCCGCCGGAGAGCAGGTAGGTGTGATCGCCCACGGCTCCGGCGTCGTAGGTCTCGACGAGCACGTCGGGCACGCCGTCCCCGTTGGCATCCGGCAGCCAGGCGAAGGTGCAGATGTCGTTGATGCCCTGAAAGGTCCACAGCACCTGGGGCGCGGGCGGGAAGGCAGCGGCCGCGCTGGCGAGGATCAGGGGCAGCAGAAGGGCCAACAGGCAACAGGAGCGGGAAGAGGTCCCGGGGAGGCGGCCGCGGCGGGCCGCGGCGGTGCGTGCGGTTCCGGTGTTCATGGCGGCTCCTCTCGAGGTGGCGGCCTGCGATCCGGCTGGAGGGTGCGGGGCAAGGCTGTGCGGTCGGCTGGCAGGGGTATTGTAGCGCAAACGGAGGGTGGATTTCCATGGGTCCGGCGGAGATGCTATAATCGCCGCCGGCGAGGTCCCTTTTCAGCTCTTGAATAACGGCGGGGCCCGCTGTTCCTGGCTTGCGGATGGTTGTCGGCGCCAGGTTCCACTCGAGGAGCAGGAAATGAAAAGAGCCTATTGCGGGTTTCTGCTGCTGGCGGGCTTGCTGATCGTCTGTGCGTCCTGCCAGGAGAGTGAAACGACCCTCGCACCCGCCTCGCCGTCCCTCGCCGGTCACAGAGGCCCGGACAAGGGGCCCTCGGGCTGGTGCGACCCGGAGATGCATGCCTTCCTGGAAGAATTCTGGCAGACCTGGGAGCACGCGATCTGGACGGAGATATCCGGATACGTGGATGTCGAAACGGGCGGCGTTCTCGCCGGAGTGCCTGCCGGCTGGCCTCCGGATTACCAGATCGCCCTGGAGATCAAACCGCGCTCCGTCAGCAGCCACACTCCGGGATATCCTCGCATCTTCTTCAGGATCCTGGTCCCCAAAACGGGGCCGGGATTCCCGCCGAAATCGGTCCCCTACATCCTCGAGCCCGACGGCCTGGAATTCCTGCTGCCCGCCCGGCTGACGATCTGCTGGCCGGAATGGGCAGGCCCCCCATCCACCAGCGGATATCATGTGCTGTGCCTCAAGGAGGTCCAGCACGACGGACATCCCCACTACGCGTTCACCGACAACGAGATGGTCCTGCCAACGGGTCCAGCTCATCCCTCCAGCCCGGTCATGAGCCTCCCCCTGAGCCTGGGAACTGGGATCACGCGGAACATCACGCACTTCTCGCGCTGGGAGCTGGTCAACGGTGACAACACGGGGGATGGTGGAGGCGGCAAGCTCGACGACGAAGAAGACGGCTGCTGGATTCCGTTCGCACCCTAGCCCGGAGGGCTCGGGAGTCATCCGGGCAGCCCCCCCACGCGGCGGCAGGGCCCGCCGCTAGCTCGCGTCGCCCATCAGGCGGAAGAAGGCCCAGTAGCAGGGATGTCGCCAGCGCTCGTTGGCCCGGCGCGTGTCGAGCCGGGCCGCCCGGAGCGCCTCGGCCCTGCTCATCCCCTCCAGCCAGTGGCGATAGAAGCGCCCGGCCAGGAAGGCAGCCGCCTCGTCATCGACCCAGATAGTCGAGGCGATGACCGTGTGCGCTCCCGCCTCCAGGAAGGCGCCGGCGAAATCGGCGACACCCCCGCCGGAGACGGCCAGCCGGCGCGCCGCCTCGCAGCAGGACAGGTAGACGAGCTGGGCGTCCAACCGCAGGCGGCTCACGGCGGGTATGGTCAGGACGTCCTGCGCGTCGCCGGAGGCCAGCCGCAAGGTCGACCGCCCGGGCAGCCCCTGCTGGACCAGCGCATGGCTGGCGATGTGGATCACGCCGAAACGATGCAGATCCTCGCCGGCCAGCCGTCCCCAGCTCGCCGCGGACCCGGTTCGCAGCACCACACGATCGTCGGGCCAGAGCGCGGCGATGCGGCTCGCCTCTTCCTCGGCCCTGTGCAGCACCGGCGGCGCGTCGTCCTGCGGGCGGCCGGCCGGCAGCCCGTCGCAGCCGATGGCGAGAAGGGTGCATGTCCGGGCCGGCTTGCCGGCGGCAGCGAGCCGGAAGGCGGCCAGCCGGGGAGCCTCGACCACCGGACCCTGGTCCGCGACCAGCCGGCCCAGGCTCGGGTCCGCACCCGGCAGGGGCAGGGCGCTCCAGGGCACCGCGGAGAGCAGCCCGTCCGGCACGATCCGCAGCACCCGCCCTTCCGCCCAGATCCCGTCCAGCGAGCCCAGCAGGGTGTCGGCGAGCTGCGCGGCGGCGGCCGCATCGACCGGCCGGTCCGGCTGCTCCATGTCCGCCAGGACGGTCGCCAGCCGCTGCCTCAGCTCCGCGCGGCCGGGCAGGCGGCGGACCTCGCAGCTCCGGCCCGAGATCGTCCAGCGGAAGGACGTCCCGCGTCCGACGAAGAAGACCAGTGCCGGTGATCCCGCCTCGCCCTGCAACCTCCGCAGGGCGGCCTCAGGCCCCTGTGCCAGGTCGCCCGGTCGGGCGTCCGGTGCGAGGCTCCCCTGCGCGAGCAGGAGCGTGTGCCGGCCCAGGGCCTTTCCCTGGAGCAGTGCGGGCTGGGCGGCGTACAGGCCGATCAGGACCTCGGCGGCGTCGCGCAGGGCATCGTCGTTGAAGGCCCGCAGCTCGCTGGTCACCTCCTCGCGCGGGCGCCGGAGCATTTCCTTTGCCTCCAGCAGCGAGGCCTCGGCCTTGGCGGCCGAGCCGGCGGCGGCCAGGGAGCGGCCCAGCTCGATGTGCAGGCGGGCCACGAGATCGCTCGGCGAGTTGGGAGTGCAGAGAGCGAGCGCCCGGCGGTAGCAGGGGATGGCCTCGGTATGCCTTCCCTCGCGCGCGTACGAGACACCCTGGAAGAGGAGCGTCGAGAGCCGCGTCCGGAAGCGCGGGCCGAAGGCCGGGTCCGGATCTTCCCGCGCGAAGAGGGCCCGCGCCGCCGCGAACTCGCCCTGCTCCAGCAGGACTTGGCCGAGGTGAAAGCGGCTGGTGGCCAGCAGATCGGGATCCCCGCTCTTCTCGGACAGCTCGACGCAGGTCGCGAAGGCCGCGCGGGCGGTTCCGAGATCCTCGCGCAGCAGTGCCAGCTCGCCGCGGCTGCGCGCCAGCTCCCACGCCTTCCCCTCCCCGCCGCCGGCCTGCACCGCTTCGGCGGCCCGGGCTTGCGCCTCCGCCGCCAGCCGGAACTCCCCCTGCCGGGCCAGCAGGTCGGCCGTGGCGATCTCGAAATCGGCGCGCAGGTTCTGATCCGGCCCGCGGTCCTGCAGCGCGCCGCGCAGCTCCTGCAGCCGCGCGATCGCCCGGTAGGCCGGATCGGGCTGTCCCATCTCCAGGCCGTTCCGGATCAGCTCCAGCAGGAGCCGCGCCTCGTCGGCGGCGGTGCCCGTGCCGGGGCTCAGGCCGCGGGCGACGGCGAGCAGCGAGTCGGCCATCGCGAAGTCGCCCAGCTGGCAGTAGAGCTGGGCAGCGAGCGCGGGCAGGCGGGCCTTGTTGCGCCGGTCGGGGAAGGCCTCGACCCAGGGGCGCGCCCGCTCCAGGTAGACCCGGCAGGAGTCGAGCTGGCCCAGGACTCGGTAGTCGTGAGCCACGCTGGCCATGCTGCGGGGCACATTGAGCGAGTCGTTCAGGGCGAGGCCGTGATCCAGGTTGCGCAGGTCCAGCGCGAGTGCCCGCCGGTAATCGCCCAGCTCGGCCGCGACCCCGGCGGCCTGGTCCAGGCTGAAGCTGACCAGCCAGGGATATTCCCGCTCCGCGGCGATCCCTGCGCATTCCTCGTAGAGAGTCAGGGCTCCCGTGACCTCGCGCCGCCGGTGCATGATGCCGGCGAGCTGGATCCGGCCCTGCAGCACCCGGTAGTCGTAGCCGACCTTGCGGGCCATGGCCGTGGCGAGCACCGAGGCATGCAGCGCGTCGTCCTGGCGATCGACCCGGGAGAGGTCGCCGGCGATGCCGCGCCAGAGAATGACCTCGAGGCGGCTGCCGGCCACGGCCCTGGCCAGGGGGGCCGCCTCCAGCAGCCTGCGCACCGCTCCCAGGCTGTCCCCGCCGTCGTTGTCCACGATGGCCAGCTTCACCGCCAGCCAGACCCGCTGCAGGGAGTCCAGCCCGGCCACGCCGGCCTCCGCCCGGCGGTAGAGCTGGCCCCGTTCCCCGTGACCGTAGAGCCGGCGGCCCGCCACGAAGGCGGCGATGGCGCTGGTGGTGTCGCTCAGCTCGGGCCGGCTGCAAATCCGCTCGAGGTCGGCCGTGCGGTGCAGCAGGTAGTCGTAGTTGATCGCCAGCTCGATCCAGTCGAAGTTGGTCGACTCCCCTTCCCAGAGCGCATAGAGCCGGTCGCCGGCCTCCTCCCGCGTGGCGGGGCGCTGGATCCGCAGCATCAGATCGTTGTAGAGATCCAGGTCCGCGACCGCCTTGCCCGCGGGCTCGGGGCCGGCGAGCGCGGCGAGCGCCGCCTGCAGGGCCGGCTGGAGGTCGGCCGACGAAACGACGCCGTTCAGATCGTGGATGCCGGCGTACCAGGCCTCGTGACGTCCGCTGCACCCCGCGAGCATGAAAGCCAGGCTCGCGGCCGCCGCCAGGACGATGACTGACAGCTCGAAAACCTTTGTTTTCATGGACTTGAACTCCGCCGTCTCGCCTTCCAGCCGGCCGGACGCGCTCCCGCTGCCGGGCTCGCGCATGGACAGCCGCATTAAAAACCCCTATGATCCGGGCTCGCAAGGGGGTTTATCGCTCAGCGACCGCGATCTCCGTCCGGGGCCCCTGTCATTCGCCCATGGCAACCCACAAGGAAGCAGCCCGGTTGGTCGATCACGAGCTCGCCACCACCATTACCGCCTACCTGGACGGCGATCCTGCCGCTGCCGATCGTCTCTCGCTGATCTTGACGCGGCATGCCTCCCTCACGGTGCGGTCCTTTCTCGGCGAGGAACAGCCAGAGGCCCACGACATCGTCCAGGATGCCGTTCTGGCGGTCCTGGCCTACCTGCAGAGAAAGAACGGTTTCACGGGAGATCTCGTCAATTTCACCATTGCGGTGACCCGCAACCGCTGCCGTAACCTGCTGATCTGGCAGCGGCGCCATCCCGGCGTGGCGATCGACGCGCTGACGGCCTCCCTCGCCGATCCCGCCCGCAGCCCGCTCGAGGCGCTCCTCGCCGATGAGGTGCAGGATCTGCTGCAGCGGGCCCTCGATCAGCTCGGGGCGAAGTGCCGCGCCCTGCTGCACGCCCTCTTCATCGAGGGGGCGTCCGTCGACGAGGTGCGCCGGCGCACGGGGCTGCGCACGGTCCAGGGGATCTACTACCGCCGGGCGGAGTGCCTGAAGCGGGCGGCCCGGCTCTTGAAAAAGCGGTTCACAGCTTGTTCCTCGGATCGGGATGGAGCGAGATGAAGGATTCCCTCGATCACGCTACCAGCGAGGTGCGCCATGGATGACGCGGAGCTGCGCGACAACCCGTTCGAGTGCGTGGAGCCGGAGCTGGGCAAGCTGCTCTGGCGGTACGGCCTGCCCGGCGGCGACCCGGCCCTGCAATCGCAGCTCGCCGATCATCTCACCATCTGCGATGCCTGCCGGTTCACCCTGGCGACGGAGGAGCGGGTGATCCGCGGTCTGCAGGCAGGTTCGCTCACCCTGCACGAGCCCGCACGCCCCCGCTGGTCCCGGTTCCTCGTCGGGATCCTGGGGCCGCCGCGCGGCCGCGTCCTGGCCCTCGGCGGCGCCTGCACCCTGGCCGCCAGCCTGGTCCTGATGCTGCTGGTGCCCCCCTCGCCCGCCGGCGGCGGCCTGCACCGCGGCGCAGCGGGTGCCCCCCGCTTCACCCGCCCGGTGGAGGGCGAGGTGATCTGGAGCGCCAGCCCGCGTCTCGCCTGGTCGGCGGTTCCCGGCGCCTCCAGCTACCGGCTGGAGGTCAGCGAGGTCGGCGGCGACTACGACTGGCGCGGGCAATCCCGCACCGAGAGCCTGCAGATCCCCGCCACCGCGGCGCTGCCCCGGGCGGGATACTACCGGGCCATCCTCTTTCCGGTACCCGCCGACCTGGCCGGTCCCGGCGGCATCAGCGTCTCCTTCGCGAGGGGCGACCTGGGCGCCTTCCTCGGCTACCGGCTGGGGGCCGCACCCCGCTGGATCCAGATCCTCGGCCTGCTCGGCCTGCTCACCCTGGCGGCTGCCGGCACGAGGCCGCTGTGGAGCCGGCGGTCCTCGCCGGCCGGCCGCTGATCGCCAGGGCCGCGGGAGCGAAGCATATTCCCTGCATCACAACCGACCCCACCGCCGATCGTGCAGCCGACCGGCCGGCAGAAAGCAGCCCGGCCGCCTGCCCGCGTGGGCGGCGGCCGAGCTGTGCTTCAGGACACGATGTCCATCACTTGAGCAGGATCATCCGCGCGGTCTGCCGGAAGTCGCCGGCCTTCAGGACGTACAGGTACGTTCCCGAGGCCACGCGGCGCCCGGCCTGATCGGTGCCGTTCCAGGACACCTCGTGGTGCCCGGTGCTCCGGGCCTCGTCCACCAGCACGCGGACCCGCTGGCCCTTGACGTTCAGGATCTCCAGCATGACATGTTCCGCGTGGGGCAGGTC
>Ga0315542_1002637_pt1 | contig 10847 bp, 8 predicted proteins | sample SalMarSW160120MG_FD_202541 | JGI IMG/M metagenome (GOLD analysis project Ga0315542, IMG submission 202541) | Salt marsh sediment microbial communities from the Plum Island Ecosystem LTER, Massachusetts, United States - Salt Marsh Sediment SW1601-20 ... | reverse complement strand
CCGTTTATCACCGGCGGAGCCGCCAGCCCCTGTCCGGTAAGTGTAAAGGTATAAGGATTTTCATCACTGTCGTCGCTGGCAATCGAGACCGTGGCGCTGTTCGACTGGGCGGCGGTCGGCGTGTAGCTAATAACAAAGGTGGATTCTCCTGAGGCGGCCACCGGGCTTACGGCGTCGGTTTCAAGGGTAAACTGCAGATCACCGCTCAACTGTACATGCGAAGAAGTTCCGGACAGATTCAATTCCAGCATACCGCTGTTTTCTATGGTTAACGTTACATTCGCGGGAGAACCGACCATTACCGTGCCGAAATCATAACTGCCGGTACCGTTTGCGATGTCGGCGGCACCCTGTTTTATATTGATCTCGGGCGCGGGCGCCGCACCCGTGGCTGAAATTGTGAATGTATAAGGATCTTCATCACTGTCATCGCTGGCAATCGAAACCGTGGCGATATTTGTCTCAGCCGCGGTCGGGGTATATTTGATCTCAAAGCTTGTGCTGCCCAGGCTTGCCACCGGTGTTGCCGCATCCAGTTCAAGCGTAAACTGCGTGTCCCCGGAAAGGCTTACCCGCTGCGGCTCCCCGGTCAGGTTCAGAGCCAGCAGGCCGAGATTTTCAATGGTAAAGGTCTTTGTAGCGGAAGCGCCGGTCTGTACATTGCCGAAATCAAACAGCGTACTGTTCGGAATATCGGTTGTACCCTGTTTTACGTTTATCTCCGGTGCCTGCGCCGCCACCGTTACCCGGAAGGTAAAATCATAGGGATTTTCATCACTGTCGTCATTGGCAATCGAAACCGATCCCGTGTATGTTCCCAGGGCCGCGCCCGCGGCGTCTATATGTACCTTAAAATCGCTTACATTACCAGCGGCCAGGGAGGCCCCGATATCATCTGCAAGGGTTATCGCGGGGGAAGCGGCCGGGTCATCATCTACCAGGACAACCCTTGCGGGCGCACCGGTAAAATTCAGGTCCAGTGTACCGCTGTTCTTTACCGTAAAGGTAAAATCCGTCTCCTGGTCCACCTGCACGGCACCCAGGTCATAATTCTGGGCCCCGTCAGGGACATCCGTTCCTTCCCAGGTAATGTCCATTTCAGGCGCATTCGTACCCGTACCACCGCCGTTTCCGCCGCCGCTCCCCACTGAGCAGCCTAAGAAAACGGCTGATATAATAAAAATCGTTATTATAAATAAGGTTTTATATGATGGTTGTTGGATAGTTTTCATAACCCACCTCCTTTATTTTCCATTGTCCTACTATAAATATACTACATTTAACAGCATTAATCAACATATTTTCGTTTTTTTTTATCGTTTTTTCGTTTTTATTTTGAGAGTCGCGCTCTTCGTTTTACCTGTGCTTTTACGCAAAAAAAGCTGTTCCGCCGGTTGAGCGGAACAGCCCTGAAAGGATAAATAATAAGCTATTTATACAAAAATATCATTTTTTTACTTTAATAACCAAATGAAACGGGTTTTCATCAGTATCATTACTGGTAATTTCTATTTCACAATCATGGAACTTATTGTCACTTGCGGCATCATCCACATGAAAAGTGGCGGAATCTCCCGCACCTATGGTGATGGGATCAATAATGCTTTCTATGTTGAAAACCGAATCCGGGTCCACTATACACCACAACCGGATACCTGCCAATAAGTTTTTTTAGGATTTCATCACGCGTTCCGCCGCCGGCGTGAACCATATGAATCTACGGCGCGATAGTACCCTTAAAATACATTCCGGTATTTTTTTCGTCCGGATCGTTCCAGACAATGGAGACTTTGCCTGTATACGCTCCCGCGTCATCGGCATGAAAGGTGACGACAAAACTTGTGCTGCCGCCCGGGGGCACGGGGCTGGTGATACCGCTGTCATCCAGCGTGAATGCCGGGTGGGTTTCCGGATTACTGAGCACAACGGCAACCTCAAGATCGGCGTTCCCGATGTTGGTAATAATAAAGGTCTTGGCGAGAGTGCCGCCCGGGGAGAGGGCGCCGTAGTCTACCGTCCCGGAGACCTCATTACCGTCCTGGGTCACACGGACGTCCGGCGCTGCAACGGTCACCTTCACTGAAAAATTATACGGGTTCTCACCGGCAGAGCTGTTGGGGATGGAGATATCGGCCGTATACACATCCCTGGAATGGGCATCCGCCGAGTCAAGCGTCAGCTTGAAGGTGGTGGCAGCGGAGGGCGCCAACAGGTCGGCGGTGGCGGTTTCATCCTTGGTAAAGCCCGCGTCGCCGTTAAATCCTATTTTGTCCGGATTTCCGGACAGGCTGAGCTCTTGCCCACTGTTGTTGGAGATGGTAAAGGTATATTCCGTATCCTGGTTCGGCGGGACGGTGCCCAGGTTATAGTGTACCGCGCCGTCGGGCACGGCGGCGCCTTCCCAGGTAATGATTACAGCGGGGTCCTTATCTCGTCCTCCCGGAATAGGACAGCCGGCCAACATAAGGGCAGCCGCACATAGTATAATCAGACTTTTATTCCATAAGAAGGGAGGGTTGAAGTATTTCATAAACCACCTCGTTATTTAGTGTAGATCTATAATAAGTATAGTATAATATTATTGAGAACACAATTTTTTTCGATTTTTTTTATCGCTTTTTCATTTTTTTGGTGGATTAAGATTTGCCTGCTTCCGCCCTTAACCCGGCGAGCAGATTCTCGGCCTTTTCCCTGCTGATGTGTGCCACCCGGGCCACCTCTTCCGGAGCGGCCCCGGTAATTGCGACAAGCGAACCGAAGGCGGCAAGCAGGACCTTCGATTTCATCTTCCCGATCCCCTCGTATTTTTCCAATACCGATAACGAAACCTTCCTGCGGCGCAGTTTCTTATGAAAGGTTGTGGCAAAGCGGTGTGATTCGTCGCGCACCGCCTGCAGAATCTTTAAAGCCAATGAGTTACGATCCAGCACCAGGGCCTGCTCCCGTCCCGGCAAAAACAGTTCCTCATGTTTCTTGGCCAGCCCCGCCACCGGTATGGATTCCAGGCCGAGGGTTTGCAGTACCGACAAGGCCGCGTTCAGCTGCCCCTTGCCCCCGTCGATGAGGATAAGATCGGGCCGGGGCAGTTCGTCATTCAGTACACGTGTATACCTCCTGGCCACCACCTCACGCATTGACTCATAATCATCCGCTTTACCCTGCAGCGATTTGATTTTAAACTTCCGGTAAGAGGACTTCTCCGGTCTCCCGTTTACAAAACATACCATCGCGGCCGTGGTATCGGTCCCATCCATATGCGCGATATCAAAACCTTCTATTCGTACGGGTATTTCAGTAAGTTTTAACGCAAGCTTGAGTTCCATCAGGGAATCCACGGAGGAAATGCGCAAATCCTGCTCGGCGTTCTCAATCGCCAGTTTCACCATCCGGCTGTGCCGGCCGCGTTTGGGAACAGACACTCCGGTCTTATTCCCCAGGCGCCCGGCCAGGGCCCGGACCAACCCCGCTTCCGCCAAATCAGGCAGATACACCGCTGTCGGGGCAGCGGTGCCCTGCGCGTAATACTGCAGGGCAAACTGCGAAAAGGCCTCTTCCGGAGAGGTGAACACCCTGGTCTTAAACACCTCCTTGCCCATCACCCTTCCGCCCCGCACCTTCAGAACAACAAAACTGGCAAACCGGTCGCGCACCGCCATCCCCAGGTAGTCGCTGCCCGCCGCCCTGCTTAACGAATGCTTTTGCAGCTCCGAAATATGCAGCACGGCCTGGAGCTGGTCGCGATAATGGGCCGCTTTTTCGAATTTCAACTCCTGCGCGGCCTGTTTCATGGCAGCGGAAAGTTCTTTCTGCAGCCGAACCGAGTCTCCGCGCAGTAGTTTTTTTATTTTTTCCACAATACGGCCGTAATCTTCCATGCTGATCCTGCCCGCGCAGGGAGCGCTGCATCTGCCGATGTGATAATAAATACAGGGATGGGTTCTTTTTTTCAGCGGCCCCCTGCATTTTCTTAACGGAAACAGCCTTTCTATCAGGGCCAGGTAGGTATCGATCTCCTCGACATTGGGAAAAGGCCCGAAATAATTCGAACCGTCGAACACCAGGCGCCGCGTGCGGAAGATGCGCGGGTATTTTTCAGCGGTGATCCTGATTACCGGGTAGGTCTTCCCGTCCTTCAGATTGATATTGTATTTCGGCTGGTGTTTCTTTATAAGGTTGTTCTCGGTTATCAGGGCTTCCATCTCATTACGGGTGATAATTACCTCAATATCATTTATTTTTGATACCAAAACACCGGTTTTTACATCTTTGTCTTTGGAAAAATAGGACTGTACCCGTTTTCGAAGCTCTTTGGCTTTGCCCACATAGATGATGGTGCCGCCGTCGTCTTTCATGAGATATACGCCCGGTTTATTGGGCAGGTGACTGATTTTATTTGTAATATATGCTTTGTCGGCCATATATAATCTTTCCGTATATATAATATATCCTTTTTCCTGCCTGGGGGAAAACAGGCAAACGGCTGAAGCAACCGGTCCCGGCTCTTGCCCGCCCATATCGGCTCCCGCGGTCTTTTGCGGACCTCTTTACGGCGGCAGTTCCGGTGTGAGCATCTCTCCGTTTTTCCAGGCATCAAGATAGGGCCCGGGCCACACCTGGCCGCGCATGGTCTTCCAGTCATCCGGAGTCGTCAATGCCGATATACCCAGGAGAACATGGGGAGGGGTAAAACGTGCGTCACCCGACTTCCCCACATACCCTATCAGCTGCCCGCCTTTCAGCCTGGTTCCGCGTCTTATACCCGGGACAAAACGGGAGAGATGCGCCATATAGTAACGGACACCGTCATCCCCACGCAGGGCAAAAGCCAGCCCTCCGCGCGTGGCGGGATCATCCTGCCGGGGGTTCCACCTGTCCTCGGTGGATATCCATTCGATGGTGCCGTCTGTGACGGCAATAACGGGGATACCGAAAGGAGCAAAAATATCGGCCGCAGGATAGCCATTGTGGTCTCCCGGCCCGTGAGCCGTATAATTGCAGTATTCCGGCGGCTGCACGGGAAAGTAGTAGGTATGGGAAGCTTTTCCCCGGCCACCCTTTCTTCCGGATAGCTTAATAATCCGTTTGCCCTCGGCATAATCCTTGGCACAGGTATTATACCCGATTGTATAGAATGTATACGCAAACAATAAAACAAGAATAAGGCAAAGGATGCTTCCCAACAATACAATTACGGCGTATACGTTTTTTATGTTTTCACTCCTTATGCTTTGTATACCAATTCATTAATAGATCCTTTCGTCTTTACCTGTCAAGCTTCTTTGGATCCTCTGAAATGGATTGACAAATTATCCTATAGCTATTAATGTTGCCTTGGTTATGCAGAAGTATATAATAGAGGGGAACTACCCCCTAAAAGGAAAAATAAAGGCCAGCGGGAATAAGAATGCCGCTCTGCCCTGTCTGGCCGCGACCCTGCTGACGTCCGAGCCGGTTGTGTTGAAGAATCTGCCGGAAATCGAGGACGTGTTTGTGGTTCTGGACATTTTAAAGCAGATGGGAGCCGCCGTACACAAAACAGGGAAAAACGAATATAAAATCAAAGTCAGCGATATCAAGAGTGATGAAATTCCCGCCGAAGAAGCCAAAAAAATCCGTGCATCCATCCTGTTTGCCGGCCCGATGCTGGCGCGCAAAGGCAAGGTCATTCTTCCTCCTCCCGGAGGGGATATCATCGGGCGACGCCGTCTGGACTCTCATTTTTTGGCCTTGAAAGAACTGGGTGCCCAGGTAAACATCGACGGATTCTTTATCCTGCAGGCCAACAAGCTTGTGGGCCGGGATATTTTCCTTGACGAGGCCTCTGTGACCGCCACCGAGAATACCATCATGGCCGCGGTGCTGGCAGAGGGGGACACCGTTATCAGGAACGCGGCTTCGGAACCGCACGTTCAGGACCTCTGCAACATGCTCAACGGCATGGGTGCCAAGATCAGCGGTATCGGCTCCAATATCCTTCGTATCCAGGGAGTAAAAAAGCTCTACGGCACGGAGTTTAAAATCAGTACGGATTATATGGAGGTCGGTTCCTTTATCGGCCTGGCCGCGGTAACCCGCAGCGAGATTGAAATTCAGGACGCGTTTCCCGAAAACCTGCGTATGACGAAAATCGCCTTTGCCAAACTGGGTATTTTCTGGGAAACCGAAGGCGGAAGCATCCGTATTCCGGCGGGACAGGAGCTCAAGGTGAGTCTGGATATGGGAGGGATGATCCCGAAAATTGATGACGCCCCCTGGCCGGGATTCCCCCCGGATCTGATAAGCATCGCCGTCGTTGTTGCCACCCAGGTAAGGGGCACTATCCTCATCCATGAAAAGATGTTCGAATCACGCATGTTTTTTGTGGACAAGCTTATCGGCATGGGTGCGCAGATTATCCTTTGCGATCCACACCGGGCCGTAGTATGCGGGCCCACCAGGCTTTCGGGGTCAGAGCTCGTTTCCCCGGATGTAAGGGCCGGAATGGCCATGGTAATCGCCGCTCTCTGTGCCGAGGGGAAAAGTACCATCCACAATGTGTATCAGATTGAAAGAGGATATGAAAAACTCTCCGAACGGTTGAAACTGCTGGGAGCCAGAATAAAAACCATTAAAGGCTAAGCTTTGCGCATCTTGTCCAAACGTCTGCCTATGGCATAGAAAAGCAGTGCAATAAGCAGCAGGTGCGTCGTTAAAAGCAGTACGACAGTCAGGATTCCCCCGAAAGAAAAATAAACAAAACCGGTAATTATTTTATACAGGTACACCACCAAGTCTGTGGCGAACAGCACAATAAAGGGAATGACGGGAAGAAAAAGGTAGAGGGACCGGGGCGGTGAGGAAACATAATTCATACCCTGGCGGACGGCAATCCGTGCACATATCAAAGAAAGCACAAGCAGTAAAAAGGGGATGGACAATTTGTAGACGATTTCCAGAAACAGAACCTTGTCGTTATTCGCGAAGTTCTTGGTAATACCCATGGTTTTTACAAGCTGCCAGATACTCATTTCCCGCAGGTCATTCGGGGTCAATTTATAATATGAGAAATCCAGTGGATTTACATGTAATTTTATTCCTTTTGTCTTATCTACCGGCGGAACACCGCTGAGATAGTCCGGCGTATGGCCCTGCGACCGTTTGTCCCGTCCGATACAGTTGATATTGATATAACCCCCGATGAGTTTTCCGTACGGCACCACATAGTGATAGAGAATACTGCCCTGCTTTAAAAACCCAAGTACCTCTACATTTTTAAAGAACATACCGTCCGCGACATGGACCACTTTATCAATAGAGATAAGCTCACGCGAACTCTCATCTTTTTTATTGAAAAATACCAGGTATTGGATTCCCGGAATGGGCAGCGACAACACCAACTCAGCCTCATCACTGAAAAAAGAAACGGACGGCAACTCTTCGGTAATCTCTCCCAGGTAATATTTTATGTAAGAGTCATACGGATACTGCTTTTCCAGATCTTTAAAAATATAATAGGCGTCTACGTAATCATGTTTTAATAACGCCGTAAACCCCCTACGTTTTTCACTGATTAAATAACGGGTTTTTTCGATATCCGGGTTGAGTTTTTTTTCAGAGATCTCCTCCCAGGCGATATTGGAAATCCACATGGCGCGGTTGTTTCTGCTGTCCAGTGCCAAAACAGACTCGGCGTAGGTATAGGCATTGGCGTAATCCTTGTCTTCCAGGGCGTCCTCCGCGTGTTTCAGGAGTTTCTGCACATCCTCCCCCTCATACAAGGCGCTTTGCTCACCACCGGTATGTTGCTGCTCATAGGTCTTTAATTCCGCCGCGGAAAGACTCTTCATAATCTCAAGTTTACGGCTTATTTTTTCCGGATTGTTCTCATCAATGGCCAGGGACAAATCAATGTAGATTAAGGCCGAATGATGATCACCGGCGGCCTCCTTTTGGCCCGCCCCCTTATACAGCTCTGTTGACATAGTGCTTAAGGCACGCAGCTCCCTGACGTATCCGGTAACCAATGGGTAGACGGTTTCATACGTAAAAATATACAACCCGGTAATGATAATCAGGGTGAAAATAAGCGTGGACATAAATTTCAACAAGGCTTTGCGCTGGAAACTCATGGCTCTTCCGGCAAATAAGGAAAACGAGATAAGTATGCCGGAACAATGAATCGACACAAAATAGATCATAAACTGGCGGAACGCATCCGCCCAGATATAATTCCAGAAGGAAGATTCTAAAACCATGTTTCTGTCTATGGAAAAAAACAACCAGATAAAAATAAAGACAAAACACAGGAGGTAGACACCGATAAGTACGGGAAACGGCGATGTTGAATTTATTCTATACACTGAACCTCTTCCTCCCGTAACCGGGTTGCGGCAGGAGTAAAAAGTCCAGCAGAAAGAACGTCACTCCCAAAATCAACAATACAATACTAGGGATTATAGAAAGAATAATACTCTGCCCAATAATCTTTTTCAATTCGGGGATCACGGTATACATAATGAAATTATTGAACAGAAAGATCAGCATAACGGCAAACAGGTAAAAGAAGGCGTTGAATAACGCCCAGCGCGAAAGCCGCATGAAAAATCCGGCGGCAAGGATTACAAAAAACAGGGACAGGGAAAACAGATAAAACTCGGCCCGGCGGGTAAGGTATAACTGGCCCAATATGCTCTCCAGTTTTTGATAATTCGAAATCAAACCGGCTATCACACTGTCCGCCAAAAACAGTGAGGAGGTTCCCTCCGATGGCTGAAAATCAAAATGGTCGGCAGAGGGCCCCTCAGTATTTAGAACGACCGAGCCCCGGGAAACCGACAGCGAGCCCGCGGTATACCGGGTAATGTCCGGCGTGGCGGGACTGTTATTCACCACAACAATATTTTGTACCCTGTTCCCCTGCCGGACTTCAAAATAGAGCGCACCATTCCGGAAGTTGTACAGTTTCCGGGCAGGCTGGCTTTCAGCCAATTCCGCCGGGGTTGCCGCGGCCGCGGGAGAAGCCTGGGTAACATTGCTTTGAATATAGGAGTACCCGCATAAAAAAAGGATAAAACAGCAGGCGGTGATTACAATAAAAGACAGGAATCTTATCCCCGGCTTTCGCTGTAATCTGATCAGGATAAAAAAATTGGTGAAAAACAGGGCAAGAAGAAACATTACCGAAACAGCATGGGGAACAAGTATACTAACAAAGTCCCGGGAAAACACCGGTAAAAGCGAGGCCCTTACCCCTACCGTATGGATAATGTTGAACACGCAGAGCACCAAGAGGACCGAGACGAACACAATAACATATATTACGGGAAAAAGGATCGTATCCTTCACTGTATGAGATAGTAGCATGTGCGATAAGCGATTTCAAGTAAAATTAACCGGTCTGATTTACTTGTATGGTTCATATACTCTATTGATTTTCTTTCCGGTTTATTGTAATCTATCGATTGCATTGAGAAAATATATTTCGTTCATCCAAGATAACAAAATAATAATCCTTCCCCTGTTTTATTTGAGCCTTTTGGTGTTCGGCGTTTTTGTCTTTAATCTTGTTGTTGTCGACTATATCGACGGCTTTAAAGTGTACGTAAATAAAAAAGAAATCGCCATGGTAAAAGATTACAAGGTGATTCATTCAATTCTTGCTTCTCTGGAACAGGATATAGAAAACAAGAATCATATTGATATTGTTTTTGACGAGTATCTGCTGAAATACCATAAAACAGAAAGTACACTGGACAATTTTACCAGCCTTGCCCTATTGGAAAAGAACCTTAAAGAAAACGTCACCTATAAATGTAAGTGCTGGGCGCTTGTAGTAAACGGCAAGGAGGCGGTCTACCTCCGAAAAAAGGAAGATGTTGAAAAACTACTCAAGGACATCAGAAACTATTATATTCCCGTAGCCGGAAACAATGAAAGAATCGATATCCGCAATATAAAAATCCTTGAGCCTTTTAAAATCCAACCGGCCCAGACCTACTTTCCCAATATTTTGTCGGAAGACGACGCCTTCAGCTTTCTCCTAAAGGGCACTGAACAAAAACTGACCTACACGGTAAAAAATGGTGATAACTTTTATTCCATTGCACGCGATTTCAGGCTTGATCCTTCCACGCTTATCGAAGCCAACCCGGACGTTAATCCCCTGCGAATTAGGGCCGGGGACACCATTAACCTCAGTATGCCCGAACCCCTGTTGAATGTTGAGATCTCTTATCAGCATGTGTACGAGGAAATAATTCCCGCGCCCATTATTGTAAAAAGAGACAACACTATGCTGCGGACCCAAACCGTGGTTGAAGAGCCGGGGGAATCGGGGAACAAACGCGTGTTTGCCGATATTGTACTGGATAACGGATTTATAAAATCACGGACCGTGGCTATGGAAGAAATCCTGAAAACCCCCAGACTGCGTATTTTGCGGCAGGGGACCCAACGCACACCGAATGATATTCTGGTGGCCTCCGCCTTTTTGTCTCCCGGTATAGGAATAATAACCTCGCCGTTCGGAGCACCGCGGGGGCATGGGAAACGGCATACGGGGATTGATATTGCCGTAGGCATCGGCACCCCTGTTCACGCTTACCGGGCCGGTACGGTAAAATACGCAGGCTGGAACCCCTGGGGATACGGCAACCTGGTGGTCATAGACCACGGCGGGGGAATTGAAACATACTACGGGCACAACAGCGTAATCAAGGTTGAGGTAGGCGATACCGTTGCCAAGGGACAGGTTATCTCACTTTCGGGAAATACGGGAATCAGTACGGGGCCGCACGTGCATTTTGAGGTCAGACTCAACCATCATCCGATCAACCCCCTGACTTATTTGAAAAATCATTAGTTTTTTA
>Ga0315542_1002636_pt1 | contig 10849 bp, 9 predicted proteins | sample SalMarSW160120MG_FD_202541 | JGI IMG/M metagenome (GOLD analysis project Ga0315542, IMG submission 202541) | Salt marsh sediment microbial communities from the Plum Island Ecosystem LTER, Massachusetts, United States - Salt Marsh Sediment SW1601-20 ... | reverse complement strand
TTATGTCTCTTAAGTATTGCATCAAACCCCTGTTTCACATTTTCTTCAAAAGGAACAACTTGAGGGTTTAAGGTTTCGTAATAGAATTTTCTTCCGTATTTTTCCCAAAGAAATTGATTTATAAACTGAATAATCTCTAAATCAGTCTTGTTTACCAGAACCATAATATAATATCTAAAAGTTAAATCTGTTTTTTCTTTTACTTGAAATTCTTTATTAGATTTATGTCTAAATAAAACGTGTTTATATGGTTGATAGTTACCAAAACCAAATGAAACCAAATGTTCTGAATCCTCAAGTTTCATTTCCATAAGCATTTGAAAAGGTCGATTTCTGTGGATTGTTTTAAGATCGGGTAGAAATATAAAAGCAAGCTCATTCTTTCTATAAATCATTACTGGTGAACGAAAAACGTGATCTCCGACTACTAGATCCTCCCTTGGACAAATATGAGGGATCCAAGTGAAATTGGGATCTTTTTCTAAATGGATCCGATATCTAACTCCTAATTTTGAAAATTCTAGGTCTTGATATGTTAAAATTTGATATCTGACATGAAGGATATTACTTTCTTCCATGCAATAATCCAATTTAATCTCAAAATCTTTGTTATTGAGTTGAAAATAAATTTTTTTTTTCTTACTCTTCAGATAATTAAATAACATTGGAGATTTCTTTCTTAAACTTTCTACTTGTAAAGTATTGCATCCGGTTAAACTGCCTAATATTGGAACCCATTCATTATTCAGTTTAATAGTTATTACTTCTTCGTAATGATTTTTATGTTCAAATAGAGAAACTCTCATATTTTCCCGTTCTAGCAAATAATCAGTCAAGTTACCCACTTTTTTAAAGTTAATTTGCGTGCCATTCTCTATTGATAATAATTAATGTTTTTAGAATAATATTCACTATTCATAACAATAAAATACAATATTTGAATTATGGTCATGAAGTTAAAAATTGGTTTGCTAGGAGCTGGTCGTTTTGGTATTTTTCATTTAGCAGGATATGTAAAAAACAAGAATTGTGAAATTGTCTCAGTTGCTTCTCGGACAGAAGAAAGTGCTAAAAACGCTGGAAAAAAGTTTAATATCCCCCATATTTACTGGGGAGATTCTTGGAAAGCTATGTTAGAGGAACAAGAATTAGATGCTGTTTCGATATGCTCTCCTAATTACTTACATGGTCCTATGACAATTGCCGCATTACAGAATAATTGTAATGTTTTATGTGAAAAACCAATAGCAATTTCCTTAGAAGAATTAAAAAACATTGAAAGGTTGTTAGATAATAAGAAGCTCATATACTTCTCATCTTTTCAGAAGAGATACTTAGAAATTTCTCCAATAATCAAGAAGATTGTTCAAGAGAATGTTTTAGGGAATCTTCATTTAGTAAGATACTTCTTTGGACATTACGGACCATACACTTCATACCCAGCCATGTCTAAACAAAAATGGTTTATAAATTCAAAAATGGCAGGAGGAGGAGTATTATTAGACTTAGGTGTGCATTGTATAGACTTAATGAGATATTTAATTGGAGAATTTAAAACAATTGAAGGTTATAATGCGAATAGTGTTTGCAAGGGAATAAGTGATGAAGATGTGTGTAATGTTTTATTTCGATTCGAAGAAAACATACTTGGAATTGTTTCAGTTTCTTGGTGTTCTGAACCAATGGAAATTATTGAATTATACGGCTCAAAAGGAACTTTAAAAATTGATATGCAATCGAAAGACCCATTTAATATTACTCCCATAAAATTAAGGAACAGCCCTATTTTAAAGAAAGTTTTTAATACTAATTTTGGCACGGATTCAATACCGCAACATAAATTAATTGATCATTTCATAGATTGCGTTATTAATAAGAAACAAGAAGAACCAAATTTCAATGATGGAAAAAGAGCTGTAGAGTTTGTATTAGAAGCTTATAAGTTAAAGAGTAAATAAAATTAAATAAATAAATTTCAAATATTTATTCAAAAAATTTTATTAGTAAAAAACATATTTAACAAATATCTTATCCAATATTTATGATTAAGAATTAATTCTTTAGTGAAATCTATATGGATTTGTTTGAATGGATGTTTATTATTTCAGGTTTTATTTTCTTCATATCGATGATTAGTGCATTGATATTAATGGCCAATAATAAGATGAAAACTGTGTTGATTTTTGGTATAATTCTGGCAATTCTTATGGTGCCAATTGTAATAATTATAATTAATTTTTTAATCGTTGGAAAAGGTATTAACTTTATTGTTTACCTAATCTTGATTTTTGCTTATTTATTAGCAGAGTTTTTGCTTGATAGAGTGTTTAAAATTGATTTTAGATCGAAACCTATTCAACACATTCCCTATATTATTTTAGAATGGGCTGCTTGCTTTTCATTTTTGTTTGGCGTTATAAGACTTGATACTATGATTGGTTGGATTATAGCAATCTTCTTTTATGCTTTTGTAGGTGCTTTAATCTATTATCTTATTATTCAGAGGAAAATGAAAAAGAAGACTTAATATTTGATATATATACGATTCTAAATTTGTTTATCTAAATCTCACTACATTGAATACAACTGAGAAAAATAAGAAAAGTGAGGTTGTGAAATTACAACTTCGAAGCTATAAAATCGATAATATCAATAACTTTAATTTTTGCTTTTTCATCATCATTTAAAAAATTATAAGCATCGCTTAAATTTCCAATGCAGAAGGGGCAACTTGTTGTTAATATTTCTGCTCCAGTCTCTATAGCTTCTCGTATTCGTTCTTTAGCAATATCAACTGCTAACTCCGGGAACTGGCTTTTAACTCCACCTCCTGCACCACAACACCACGCATTTTGTTTATTTCTTTTCATTTCGATCAACTCAATGCCAGGTATTTTGGAAATGACTTCTCTTGGAATATCATACATCCCCATATGACGACCAAGATGGCATGGATCGTGGTAAGTGACTTTAACTGGTTCACCTTCAATAGCTTTAAAGGGGATTTCATTGTTCCTTAAAAGTTCTACAAGGATTTCAGTAATGTGCTTTACATCAAAAGGCAATTCCTTACCGAGTAATTCTGGATAGTCTTTTTTTATGGTTCTATAACACCCTGCACATGCAGTGAATAGAACTTTCGTTCCCAATTTGGATATATTTTCTACATTATGTTTGATAAGATCCATTACAGAAGAATTATCGCCAATCCTAAGCCCTATAGACCCACAACACCAATCATCTTTAAATGATGCAATATCTTTACCGACAGCAGCAAAGATCTTCATCATGTTTTTTAATGTTTCAGGCTGTCTTAAAGGCATTGTACATCCGGCATAAAAAGTTAATTCACCCGATTCTTTAAGATTTGAAATTCCTTCTGTCCACTCGTATTTCTTTTCTAATGGTTCACCGTAAGGATTTTTCATATCCTCATTGATCATGTAATCCCTTATCGTTTCATGGCGTTCAAGAGGTGCGAATCCTGCTTCAACCAAATCTTTCCGTAATGCTTCCCAAACTTTAACATGATCAATCCATTCACTAGTGGGGAGAATAATATTTGGATTCTGAGTCATATGACATACTTCAGAACAATTCCCACATTCAGAACATTCATAAACAAATTCTGCGAGTTCTTTACTTAAGGGAATTTGTCCTTCTAAAACGCTTTTCAAAATATTCATTCTTCCACGAGAAAAATTTATTTCAAAGCACTCTTCACCTTTCGCTTCTTTTACTGGACAGGTTAGAAATCTCTCGACTGCGGGTCGAATAGCATATCCACAATCTCCACAGCCCATACAGCTCATTACAGCACCCCATTCTTTTCTTAAGTTATTTAGATTACTCATTTTAATTTTCACCCCACAAATTAAATTTTCCTCTACTAATAATCGTATTAGGATCGAGTACTTTTTTAATCGATTTCATCATATTATAATATTCTTCGCTATAAGCTCCAATATCAACCATTAGTCGAGACATATAGTCTCCCATCATGTACCACTGCACACCATGTTTGGTTACTCTCTCTAAGAAAGATTTCCAGAGTTTATTGTTTAATTCTTCGATTATTTCATAAATTTTACCGTCATAATACTTCCCAAAAGATGTAAATCCACAAGTCAGCTCTACATTATTCCCATCAATTAATAGAACAGGTCCACTACCTGCAATTGGCCGAGTATTTGTTATTTCAAAAATTTTACGCATATCCGAATCATTCTCCATATCCCATTGATCGATATCATTTAGCATTTTAGGATAAACATTAATAGGACAAAAGCATTCTCCAGTTAGAGGTTCCATAGCTGGATACATACCCCAGAGATTATGATAAAATTGCCAATGTCCTTGCTCTGTATAATGCCATTTAGCTATATTTCCATCAGAAATTTCTGAACCGAGATATTCCGCTTTATTTTCCTCCATAATCCTATCTAAAGCCTTGACATTTTCTTCTAATTCAGTTTCGCTGTTTGCTTCTATAACGTAAAAGATCATACCTCGTTTCCTTTTTAGGTTTTCCCATAAGGGCATAAACCCTAATTCTGTTGAAAGTCTAACTATAAGATCCATAATATACATCGTATCATAAACATCAATTCCCTTATGCCTTATTTCTGACATGATTTTTGCCGATACTTCTCTTTCTTTACGAGGAAGCTGGAAAGTTTTATAAGCCGCAAACTCTGGTCGAGGGAAGACTTGGAGGGACACTTTTGTTTTCACTCCAAAAATTCCATTATCTCCGCAAAACAATCCTGCAAAATCGGGACCATTTCCAAATCGATTAAAAGGGGTTTCTGAAAATTTATTGGCTTGCGAACCAGTATTAATGACATCTCCTGTGGGTAGTACTACTTCTAAAGAAACTAACTGATTTGTACACGCACCGTATTTTGCACAACCACCACCACCTACTGAGTGGTGAGAAATCCCTCCTCCAATAGAAGCAGTCATACCTGAACCAGGCCCCATACATCCCGTATATAACCCATATTGGCACAAATACTCATTTAATTTTCCCCATGAAATACCTGCTTCAACAGTAACCACTAAATTCTCCTCATCCAGGTTTAGGATATTATCCATGCGTTTCATATCCAAGACAATACCGCCATCACCTATTGGTTTACTACCTCCGAATTCGCAATCACCCCCACCACGAGGAATTACAGGAATATTTTCCTCATTTGCAACTTTTAAAATTTCTGAGACATCTTGAGAATCTTTAGGTCTTATTACGAGCGAAGGAACTCCTTGTAAGATAGGATCCACGTTTCGAGAATAAGCATGTCTAATATAAATGTTATCCGAAATGAATTTTTTGCTAACGATTGACTCTAATTTTTGATAAATTTCTGTCATTTTAACAACCTTGTTAAATTTTTTAGTTATTTTTCATTTATTGATTAGATTGAATCTATAGCTATTTATAAATTCAATTTGGTAAAATATTAAGTTACAAAAAAAATATTTAAAATTAAAACCATTTTCATATAAATTTAGTTAGTAAAACAAACATATTAGTTCAAATGATAAAAGAAACAATAAAAACGCATACCAAAGATGTAATCATTATTATAGTTGTTTTTATCTTATTTATTCCGTTGTTTTATGGCTATAACTTAAAAAAAATTATTAATCTGACGTTTAGTTTCAATTCTTTTGCTATTTTAGCATTAGGGTTATTTTTTCTCTTTCTGTTATGGAGATTTATATTTTCCACCTTGCTCGATCAAAAAAGTATCTCTCAAATGGAGAATCATGATTTGGTTGACGCTTTTATAAAGAAAAACCGAAAATGGACAAAATGGCTCATTTTCCCACTTACAATGCTGATGGAAGAATTAATCTTTAGATTTTATGCTATCTCGGTGATCATCGATCTGATTAAATTAAATCCATTTATCGCAGTTATAATTTCTAGTTTTATATTCGCAGCATATCATATTCACTTTTGGATAAGATTTAAGAATTTTAGAATATTTATAGCATTCTTTATTTTATCTTTTTTCTTAGGTTTATTGAATGGATATGCTTTTATTTCCTTCGGATTATTGATATGTTTTATTATTCATTATGGGATGGCTTTCGAACTTTACTTCTACCTTTATCGTAAATTTTATGCGGAAAATCAAAAAAAATAAATTTTTATAACGCTTAGCAGATTTAATGCGGTAAAAAAGGTAGAATAATTTATGAGAATATACTTCCGAGAGTTAGATACAGATGATATTCCAGCCATTAAAGAAATAAGCAAAGATATTTGGGAGGGAGATGATTACGTTCCAAGTATTATTGCAAGATGGCTAGAAGATGACGATTGTTTAAATTATGCTGGATTTGCGAATATTGAAATGACCGATATGATTGGATTTGGAAGGGTAAAGTTCCTTTCAAATGGTATAGCATGGCTTGAGGGAGGAAGAGTAAAGAGTTCGGAGCAGAAGAAGGGAATTGGGAGAGAATTAATGCGATATGCAATTGATTATGCTCGTAATTATGGTTCTAAATATGCTCAATATGATACTGCATCAGAAAATGAAGGATCTATTGCTCTTGCTAATTTTTTTGGATTTAAAAGAAAGAAGTCTGTGGAATGCGTAGTGTGTGAGACGAGAAATTTAAAAATACGTGACGATCAAGTATCTACCCTTGGAATCACTCAACTAAATGCAGAACAAGCAAAAGAAGAGTATAAGAATTATGATATCGGTCCTGGTAATGAAATTAATATAGGATGGTCATATATTCCTTTAGAATTTATCAAAGACCAAGGATCTTCTTGGTATACCTATAAAGATGCGATCCTACAAAAAAGAAGTTTTCCGAGTCAAGAGATAGGCGAAAGTCCAAGCACCAAAGAAATCTGGTTGATAACATATGGTAATCCCATCAGCGCTAGTTTTTTAATAAAAAATATTATTTTAGGTGAGTTACATAAAAATAATATTGATTACTTCGGAGTTTTTTGTAATCCCGAGGTGGTGGAAATAATAAAAGATTTTGGATTCTCATACTGGGAAGATAAGACAATAAGAGTTGTCCTTTATGAAAAGGAATTATGATCTTTAGACAATAGAGAAAAATATATTAAGTATCAGATCTACTTCACTTTTAATTAGTAAAATTATAACAATAATAGGATTTCTAATGAAGAAGTTCCAGATAGATACTCGATATTTAAAAAAATCCTTTCTTAAACTTCCTCTATCAATATTATTGTTATTAGGTTCATTAAATCTTTTCTTATTGTTATTATAATAAACCCTCTTCCCCTTCAATAAGATTCAAGGCACCATCTTTTCTATGGGAAGAGAAGAGATTAAAGATTGAGAAATTTAATAAGGTGAGTATGGAACGGAAAAAAATAATGAAATATATGTCTCAGAAATGATGGAAAGAATTCGTACTTCTTTAAATCTTCCCGAAAAAGCATACTTTTTTGACACGACTCTTCGGGACGGAGAACAAACTCCTAGTATTAGTTTTACTCTTGATGAAAAAATTGCAATTGCTAAAGCACTGGATGAGTTAGGAATAGACGTGATCGAAGCGGGATTCCCAATCGTATCCGAGGGAGATTTTGAATCCTGTAAAAGGATTGCGAAATTGGGGTTAAGTGCTGAAATAATTGGATTAGCACGTATTAGGAAGGATGATATTGATAAAGTGATAGACGCAGATATGGATAGTATTCACGTTTTTATTGCTACATCTGACCTTCACTTGAAAGAAAAACTCCAAATGACCCGAGAAGAAGTTACCAGCGAAGTAGCAGAGCTAGTGTCCTACGCGAAGGAACATTACTCAACTATAGTATTCTCTGCAGAAGATGCAACTCGCTCAGATTTAGATTATCTTCTCGAGGTAAATAAGATAGCAGTAGAAAGTGGTGCCACCCGAATTAACATTCCAGACACTGTAGGAACAATTACTCCAAGGGCATACGGATATATAATCAATAAACACCATGAAATGTTACCCAATACCATAAGGATCGCAGCACATTGTCATAATGATTTTGGATTAGCTGTTGCTAATACCATTGCAGCTTTTGAGAATGGCGCTTCTGAAGCACAAACTACGATATTAGGCTTAGGAGAAAGGGCTGGAAATGCCGCATTTGAAGAAACAGCTATGTCTTTATATGCTTTATATCAAATTCCAATGAATATTAATGTTAAAAAGATTTTTCCAACTGCTAAATTGGTTGAAAGCTTTTGTGGAGGTAAGATCAGAATAGGTCGTCTTAAACCCTTAGTTGGACAAAATGCTTTTGCTCATGAATCTGGTATTCATGCTCATGCTATGATTAAAAATGCTAGAGCTTATGAACCAATCACGCCTGAGTTAATAGGGATTAAACGTTCTGATGATGTAGAGGAAATCATAAAGCAATCAATTGTACTTGGGAAAGGAACGGGAGGACACGCTCTAAAAGCTAAATTAGATGATTTAGGAATAAAAGCTACTAAAGACCAATTCGCAGATATTCGAGCACATATTAAAAGATTTGGAGATAAGGGGCACGAAGTTACAGAAGAGGATTTTCACGCAATTGTGAAAGATGTAATGGGAGAAATTCCTAAAGAGGAACGTTATGTAATCTTGGATGAACTTACAGTATTAACAGGATCTGTAACTCCTACTTCTACAGTCCGTTTGAAAATCAGAAATGGAGGTATGATAGAAAAAGTTGCCTCAGCGGTCGGAGTAGGTCCAGTTGATGCTTCAGTTAAAGCAATAGTTAAGTGTTTTAAACCAATGAACAATATAAAACTGTTAGATTTCCAACTTGATGCTATAACGGGAGGGACTGAGGCTTTGGGACATGTAACAGTGGAAATAATGGATATGCAAACTAATTTAATTGTAAAAACTAGTGCAACTCATGAAGACATTGTAATGAGTTCAGTTTTAGCATTAATAAAAGGATTAAATTTAATTGTTAAAAAGTTAAATAGAGAGAGAAAACTAAGTATAGAAAAAAATGAAAGTAGTGAATAAAAAATGGGATTGACAATTACAGAAAAAATATTTCGAGAGCACTCCAAAGACGCCACTCTAAATGCAGGCGATTTCGTACTTGTTCGAGTTGACAAATGTTTGGCTAATGATATTACCGCTCCTATAGCGATAGATGTCTTCAATGAGATTGTTAGTGGTACAAGTAACGAAGTTTTTAATCCAAACAAAATAATTCTAATACCGGATCATTTCACTCCAAATAAAGACATTGCTTCAGCAAAGCAATGCCAAATACTTCGAAATTTTGCCCTTAAGTACAAAATAAAAAGCTATTTCGAAGTAGGGAGGGGGGGTATCGAGCATTGCCTCATTCCTGAACTAGGTTTAGTCCTTCCAGGTGATATTTTCATTGGGGCAGATTCTCATACTTGTACTTATGGAGCATTAGGTGCTTTTGCAACAGGTGTTGGGTCGACAGATTTGGGGGTAGCTCTTGCATCAGGAAAATGCTGGTTTAAGATTCCAGAGTCTTTAAAGTTAATTTATTCTGGAAAATTAAATAAGTGGGTTTCTGGTAAAGATCTAATATTATACACCATTGGTCAGATTGGAGTTGACGGAGCTACTTATAAAGCTATGGAATTTACTGGAAATGTTATTACGAGTTTACCAATGGCAGATCGCTTAACAATGTGTAATATGGCCATAGAGGCAGGTGGTAAATCGGGAATTATACCTCCTGACAATATTACCAAGGAATTCCTTGAAAAAAGAGGGTTTTCATCAAATAAAATGTTTCTGAGTGATTTAGACGCGGATTACATAGAATCAATTGAATTTGAATGTGATAATCTTGAACCCCAAGTTGCATTACCTCATTTACCAGAAAATACAAAACCTATTTCAGAAGTTAGTAACGAAAGAATAGAATTGAATCAAGTAGTTATAGGATCATGTACAAATGGAAGAATAGAGGATCTAAGAATAGCAGCCAAAATCTTAAAGAATCATAGAATAAAGACAAATTTAAGGTGTATAATAATCCCGGGTACTCAAAATATTTATTTAAAAGCTTTAAAAGAAGGATTAATTGAAATCTTTATTAGTGCGGGGGCAATTTTATCCACTCCCACTTGTGGACCCTGCTTAGGAGGGCATATGGGTATCCTAGCTGATGGAGAAGTAGCGTTATCAACAACAAATCGTAACTTTAAAGGCAGAATGGGTCATATAAAAAGTGAAGTCTATTTATCAAGTCCTGCAGTTGCTGCTGCTTCTGCTATAGAAGGATATATTACATCTCCAGAATAATTTCGAAATCCAAGTGATATAAATGAAAGGAAAAGTGATTATGTATGACATTAAAAATATTAATACTGATGTAATAATTCCAGCGCGTTACTTAGTGTCCTCAGCACCAGATCTCTTAGCTCAACATTGTATGGAAGATTTAGATCCTAATTTTATGCTTAAGGTAAAAGAATTTAATTATTCGATTTTAGTGACAAATTCTAATTTTGGATGTGGATCGAGTAGAGAACAAGCACCAATCTCTTTAAAAACTGCGGGAATAAAGTGTGTTATAGCCCCATCGTTTGCAAGAATATTTTTTAGGAATGCTATAAATATAGGGTTACCGATTTTGGAAATAGAAAAAATAAATTTATTAAAATCCGGAGACGATTTGAAGATTGATTTAACAAGTGGTTTAATTGAGAATCTAACAACTAATATGAAGATTAGAGTTAAAAAAATGCCTAAATTTATTCAAAACATAATAAATTCAAATGGGCTTATTAACTATTCTAGAAAATTCCTAATTCCAAAAAACTAAAGTTTTATCTAATTTATTTTAGAAGGTTTTAAAAAA
>Ga0315542_1002635_pt1 | contig 10850 bp, 6 predicted proteins | sample SalMarSW160120MG_FD_202541 | JGI IMG/M metagenome (GOLD analysis project Ga0315542, IMG submission 202541) | Salt marsh sediment microbial communities from the Plum Island Ecosystem LTER, Massachusetts, United States - Salt Marsh Sediment SW1601-20 ... | reverse complement strand
TAAATTAGGGTGCAAAACCAAGGTAGGTCGGGTTTCTATACCCGACGGCGGCTATGGGAAAGCCGCCCTACAATGTATTTCACACCAGTAATTAGATTAATTATACATTAATTGTCTAGTTTACTCAAGGAACTTACCTCCTGAATTAAAAGCAAAAACGTAGAGGCAATTCAAGCTCTGAAAGAGCCATTACCCCTACGCTTTGCAAAAATCAAACCACCCTGATCACAGGTTACTGATTACCATTCACTTCCCCTCAATAAATCTCCGGCACAAAGGTCTGGTCGCTGAACGGAGGGCGCACATAACCGATATCATCCTGGCGCGGCGGCAGCTCGATCGGCTCTGGAGTCAGATCCTGGTACGGGATCTGGCTGAGCAGATGGCTGATGCAGTTCAAGCGCGCCCGTTTCTTATCGTCCGAATTGACCACCCACCAGGGGGATTGTTTGATGTCCGTATACTTGAACATCTCGTCTTTGGCCCGGGAATACTCCACCCAGCGGGCGCGCGACTGCATGTCCATCGGGCTGAGCTTCCAGCGCTTGGTCGGATCATCGATGCGCGCCTGGAAACGATGTTCCTGCTCCTCATCGCTGACCGAGAACCAGTATTTGATCAGGATAATCCCCGAACGTACCAGCATGCGTTCGAATTCGGGGCAGGAGCGCAGAAACTCGCGGTATTCCTCCTCCGTGCAGAAACCCATCACCCGCTCCACGCCGGCCCGGTTGTACCAACTGCGATCGAACAGCACGATTTCTCCGGCAGCCGGCAGGTGCGTGACATAACGCTGGAAATACCATTGGGTCTTCTCCCGCTCGGTAGGCGCAGGCAGCGCAACGACCCGGGCAATACGTGGGTTCAGGCTTTCGGTGATGCGCTTGATCGTTCCGCCCTTTCCGGCTGCGTCACGACCCTCGAAGATCACCACGACTTTCAAGCCTTTTGCCTTAACCCATTCCTGCAGCTTGACCAGCTCGACTTGCAGTTTCCTCAATTCACGCAGGTAGACCTTATTTTTTAATTTCTTGGCCGTCTTGCGCTCTTTGGGTTCAACTTGAAGAACTTCGGCGGTCTCACTTTCATCTTCCTTGGCAGCAATCTCGCTCACCGGATCAGAATCCCCGTCCTTCCCGTTCTGTGGAACGGCATCTGCTTCGACTTCCAGTACTTCAGTGTTTGAATTAGCTTTCTTTTTCTTCTTCTTTGACATTTCCGCCTCCCAAGTCGAACACCGAACGATTCAAATCATAAATTGCAGACGATATGCATTGATTTTAGACAAAATACGAGCGAAAGTCAACCGCCATCGGGAAATGGGTTTTCGTAGCAGTAGAGAAGATTAACCTAAGCAGCAGAGTCGCCTCTGCTGCTTGGCTTCAGAACCGTGCGTGAAACGTTAGCTTCACACGGCTCCTCACTAGATTGGCTATTGTTATTAGCGCCTCGGTTCGCTTGTGCTTCTGCGGCTGTTTTCTTGTGGTGACAGTGTCTATGGAGGAGTTGCCAGTTGGAGTATCTATCCTGTCCACCCTGAGCTTTTGGGAGGATGTGGTCTACTTCTGGCTGATCTTCTGGTCGGAAGTACAATCCACAAAGGCTGCATCGCCCTGCTTGACGTTTTAGCAAGATGGCCACTGGTTTAGGCACGTCTGGGTATCTGGCTTGTCTTTGGCTCCAATAGATCCAATCTCCATCGTAAGGACTCCTTGGTCCTTGCACCTTGACATATTTCTTGCATGGGGTTTGGCTGTGCCGGAGAAGAGGGAATCCGTCTTTAGAGGTAAAGATCCACCGACCTCGTTGAGGGTGCCAGTATTTGTGCGTAATCCACTGCCAGGATTTAGTCGGGTGACGCTTTTTTGCCCAGCGCACTAGCTTTATAAAGAGCAGATAATCCAATCTTACAAAGGTTTTCTTAGAGACGACGGTTGCATAATAGTTTGTCCAGCCTTTAATGATCGGGTTGAGCTGACCACTTAGGCGGGTCTGGTCCATCATCATGCTTGCTTTGATCACCTGCCGAAGTTTTTGCTGATGTCTTCGGATGGCCTCTTGGCTTGGTTTGATGATTGTTTTGAACCTTGACTGCTCGGCCTCCTGATGTTTCTTTTTCTTGGCGTGGGTCTTTCCCACAGGATATTGACGGATATTGAAGCCCAAAAAGTCAAAACCCGCTGTTTCAGTCGTCGGGTTGAGCGTATGAACGATACGTGTCTTCTCCATATTGAGTTCCAAGCCTATGTCTTTCAGCCATTCGGATATCCTTTGTTGAATCTGTTTCAAGACCTGTTCATCCGTATGCAGGGCTACCATATCATCTGCGTAACGAACGAGTTTAGCTTGTGGATGCTTCGAGGTTACAATCGTTTCTAACCCATGAAGAGCGATATTGGCGATCAATGGTGAAATTACTCCCCCTTGAGGTGAACCTTGGAGGGTTGGAAACAGTTTGTTGTCTTCGATCACGCCCGCTTTCAGCCAGGCTCGAATTGCCCTACGGAGAATTGCGAAGGTTTGAAGTTTCAGCAGGATGGCTTGATGATTAATCCGATCGAAGCATTTTCGGATATCTGCATCTAAGACAAATTTGGCTTGGTGACTGAGGGATTTGAAAATGGCTTCAACGGCATCGTGGGCTGATCGTCCTGGTCTAAAGCCATAACTGTTCGGTTCGAAGCGAGCCTCCCATTCCGGCTCCAAGGCTAACTTGGCTAAGGCTTGTTCTGCCCGATTCCGTAAAGTGGGTATCCCCAAGGGGCGCTTTTCTGTTTTGCCCGGTTTATCTATCCACACTCGTCGTACCGGTTGAGCGGTTCGAGACAATTTGAGCGTCTTTGCCAATTGTAGCCGTTGGTTAGGATTGAGTGATTTTACGCCGTCGATCCCCGCCGTATTCTTTCCCCGATTGTCTTGGGTTACCCGTCTGACCGCCAGACATTTGGCCGACCAAGAACTCAACAGAAGCCTTTGTAACTTATGAACTGCTTGGATATCACCTCTCTGAGAGGCTTGGTAAATGCGCTTTTGGAGCTTGAAGACCGCCCGCTCGTATTTCTTCCAGGGGAGTTCTTGCCATTTATACATCGGTGGTTGCACCGTGTTCATAACTTTTGCACTCCTACTTGCTCTTTACCTTCCAATCTAGCGTCCCCACGTCAGCTTATCTCGCCTATTACCGACGAGCTTTCGCTTCTTGGGGAATCTTCCCATCCGAGGCATACGGTTGGCACCTGCTCAGTGAGAGCACCCGGATGGTTACTTCGTTCCGACGGCATGTTTGACGTATCGTTAGGGTCAGGCTCTCCACCGGGTTTAGCGGGGGTGAAACCTGGTCACTTTAATATATGCCAGGCCCCTATCCTGTACCTTTTGGTCAAGCCCAGTCCAGTTTGGCTTGTTGGTTGTGACGATGGTTAGACCTGTTCGTATTCCTACCCATAGATACTTGCTTGCAGGTGTGGCCCAGTTGGACTCCGAGTTGACCCGCTTTTCATCCCGCTTCACGGATTGAGGACCAGTCGCTACCGTGGGGATGATGCTTTTCCCTTTTCACCAGGGGTTGGAGATTGCATCCAACATCAAGCCGTCAGTTGTCAAGGTTATGTTTGGCTAGCTCATCTCCTTGCTGCTCATCTCCCGGGTTGCCCGGTTTCGAGCAAACGAATCGCACATTAAAATCAACCCCATTCTTCGCCCAAACCTATAGGCAAAAACCAGCAATTTGAGCCAGATAATTGAGTATCTCAAGCCACAGGAGGTGCTCAATGTCCGGATTCCAAAAAGGAAGGGGTGATCCCAGGAGGCTACCTGAGATCACCCTGATTATGCAGGCGCAGTCTGGCTGTTCCGAAAGCCTGAACGAGGTGATGGAACAGTATGAAGGACTGGTTCGTTGGGTCGTTCAGCGTCAGTGGTTGCTGACCCTATCTTATGAAGATGCGCTCCAAGCCGGTCGCCAAGGATTGTGGCGCGCAGTCTTGCGCTACGATCCTGGACGGGGAGCCAGCTTCGTGACCTACGCCTGCAAGGTAATTATGATCGAGGTTTGGGTGGCTGTAAAGTATGAACGTCGTCGTTTGGGCCGCGAAATACCGCTTCCAATTCTTGTACTCTACTATTATCAGAGCGGGCCTAACCCGGCCCGGTTGAGTGAGCAGCAGGAAGTAAGCCAGGAGCTGCTGGCTCTGGTGGACCGTTTACCAGAAAGGTCGGCCAGGATTATCACTGCTTATTACGGATTGAGGGGGCAAGAAGCACAAACCTTGCAAGCCATTGGCAATCAGCTAGGGTTGACCAAGGAGCGCATACGGCAACTGCGCAACGCAGCTCTGGTGTGGTTGCGTCAACCGGCCCACAGTCAGGAACTGCGCAGCCTGTTAGCCCGCCATAATCAGCAGCAATATGAATGGGCCGATCAAGTGGCCCAAGCCTGGCTCAAACGCCGGGGAGGACGCCATGGACGGCGCTAAAGTCACTCCCGAGCAAACCCGAGCCGAGGATCTCGATTTCGTCAGCCAGTGCAACCTCTTGAGCCTGCAGGAAAGCCTGCCCCTGAAATGGCCGACCCCAGTCGCCTTACCTGCCTCGCCTAAGAAACACTACCGCTCTGCATACAGCTATTCCTGGCAGGCGGAATTGATGGATCCCGAGCAACTGTTGGTCTGGAAAGATCTATCTGATTTTGATCTACTGCTGCGCCTGATCGATTTCAGCGGTTTGCGACCGCTTTTAGCGCATCTGTTGGGCTGGCAGTCAGGCCGCGGCTGGGAGCCCTTCGATCCAGTCTCCTTCTTTTTGCTGGTTGCCTGGCAAGTGATCAACCGTTGGAAGCGTAGCGAGACCCTCAAAAATCTGGCTGACCAGCGTTATGCTGACTATGCCCGCTGGTTTGGTTTTCGTCTGGGGGTCTATCCCAGTGAAGGAGGGGTGCGTTACTTTCTGACTACCCTGGGACGCAATTCGGACGACAGTACGGAAACCATTACGGTTGAACAAGGGCAGGAGATCATCGAGATCCTCGTGCAGAAGTTGAATCTGTTGTTGAGCGGTGCAGTTGGGGTGGTACGCCAGGTGCCTGTGCTCAGCCCATCAGCCTGGCAGGCTGCTTTGCTCTGCCCGGATGGACAGATCCATGATGCGGCTTCGAAGCTGCGCTGTATCTCCGTGAGCGCCAGCTGCTACCTTCCCAGCTCTCCCGAAAATCCACGCCCCTGTCCGGCCAAGGGCAAGGACCGCCGGGGCTGTGATTGTAATACCCTGGCCTGCGCCCGCTTTTGCTGCCAGACTACTCCCCGCGACCCGCAAGCCCGTTACGTTTGGTACACCGGCTCTAACCAATCCGCTGAAAGCCCAAACCGTTCAACTCGCCCCGAAACAACCGAACGAGAACGTGGCAAAGCCCGCTATGGCTACCGCAGCTTGCCTTTGCGCCTGGCAGATCCCCTCCGGCGCTTCAGTTTGACCTTGTTGGATGATTTTCGTCCGGCCAACCAGCACGAAGATGTTCCCAGCGCAGCCTTGCTCTTGCAGTTGCAGCACCACTATCCTGATTTGCAGGCGGATGCTGTGGCCGGGGATGCTGGCTTGGGCTATGAGGCTTTCTTGCACACGATTTACTCCCACCTCAACGCTCGGCGAGTGGTGGATCTGCGCCAACATTTCACCGATGGCGATCGCAGCCAGTGGCCCACCCGCAGCTACGATGATCGCGGTCGCCCGATCTGCAACTATGGCTACTCCCTGGTTTCCTATGGCTTTGATAAAGCACGCCAACGTCACAAATGGTGCTGCGACCTGGCCTGCTTACAAGGCAAGGATCCCCTGGTGAAGTTGGACCAAGTCCGCTATCCCCCGGACGAATGCCCTTACCAACTCGCCGAACATGCTCATGGACGAGTGATCAATGTGGCTGAACGTTTTGCAGATGCTTCTATCCGCCTGGTTCGTGATGTCCCTTTCCGCAGTCCAGCCTGGAAGACCCTTTACCATCGTGCTCGCAATGCCGTTGAAAGTCGTAACGCAATTTTTGAAGATTGGGGCTTGAAACGCATGCCGGTCTATGGGTTACATCGCTCCAAAGCCCTTACTTTCCTGGCAGATGTTTTAGATACGCTCACTCTCCTGGCTCGTCTGGTGCGGGAAGCCACTCAGGCCAGCCTGGGAGTAACCTGAACTCAGCCTAACCCCTGTTATTACACCTCGTCCGGCAAGAATCGCTTGCCGAGGCTATTTCTACGCGCCTGTTTGCTGGTTTTCTGTCCTGGGCTGTCTCAGTTTCTCCCATTCTTAGAGACCCTTGGCTCCTAAGGCATGCCTGCAATTTGACCTACCCCTGCCGAAAACGGCGTTCTGCTTCGTTTTGTGATCCATTTCGCAGGCCTTCCACCCTCGTCAACCCCATTTTCCACCTGACCCTACCTTCCTATTCCTTTCTATTGCTTCGAAATCCCGAAATTAGAGCACTTTAATCTCATCAAGCGCATATCTCTCAACCTGCAGGTGTATAATCTTCATACGCATTTTCCCACAACACAAAAAAGATTGTGGAAGTTCAATTCATATGTGGTAATTAGAGGCATGCAGACAATTTTCATCGTCGTTGCGGCCGGATTTTCCGGCGGCTTATTGTTCATCTTACTGCAGCCGGCAATAACCCGCCTGGGAGTCGTTTTAATCGGCAAATCCAGGCGATTAAGCCCAACCCAAAAGCAACGCCTGCTGGCATACCTCCAACCTCAGTCCCCGGCAGATCCACAGGGAGATTGGGCGTTGTTGGCTATATATACAGTCAGTTTGGCGGCAGAGATTTATTTCCTGAAAATCGGCACAGCCGGCAACGCCCGGGCGATTTTGGTGGGCATGTTCCTGATGCTTTTCGTGCGTTCTATAACGCACGCAATTCATGTCGAGCAAACGCCCAGCCACGATTAACCCCTCTTCCAGGGATTTCCAATCCGGAATCCCTGCCCCAATCACCTGAATTTCAATCGAAAAACGCTTAAGAAAAAAAACGCCTCCTCCGAACGATCCGGAAGAGGCGGTTTTTGTTTAGTGATAAGCCACTTTCATCAAAATCCACAGCGCGACTAATAAAAGGATCGCCACAAAAGTCAGGATCAGGGGGTGGCTGACGATCAGTGACAGAAGATCAACGAAAAATTGCCAAATCCCACCCTCTGCGCTCTTCGTTTGCACATTGGGAACGGAAAAAGAACCTGCCAGGGGGCGTTGTACGCCTTGTTTTCCGGGTGGTCGCTGACCGGATTCTTTGGGCTCTTCGATCATGGACTCCAACGATTTAAACTCCCCTTCAGCGTGCGCCACTTCCTTGGGTCCTCCGGTCAGGCGATCCAGGTCTGCTCGCAGCAGTGCAGCCACAACGGCGCCATCATACGGGCGTTTGTCTGCAGTCTTGCTCAGCATCTGCAAAATCAACTCATCCAACCATTTCGGAACTTCTGAGCGCAGCTCGCTTACGAGAATTCCTGGCTTGAGCTTCCCATAATTGTATCCGGTCAACGCTTCGAATAAGATTGCTCCCAGGCTGTAGACATCTGAAGAAGGTTTCAATTTATGCCCGCCTCGGATTTGTTCCGGACTCATATAGCCAAGCGGTCCGGGAATCGGCAGTGCCTGGACTTGCTGGAACTCCATGCTCAACCCGGCTGGCACCTGGGCGATATAAAGGTCGGAGATTTTCGCGGTTCCCAAAGGATCAAATAGAATATTGCTGGGTTTTAAATTGCGATGCACCACCTCGCGCCCGTGCAAAATTGACAGGCCGTCAGCCACTTGCAGCCCAATATTGACCACATCGGAAATCGGCATCAGTTTTCCCCGGCTGCGTGTCTTCTTAATATGCTCGGTCAGGCTGCCACCAGGTGCATAATCTCGCTCGATCAGCGGCATGTTGCCATTCTGGTTGGCTTCATACAATTCAATCAAATTGGCGTGCGACCGGGAAGCGGTCAGCTTCTGCACCAGATTGACTTCTCGCCTAAAATGATTAAAAAAACCTTGTGCCGTGACATTTGGTGGAAGCGGCTCATCCTCGCGCAGCACTTTAATGGCTCGCACTGCCTGTAAATGCAGATTTGTGACTTGGTACACATCCGTAAACGTACCCACGCCGAGCCACGACTCGACTCGGTATTTTCCAAGAATGGTATCACCAGGATTAAATGGCATCCTATCGGCCCTCCGCTTGAGATGGATTTAATATATCACAATCCCGCTTAAATGGTCGCCCCCAGTTGTCGAAATCTCTCTTACCTTACTGGGCAGGACTGACCACATTGATATGGTATACGTACACATAATCCACGCCATTCAACTGTACGGTATAAACCGGTTTCTGCTTTTCCAGGTAAGCGATCAGCTCGGGCGGGTAATCACGCTGCACCTGGTTCACGTAAATCACTAAATAATCCAAATCCAGATAATCCGCCAGGCTCGTATCGGCACTGAAATCTGCCACTTCGGATTGGACCCCTAACTGCAAGCTGTACCAGTCGAACGCCAGGGAATACCAGGACAGGATTTTCTTGTGGCGAATATCCGGGACCTGTTTGAGATACACTGCCGCTTCATTTAATCCCTCCCCCCAACCGACCATCATCACCTTTTCCGCCCCGCGTGCCCCTCCCAGGAGCGGGTTGAAATATGTCAGATAATAGGGGTAATTCTGCAAAGTGCCGGCAGCCTGAATGGCAACCACTCCCACCAACAGCGCCCCCAGGGCCAGCTTAGTATACAAACTGCTTAAGGAGAACCGTCTGCCAAGCCAGGCCGCCAGCGCCAGCCAGCCAAACGCCGCCAGGATATCCAGCGGAAGATAGGCGGGCAGGAAATAGCGGTCGAATTTCTTATCGCCAAAGCTCATGATCAACGTATACACGCCGACGTACAATGCAAGTTCCCACAGGGCCCGCTGCTTGATCTCCCTCAATTCGCTCATCCTTGAGCGCCAGGCCCGCAGCAAGAAGACAACCGCCATCAGCAGTCCAGCCAGCACGACCGGCGTGGTCCGCCACAGGTAAGTCAGTGGGTAGAAATAGAAATAGCTCGAGCTTCCATCCGCGCCGGCTTGAAACGCCTGCACCAGGTGCACCCCGCCGATATCCCCTTCTGCCGCGCTTTGCGTGTATTGCACGATTTTCATCAATGTGGCCACCGGGTGGCTCCACATCGCCGGCCACACGATATAGACAACCAGCAGGCTGGCAGCCCCCCAAATCAACAGGGGGATCAGGCTGCGTTGAATTAATCGCCGCAGATTGAACGAGAAGCGCCCTTCATCCGGCCATAGCCAATCCACCAAAGCCAGCACCCCAACCACCGGCACCAGCAAGAAACCGGGGGTGATCGAGATATAGCTCAACCCGGCCCCAGCCGCGGATATCAGCAACGCGTACCATTTCCGTTTGCGCAGGAAGTACAGGAAAGCCAGGACTGCCAGGAACATAAATGTGGCCAACAGGCCGTTGGTGTGCAGAAAGCGCGAGTGCGCCACATGGAAAGGTTCGAAAGCGATCAGCAGGAAAGCCAGCACCGTCAGCGGCAGCCCGAAAAGCTGCAGGGCAAAGAAGAAACTCACCGCCAGGCTGGCTGTGATCGCCAGCACTACCAGCAGCCGGGCAGTCTGCAGCACCTGCATCAGGTTAATTCTCTGGTTCTGGAAAATCTGGAACAATTTCGTGTCACCCAGCTCGGCTTTTCCGAGGTTGGCGTAATTCGGAAAACGCAGGTAGTAAGCTAGCGCCCCAAGCCACATCGTCGTCACACCAGGATGCCCGCTCTGGTATGTTGCCGCAAACTCCTTGTTTACCAGGGCATAATAAAAGCCCCCCGAGCGCTTCCCCCAGGCCGGTTCGTCTGCGGTGACAAACGATCCCAATGCGCCCAGGCGCGGCGCCAGGATGCAGATCAAGACGATTAAAGTCGCCAGCAGCTCAATTCCAAACCGCTGCGTGCGAGAAACTCGATTTATGAAATCCAAACCAGCCACCTCTCCTTTAAAGGAATTTGGCATCTATATCTATAGAATAAATACTTGATCATTATGTGCTTCAGATCATACCGGGTAGAAGTTTACCTGAAAATATTCTTCATGCAGGATGAATGTCACTGGTCTTTCATCACTCATCTGAGGGCTGTGAGGATTATGATATAACAGGCATTGGTCAAAACGAATGTTGAGCTGAACTCTGCTGTCGACGAAGGTACTTGAAGTGATGTTTCAACAAGTCTCCATATCTAAAATAAAAAGGTTCAAAAATACCATCTGGGGTAAGGCCCAATTCTGGATACTCTTACTGCCCTTGATCTATTTCGCAGGGATGTATTTATTTTACCCTTATCGAAATATGGTTTGGATGGACTTTGATGAGGGGATCAATCTTGTCAAAGCACAAATGTTAATGCACGGCTATCCTCTTTATAGCCAGATTTGGAATGACCAACTTCCCGCGTTCACCTATATGTTAGCAGGCGATTTCCACTTTTTTGGTATGAATACCAATAATGGCAGATTTCTCGTATTGCTGCTGGCATGTGGACTGATTTGGGCTTTGACGCAGTTCTTGGGACAAGTTTGGGGGAGCTGGCATGCCCTGGCAGGTGCGGTTCTGTTATTCTTGCTCCCCAGGTTTACAGATCTTAGCGTGTCCGTTATGGTTGGGCTGCCCGCAATTGCCTTCGCCATGTTTTCTTTATGGGCACTGCTGCAATGGCACAGGAAGCATAAGTACATGTGGCTTATGCTTTCTGCGAGTGTGATGGCACTTTCCGTGCTTACCAAGATTTTCACCGGCTTCCTGGCGCCAGTCTTCATGATAGGAATTCTA
>Ga0315542_1002633_pt1 | contig 10853 bp, 6 predicted proteins | sample SalMarSW160120MG_FD_202541 | JGI IMG/M metagenome (GOLD analysis project Ga0315542, IMG submission 202541) | Salt marsh sediment microbial communities from the Plum Island Ecosystem LTER, Massachusetts, United States - Salt Marsh Sediment SW1601-20 ... | reverse complement strand
CAGCCCGGAGAGCGTGATCGTCTTCACCTCGATCGCCGACGACCAGTTCGGCGGCGATACCAACAACGACGGCAACCTGAGCGGCGGCAGCGACAACGGCTGGGGCGGCCTCCACCTGGAGGGAACCACCGTGCTGGGCGAGATCGAGCTACGGCACTGCATCTTCCGCTTCGCCGGCGGGCAGGCCGAGGTCGGAGCCCTGAACCTGTACCGCAGGGCCGCCCCCTGGGTCGAGGACTGCACCTTCGCCCACAACGGCATCGGCGTGGTGTTCCACGACGCCAGCGGGGATCCTGCGGTGGGTGGGCTGCACAACTGTGACCTGATGGGGAACACGGAGCAGGCCGTGCTCAACCTGGGCCTCGTGCACGTCGTCTCCGCGGAGGAGTGCTGGTGGGGCGACGCCACCGGTCCTTTCGATCCCTCCGACGACACGGGGACCGGCGGCCTCTTCAATCCCGGCGGCCTGGGCGATGCAGTGTCCGACCGCGTGGACTACGCCCCCTGGCGCACGGACGGACCGCATGCGGCCCTGCTGGGTGACGTCTCCCTGAGCGGCGACGTCACGGCCCTCGATGCCGCGCTGGTCCTGGCTCACCTGGTGGGGGAAACGACCCTCACGCCCTGGCAGCAGACCCTGGGCGACGTGACCTGCACCGAGGGACTGACCGCGCTCGACGCCGCCTACATCCTGCGCTTCGTGGCGGGATTCGACGCCTGCTTCCCCTGCGAGGCCGAGTCGGTGACGACCAAGGACGAGCCGGCCGGCGGCCTGCAGCTCGCCGCTCTGGATTACGCCATCGACGTGTCGCGTCTGCCACCCGGTGCTCCGGATCGCGAACGGGTGGCGGTGTCGTGGGCCGGATCCGGCGAGGCGCTGGCGGCCGAGCTCGTCCTGCGGGCGGCTCGCGGCCTGCGCTTCCTGTCGGCTCGGGGCGCGGACCAGGCCCGACTCGCCACGCGGATCGACGACGACGGCCTGCTGCATCTCGCCCTGGCCTCGGCCTCGCCGCTCGCTTCAGGCACGCTGGCCGAGCTGGAGCTGGAGGCGACGGGCGCCGCGCCGCCGGGTTCCGCGACGGCTCCCGTCACCGTCCTGGCGGCCAGGATCAACGAGCAGACCGTCGCGGGCACGCCGTCACCGGGCGGGAGCTTGCCGCCCTCGGCCTTCGTGGTCGAGCAGAACCGGCCCAATCCCTTCAACCCGACGACGCTCATCCGCTTCGTGCTGCCGGGTGGAGCCGGCGAGGCGATCCCCACGCAGGTGGACGTCTACGACCTGACCGGCCGCCGCATCCGCACGCTCGCCCACGATGACCTCTCCCCCGGTACGCACAGCTTGGTCTGGGACGGTCGCGACGATGCCGGCAGCCAGGTCGCCAGCGGGATCTACGTCTATCGCGTTCGGACGGATCGGTTTTCTTGCAGCCGCAAGATGACCCTGCTCAAGTAGGAGGGACAGCTCATGTCGCGGACACGTCTCGCACCCGCATTCCTGATGGCGCTCGCCCTGCTGGCGCTCGCCGGCGCGGCCGCCGGGCCCGTCCGGGGCGGTGATTCCTTCGTCGTGCTGCCCGGTTCGGCCGTGCTGCTGGCCGGGGAAACGCTCCAGCTGACCGTGTCGGCGGAAGCAGTCGAGCCCCTCGCCTGGTCCAGTACGGACACCAACGTCTGCCGTGTCTCGAGCCAGGGCCTGCTCGAGGCCGTGGCTCCCGGGCGCTGCCGCGTCATGGTCGAGGACAACCGCGGTCTGGTAGCCGTCAGCGACGTCTTCACCGTGGCGCATCTGGAGCTGTGCGCCCAGTCGGCGACGGTCGACAACTCCCCGGCGTCCTTCGCGGTGAGGATCACCGGCGACCTGGGGAGCCGCCAGATCTCGGCCTTCGAGTTCACGCTCGGGATCGACACGCTGGTGTGCGTGCCGGTGGGAGCCCGGTCGACCGGAACGCTCTCGGAGACCTGGGGCGAACCCGCCTGCGGTCTGGCTCCCGACGGGGTCCGCGTGGCCCATGCCGGCAGCACGCCGCTGAGCGGCTCGGGAGCCCTGGTCGAGGTCCTGCTGAGCCTCCGGGCCGGGCTGAGCAATGGGACCTCGGGACTCCTGACCCTGGACGACATCGTCATCGACGAGAACCGGCTTCTGGCGCGGGGCCGCGGCGGTACGGTCACCGTCAGCGGCGATCCGATCGAGGTGGAGTCCCTCACGGTGGAGCCGGCATCGGTGAGCCTCGGCCCGAACGCCTGGAAGCCCTTCACCGCCCAGGTGGTGAGCAACGGCGACGGGGACGTGCTCTGGTCCGTGCAGGGGGGTGCGGATTACGGCACGATCTCCGCGGACGGAGTCTATCGGTCCCCCGCGGTTCCTCCGGTGTCCGGCCATGCCACCGTCGTAGCCACGAGCGTGGACGATCCGACGGTGAGCGACACCGCGCACGTGAACCTGCAGCCGGCGGAGGAAAGCGGGCTGCTGCAGCTGGCCGTCCAGAAGAACCCGGCCCTACCGCGCAGCCTGCAGATCTGGGTGTCCGCGGCCACGGCCTTCCTCGCCGATCCCGAGGTGGACGCGGCCGGAGACCCGGTCCTCATGACGGCCGTGAACGAGGAAGCAACGGTCTATCTCGGACAGGTGCTGCTGCCGGCCGGGACGCACAGCGTCTCGATCAGCGCGAGCGGGAGCACGGCGGCCGGCAACGGCGAGGCCGTGCTGGATGTCACGTTCTAGAGGGAGTGTGGATGATGGCCTGGCGACGTAATTCGGCGCAGCAGCCCGCGTCCCGGCGGGATGTCATGGCCGCGGTGATGGTTGGACTGCTGCTGTCCCTGCTGCTCGCGGCGTCCTGCAGCACGGACAACTCGACCACCGAGCCCCCTGTCCTGTCGGCCGAAGCCCTGACGTGGCAGGGCTGGTCCTACTTCGAGCATGGCAACGGGACGACCGCGCTCGCCAAGTTCCAGGCTGCCCTCGCACAGAACGCCGGCTACGGGCCGGCCCATCTGGGCAAGGCCTGGTGCCTGCTGCGCTGGGCCGCCTCCCGCCAGGACCTGCAGGCAGCCCTGACCGGCTTCGAGGCGGCCATGGCCCACCAGGAGACCACCTCCGCCACCTGGGCCGGTCGCGCCGCGGCACGGCTGGGTCTGGGAGGCGGCGAGTTGGCCGGCGCCACCGCCGATGCCGGCCACGTCATGGCCGTGGAGCCGGACTTCGATTTCACACACCTGGACGGGTTCGACGCGACCGAAGTGAGGTTCGTGCAGGCCCAGGCCGAGATCGCCCGCGGCAACTTCGCCGCGGCCCTGACCGTTCTGGAGCCGGTCGCGGCCTGCCCGCTGCAGGTCGCGGATAGCGGGACCTGGACCATCGGTGGGACGCACTACGGGAGCTTCGAGGGCGCCGCCCTGGCCTGGTTGCAGCAGCTCGCAGAGGTGGCTCCCTAGCCCAGTATTACCTCACCAGCATCGCCTTGACCGATTCGATGCGGTCGCCGGTCACGAGCCGGAAGAGATACGTGCCCGAGGCGGCCTCACGGCCATTCGCGTCCCGCCCGTCCCAGGCCCGCGTGTAGCGGCCCGGCGGCAGCCGTTCCTCAGTGAGCGTCGCCACCCGCCGTCCGGTCAGCGAGTAGATCTCCACGCGGACGTGATCGGCCCGCTCCAGATCGAACGTGATGTCGGCCCGGGGATTGAACGGGTTGGGATGGACCTCGAGCAGGCGGCTATGCGGCGGTGGCCCCAGAGTGACGGTCTGCTCCGCGACGGTCTGCCAGCCAGCGCCGGCGGCCACGTGGCTGAGCGTGTAGACGACCTCGTCCGCTGTCGCAAGCTGAGGTGACACGTCCTGGGCCAGGAAAGCGGTCCCGCCAATGGTCGCGAAGGGCACGGACCAGGTCTGGCTCTTCGCACGTGCCTCGAGGCGGAAGCTCCCGGGTTCCATCGGTTGCGAGGTGTTCCAGGTTACCTCCACGGTGCGGTCCCGGACACTGCCGGCCAGACGGGCCAGGAAGGACTGCAGCAGGTTCGGGGTGATCGTCCCGTCGAGCCAGACGGCCATCTTGCTGGAGGGCACGGTCACGCCGGTGCCGCTGAAATTGCCGCCGATGTAGAGGTTTCCGTCCTTGACCAGGAAACCATTCACCTGGGCAGGGCCATAATCGCTGCGGACGCCACCGCCCAGCTCGCTCCATGCCGCGCCGTCCCAGAGGGCAATGCCTTTTGCCTCTTCACCTTGCGCTTCGCTGAAGTCTCCGCCCACGAACAGGTCGGTTGTCGACGCGAGCAGGGCAGTGACGCCGTAGACCAGGCTCTCGCCGCCGACGCCGTCACCGAGGGCGTGCCAGGCGCTGCCATCCCAGCGGGCGATGTGGGCGGCGGGAGCGCCGCCGGCGTTCTCGAACTGCCCGCCAGCGATCAGGTCCCCGTGCCAGATCGTCAGGGCGTGGACGGTTCCGTCCAGGCCCAGGCCCAAAGGCTGCCAGGCGGCGCCGTCCCAGCGGGCGATGTGCGCGACCGGCGCCCCGCCCGCCATCGTGAAGTAGCCCGCCGCGATCAGCTGGCCCTTGTGCACGGTCAAGGCCGTGGCTGCATTGTCCAGGCCAGTGCCCAGGGCGTGCCACTGGGCGCCGTCCCAGCGGGCGATCCGGGACGCTGGGACCCCACCGATCGTGGTGAAATGACCGCCGGCAACCAGTCCGCCCTGGTACTCCTGAAAGGCCATCACCGTGCCGCTGGCGCCTCCCAGGTCGTTCCACTGATCGCCGTCCCAGCGGGCGATCTTCGAGACCGGCTGCGTCCCCGAGCCGTAGAAGCTGCCGCCGGCGTACAGATCGTCCTGGTAGACGGCGAGCGCGTAGACGGTGCTGTTCAGACCGTCTCCCAGCCGGTGCCAGGCATCCCCGTCCCAGCGCATGACGTTCCAGCTATCGAGCTGGCCCTCCAAAACGCTGGGCAGTCTGATGTGGTCCCCCCCGACAACGACGTCTCCCTCGTAGAGGGCCAGGCACTCGATGTCCCCGTCCCTGTTCAGACCACCCCCCAGATGAACCCACTCGCCGTCGTCCCAGCGGACGACCCCGTTGGTGATGTCGCCGCCGGCGAAGAGACCGCCGCAGGGCCCGCAGGTCCCCAGGCAGTACAGCTGCTCATCGAACGGGCCGCCCAGCACCGGCCCCCAGGCCACCCGATCGTATCTCTGCACGACGTAGTCGGTGGCAACGTAGATGCTGTCCTGGAACATGGTCAGGCCCCAGACCTGGCGGTCGGCGAGCGGTTCCTCGACGTCCTGAAACCCGCCGCCGGCCCACAGCTTGACCAGCCCATGCGATTCCACGTCGTCGGCATTGGAGAACGTGCCGCCGATATAGAGGTAGTACTCGTCGCGCAGCAGGCAGTTGACGTCGCCGTCCATGGTGTACGGCCGGTAACTATGGTCCGGGTCCCAGCCCATCAGGCACAGGGCGCCATGGGCCTGGAAACGACCGCCGAGGTAGATGGAGCCGTCGAAGGACTCCAGCGCGTAGACATCGCCCGAGCCGACACCCACGTTGTTCACGTAATCCCAGTCGATGCCGTCCCAGTGAGCCAGGGCGCAGTCGGAGTAGAAGTAACCGCCGGCGTAGAGGCCCCCGAAGTGATCGCAGAATGCGTTCACCTCGTCGACGATGTCGCCCATCGGCAGCCATCGCTGCTCGGCTCCGCTCCACTGCGCGACGTACTCGATCGGCTCGCCGTCCACCGTGTGGAAGTTCCCTCCCACCACCAGCGTGCCATGATCATAGAGCGCATGGGCCTCCCAGCCGAGGCCCCCGGCCAGGGCTTCCCAGTACATTCCGTTCCACACGGCGACGTGGTTGGCCTCCTCGCCGCCGACCTCGTTGAAGTAGCCGCCGACCGCCAGCTTGCCGCCCCAGTCGATCATGCACATGACCCGGACACCGCCCATCGTTGTGGTCATCCCCATGGGCTGGAACTTGCGCGACCAGTAGCCGTCGCGACCGGCGGCGGGCGCCGGTTCGACAGCGGCGGTCGGAGTGCCCGCGTTCATTACCCGGGCTGGGAAAGCGGCGAACAGGAACAATAGGCAGATGATGGACAGGAAGGACCTGGCGGACATGCTCGTGCCTCCTGTGGCTTGTCGGGCACATCGATGGATGTCGGGTATCTCTGCTGGTTGGACCCGAAAAGGGCCCCGATCGGCACAAGGAATTCCGGTCCCTTCTCCGGCGGGCCAAGTATCCGAGTTGCGGATGAGGCCGTCGCCTTCCCTCCTCGCCGCTCCAGAACAGGGGTTCAAAACCCGCGTGTGGTCCTGTATAATCGAATCTGCAGGCAGTAACTGGATTCTGGAGGGATCCGGTCTTTAGCGTCAGGAAACCTGGGTTCTGCTCATCGCCAAGATGCTCGGCTGCATCGAGATCCGCTGCGAGGTGCCCCATGAGACGCCGTACCGCCGTTTTCGGAATCCTGCTCGGAATCCTGCTGGCCCCGGCCTCGGCAGCCTCCGCACAGTGGGTACCCATGCCGAGCGGGACGACCGCGACGTTGAAGGGGATCTGGGGCTTCGCCCCCGACGACATCTTCGTCGTCGGCTACGCCCCCGGCGACGGCAGGATCCTGCACTTCGACGGCAGTTCGTGGAGCCCGATGCCCGATCCGGGGGGCTACGTCTTCTACGACGTCTGGGGCAGCGCTCCCGACGACGTCTGGGCCGTGGGCGGATCCGGAACCATCCTGCATTACGATGGCGCGATCTGGAGCCAGCAGGCTCTTCCGGTGTTCAGCAACTTCATCAGCATCCACGGCCGTTCCCGGGACGACGTGATGGCGGTGGCCTCGGACGGCTCCATCGTGCACTTCGACGGCGACGACTGGCAGGAGATGCCCAGTTCGGCGCCCCTGGAGCTGTTCAACGTGTGGGGCTGCGCGGCCGATGACTGGTGGGCGACGGGAACGGAGCTGACCCTGCACCACTACGACGGCCAGAGCTGGACCGCGGTCAGCGACCTGGGTGATCTCCTCTGGGGACTGTGGGGCTTCGCCAGCGACGACATCTTCGCGGACGGCATTGCGGGTGGAATCTACCACTACGACGGCGCGAACTGGTCCACCCAGGTCGAGGCGCTCTCCAGCGATCTCTTCGCGATCTGGGGACCCGCGCCCAATGACGTCTACGCGGTCGGCGCCAGTGGTCGTATCCTGCACTACGACGGGGGGGACTGGACCGCGATGAGCAGTCCGACCACCCGAAGTCTCGTCGGCATCTGGGGCTGCTCGGCCACGGACATCTTCATCGTCGGCTACAACGGCACCATCCTCCGGTACGATCCCCTGGCGGCCGCCGGCACCGGCGCCTCCCCTCGGCCGCCAGCGGTGCGGGCCATGCCCAATCCGTTCAATCCGGCCACCACCATCCATTTCCACGTCCCGCGGGAGTCCACGGTCAGCCTGGGCATTTACGATGTCGCCGGTCGGCTCGTGCGCATCCTGCACGACCAGGTGCGGCTCGGGCCGGGCGAGCGATCCGTTCGCTGGGATGGGAACACCGACAGGGGAACTCCGGCCGCCAGCGGTTCCTACGTCTGCCGCCTCCTGCTGGATGGGATTCAGCAGGATCCCGCCGCGAAGTTGAGCCTGATCAAGTAGTAAGTTCCCGACGCACAAAGGGGGGATCGTTGCAAGCCCCCAGCAGAGCTATGTCTGCCGCGCGAGGCCGCGAACCGGCTTGAATTGATAGTACCGGTACAGAAAGTACACGATGGCGGCATGAGTGACGAGAAAGAGAACGAGCATGATGTCGTAGAACGCGGGCGCGAACTCCGTGGCGATTCCGGTGACGAAGAAGCGCGTGTAGAAAGCCAGGGACAGCAGGTTCTTGATCACGTTGACCCCGAACACCGCCGTCACGAGAACGGCGGCGTGCCGCAAGTTGCCGCCGGGTGGAATCGTTCGGGCATAGAGCATCATCAACGTGAACATAAGAACGGACTGCACGAATGCCATGGCCCCTCCCACCAGGGAGAACACCTTGTAATCCAATGCATCTCGCGCAGTCGGCAATCTGCCGAGAGAACGCACGATCATGAAGCCGATCAGGATCAGGACCAGCAGGCCGATCTTCTTGTTGGCTCGTTCCTCGCCATAGAACGAGATCAAGAACAGAACGATGACGAGGGCAACACACAGCGAGAGAACGGAGGTGGCCCGGACCACCGGCGCTGCGTCGAACAGGGACGGCACGAAGGAGTGCCCCAGCTTCAGCAGCACCTCGTACAACAGGGCGACGATCAGGGCTACCGTCGTGTATCTCGGATTCACGAGCACTTTCATTTGCGCCTGAAAGTCCAGTGATCAGCCCTCCTACTTCACCGGGATCGGCGTTCCAGCAATCCCCAGACGGCCAGCGCGGCCCCTATCCCGGTCATGAGGCCGAAGGCGAAACCCAGCAGGTAATCCCACGGAATTCGGACAGCTGTCCAGTGCATCAGTGGGAACAGCACGATACCCACCGAACCCACCGTGGCCAGCATGCTGCCTACACCCAGCTTCCGCTGCGTATTCAAACCATCGACCTCCGCACCTTCATGACCGCCCTTCGCCGCTGCGTGGGCCCCTGGCCGAGCGCTCACTTGGCGAGCATGATCTTCTGCACATCCATCCCCTGCCGGGTTCTGAGCTGGACCAGGTACGAACCGGCCGCCACCTCGCGACCTGCCGCATCACGTCCGTTCCAGTCCCGCTCGTGCGGGCCGGCGTCCAGCCACCCATCGCAGAGGACCCTCACGCGCCGACCGGCCAGATCATAGACCGCCAGCTGCACAGAGCCCAGCTCCCGACACTCGAACATGATCGTCGTGGCCGGATTGAAGGGATTCGGACTGGCGCCGATCAGCCGCGTCACGAGAACGGGCGTTGCCGGCGGCAGCTCGGACTCCGCCAGTAGATACCAGGGTCGACCATCCGTGCTCGCATAAAGCCGGTACGTGATCGGATCGGCATCGGCCGGGTTCACCGATTGATCCTCGGCGAGGTAGGTGCCGGTCCCACCTTCGGCGAATGGCACCTCCCACTGCCGTATTCCGTTGTCGCCGATCAGTCGAAAGTCCACCGGACCGCCGTCCGCCTGGACGCGCCAGCGGATGCGCACGGCCCCCTGCTCCGGGCTCAGATCGAAAAAATCCAGGAAGGCGGCCGTGACCGAACACTGTGCCGGCAAGACCTGGAGACCGAAAGTCCAGTCCGCGACATAGGCGTAGGTCCCCGAAACGGCCACACTCCAGGCTGAGCCCGGAGTGACTACGCTGCCCGCGATCTGCGGGCTCGCCGGATTCGTGATGTCGATCACCTGCAGACCAGAATTGTCAATAGCGACGTAGGCGTAGGTTCCCGAGACGGCCACACTCCTGGCATAGCCAGGCGTAGCCACGCTGCCTGCGATCTGCGGACTCGCCGGATTCGTGATATCGATCACCTGCAGACCAGAAGTCAAGTCCGCAACGTAGGCATAGGTCCCCGAAACAGCCACACTATAGGCATCGTATGGCGTATCCACGCCGCCCACAATCTGGGGGCTCGTCGGATTCGTGATGTCGATCACCTGCAGACCGGAAGATCCATCCGCGACATAGGCGTAGGGCCCCAAGACGGCCACACCCCGTGCCATCCCCAGCGAGGCTACGTTGCCTACAATCTGGGGATCCGCCGGATTTGTGATATCGATCACTTGCAGGCCAGGATTGAAGTCCGCAACGTAGGCGTGGGGCCCTGAGATGACCACGCCCAATGCCGTGCCCGGCGTGTCCACGCTGCCCACAATCTGGGGATCCGCTGGATCCATGATATCGATCACCTGAAGACCGGAAGACCTATCCACGACGTAGGCGTGGGCCCCCGAAACAGCCACGCCCAAGGCATAGTCCGGCGTGTCCACGCTGCCTATGATCTGGGGGCTCGCAGGATTTGTGATGTCGATCACCTGCAGACCGTCAGTTTCGTCCGCGACAAAGACGTAGGTTCCCGAGACGGCCACACCCTTGGCGTAACCTGGCGTGTCCACGCTGCCCGTGATCGGGGGGCTCGCCGGATTTGTGATGTCGATCACCTGCAGACCAGACTCGCTGTCCGCGACGTAGGCGTAAGACCCCAGGATGACAACACCTTGAGCATAGTCCGGAGTGTCGATGCTGCCAACTATCTGCGGGCTCGCCGGATTTGTGATGTCGATCACCTGCAGACCGTATGTGCTGTCCGTGACGTAGGCGTAGTTCCCCGAGGTGGCCACACTACCGGCCTCGCCTTGCAGATCCACGCTGCCGTTTAGCTGCGGGCTCGCTGGGTTCGTGATGTCGATCACCTGCAGACCGTAATTCCCCATCGCGACGTAGGCGTGGGTTCCCGATACGGCCACACCATAGGCCGCTCCCAGCGTGGTCACGTCGCCCGTAATCTGAGGATCCGCCGGATTTGTGATGTCGATCACCTTGAGGCCGTATCCATCTACCACGTAGGCGTAGGTCCCCTGGACGGCTACACCATTGGCATCACCTGGTGTGCCCACGCTGCCGATAATCTGGGGATTCGCCGGATTCGAGACATCAACCACCTGCAGACCGGATCCATAGTCGGCAACATAGGCGTGGGGCCCTGAGATGACCACAGCCAAGGCCAGGCCCGGCGTATCCGCACTGCCCACAATTTGCGGGTCCGCCGGATTCGTGACGTCGATCACCTGTAGACCAGAAGTGTGGTCCGCCACGTAGGCGTAATCTCCCGAGACAGCCACTCCGTAAGCATAGGCCGGAGTATCCACACCGCCCACAATCTGCGGGTCCGTCGGATCTGTGACGTCGATCACCCGCAGACCG
>Ga0315542_1002632_pt1 | contig 10855 bp, 14 predicted proteins | sample SalMarSW160120MG_FD_202541 | JGI IMG/M metagenome (GOLD analysis project Ga0315542, IMG submission 202541) | Salt marsh sediment microbial communities from the Plum Island Ecosystem LTER, Massachusetts, United States - Salt Marsh Sediment SW1601-20 ... | reverse complement strand
ATTTACGTTTTTGGTAAAAATTATATTAGTCTTAATAGAACTAATTTAATATTTATAGCTTTTGATATGTCCATTAGATTTTTTAGGATGATATTCTTCACAAAATTCAGCATTTTCTAAAACCTCTTTTTTATTACGATTATTTCCATGCTCCAGAATATAATTATTAAAATCTAATATATAAAGAAAGAAAATGCAAAAAAATTGGATTTATTCATAAGTAAGTCTTAAATTCTTTTCACAATCGCAAAATGAAACCTTAGTTCATGAATTATAATTAGAAAATTTAAGTAAAACTTTGAATCATATAATTCATAACTTTATTTAATCAAAAGAAAAATAAGTTCATATACAAGTAGTAAAGTGAATATAAATGACAAATGAAGATGAGATGTTAGGAGAATTAAAAAAAATTCGAGAATTACTGACCCCGCCACCAGCACCACCAAAAGAAAAACCAAAAAACTTGGCAATGGAATTCTTGGATTTCATAAAAAAATATAAAGTTCTGGGTCTTGCCTCAGCATTTATAATCGGTCTTGCTGTAAATGCACTAATCCTTTCCTTAGCTCAAGATATAATAACCCCAATAATCGGACTCTTTATACCAGGATTTACTACTATTGCAGATTTCAAACTTGGTGTATTTGGGATCGGAAATTTCATAGCAGCATTCATTAATTTTATAATAATAGCGTTTATAGTGTTCCTTATCATAAAATTAGCGTCAAGGATAGGACTTGATTAAGTTATTTTTAAAAGATTAAATAATAATTTTTTTTCTATTTTTGTTATAAACCTTCTGTTTAATGAAAACCATCTAGAAGCTTTTTTAAAAGTAACAATAAACGATAATATTTAACATAGAATTCAACGTTTTGTTGAGATTAATTTTTTTCAAATATTAACGACAGCTAAAAATATTTGATATTTAAAATTAATCATAAAGAATCATCTAAGATCTCAATTTGAAAGATTTTGGAGTCGTTCCAAGTTTCACAAGTTCTATAGATCCCCCACAGATAACTTCCATCCCAAGACATGCCTACACATCCTCCTGCTACGTCATATATCCTTCCTACTATATCCCCCGTCTTTGTCCAGGCAATAAGCCTGTTTCCTGCACTTGACCAGAAATGAGTGCCATTCCAAGTGAATGGACTATACAAGTCTATCCCAATCAAGTTGGTTGTCCCGTGGATAGTCCCATTTTTGTACAATTCAAATAATTTAGACCCTGCTCTATTGGTAATGTAAAGATATGTACCATCAGTTGCTAAACCTTGACGTCCACCAGTTTCTTGTTCGGGAATCGGAAAGGAGTCATGAATGGTCACGGCAGTATCATTAACTGAAAATTTAACGATTTTTAAAAGCGAATGATCTTGAGCCCAAAAATACTCTCCATCATAACATAATCCTCTTGGTCCGAATAATTGGGAAGTATCGATTGAATATTCCGTATAATTTGAGGTTATGGGATCTATTTTGAGTAATTTACCCGTCTCTAATTTCCAAATATACCCATTAGCATATTCTAATGCCCAACCAAACCCTAAACCTTGACCTATTCTTCTATTTACACGTCTAGTTTCATCAATGGGATCATACACATATATGAATTGATCTTCGGGATCTCCTGGAGTATAACCTAAATTACTATGTTTGATATCTTGAAAACCAACGTCGGGTATGGGAACAAAATCTTCACCAAAATCATTATTAACACTAATAAGAGTGCTTGAATTTTGGAGTGCAAGTATGGCAGTAGCGTTATCGAAACCATCAAATTTGTTCCAAGTAACAGTTGCATTTGCATTACCAGCAACTTGCACCGCCGTTAAATCGGTATTGTTATAATTATAAAAGTAATTACCTTCAAGTGTTACGTTAGAATCGAAAACTATGAATGGAAAATGACCCCCAGCAAAGATGTTATTGCGAATTTCTACATCATAATTATATTGCTCAAGAGCTATTTCATGATACCCATTTTGATAGAGCAAGTTATATTCAATAAGGGGAGCCGATCTTTCCATATAGATCCCCTCGCTATTTATCCATCTCACAATTGAATGGCTTATGTTTGCTTTGGAATCAAATTGAGCAATTCCCAAATTGGCATATTCCACAATAACATAATTGAAAAATGAAGTATTAGTTCTATACAATTCTATTCCCCCCCAATCACCATTGATTGGATTATCGGAATCAGAAGTAAACCATATTTGTTTCGTTGAGGTACCATTAGCAATTAACGTACCCTCGACTACAGCAAACCCTATGTATTGCAAGGATTTATAATCTCGACATGGCTTGAAATTAATTTGAGTCCCTGGTAGTATCGTTAAGGTAACCCCTTTCGGTACCAATATGCTTTCATTTACAAAAATGTTACCAGTCCACGTTTCATCTTGAGTAACGGTCCCTCCCTTGAAAATGGGGTTAATATCGATATTTTTATCTTCCGGAAATATAAGAAAGTAAACCAAAATAGAAGTGCTCACAATAATGCCAATAAATATTATGGATATCAATATTTTTTTACTAAATGGTAATCTAAACAACATGATCCCTCTTTAAGCCTTAAAAAAGTTTAGATGGAGATTAATTAATGATAGTTTATCTTCAATTTGTATTATATGCTATATAATTTGATTTTTTTTATAATTTGATATTTTTCTTTATGTAATAGTTAATTTAGAATTCAGTATTTTCTCTAAATCGTTTTTTATAAAAAGATTTCCATCAAATAATTTTCATTAAAGGACAGAAAGATTTAATAATTTACCAAATAACTTATAATTTAACAAATAGAATCCAAATTAAAACCATGCCGAACATTACGTCTCTAATATCTCAAAGAATTAAACCATCTTGTGCGGTATGGGAAATCACGCTAAAATGTAATAGTAATTGCATCCATTGTGGATCAAAGGCGGGAAAATCTCGAATTGATGAACTCAATACCGAAGAATCTTTAAATTTAGTAAGAGAGATCCGTGATTGTGGTTATAAAGGAATCGCTTTGATGGGAGGAGAACCATTAATTAGGAGCGATTGGTATGATATTGCGAGAGAAATTAAAAAAAATAAGTTAGAATTATCAATTGTTACAAATGGACTGACTTTACTTGATAACATCAAAGAAATAAAAAGTCTAAAAGCTGACTGTGTATCGCTAAGTTTGGATGGTGGATCGGCTAAAGTCCACGATTATCTCAGAGGCATACCAGGGGCATTTGACAAAACATTAAATGCAATAACCCGGTTAAAAGAAGAAAAAATACCAGTCAGTGTTATTACAGCGGTAAGTAAAACTAATCTAAATGAATTAAATAAGATAAAAAAAATATTATTAGATCGAAATATTGCGTGGCAAATCCAGATGGCAATCCCTATTGGACGCTTTCCAAGAGAATTAACGATTTCGAGGGAAGAATTTTACACTGTAGCATTATTCATTGCTATAAATGTCAAAAAGTATACGTATAAACGATTACCAGTTATTGGGGCCCATTGTCTCGGTCATTTTTCAAGATTTATGCCAAATTTGGGGTTGGATCCATGGGTGGGATGCCAAGCTGGGTTATCAGTTTTAGGTATTCAGAGTAATGGAAACATAAAAGGATGTTTAACACTTCCTGATGGATTTATCGAAGGAAATATTAGAACGCAGAGCTTAAAAACGATTTTGGAAAAGATAAGGTTAAAAAAAATAAAATTAAAAGGTTATTGCACAGATTGTGATATGGCAAGAATATGTCGGGGAGGATGTTTGGGATCAGCTTTAGCATTAAATGAATTTGATGAACCTTATTGTCTAAGAGCGATTGAAAATAATTTGTTTTCCTCGAAGCAGTTACCAATTAAAGGGAAATTGGATTCCACAATTTCAATATTAAAAAATATGTATCATAACTTAATATTCAAATAAATTAACTATAAAATTTAATGGAGATATCTTTGAAATGTTTGAAAATATTATTCAATTGAATAAAATCGGTAAAGAATTAGGTTTAAGTAAGAAAGAAATTAATAAAGTACTTTTATTTGACAATAGCAGGCATCCCTCATTATATAAAATCCTGATGATAATAATATTTGTTTTTGTGGGAGTTATCGTTATTATCTTAGGAATTGAAGCTTCAAGACATATTTATCCTGCTGGAACATTATATTCAACGGTAAAAATAAAGGATTTTAAAAGTAAAAAATAAGTGATAAATTTTAAATTGGGGTGAATATTGAGAAGATGATGAAAGATATAATTCTGCTGTTTACGATCGGTAAAGAGTTGGGATTAAGCAAAAAAGAGATTAATAAATTACTGTTATTTGACAATAGTAAACATGCTTTATTATACACAAGTCTATTGAGAATAGCATTTATCTTTTTTGGCGTCTTGATAATAATATTAGGAATAGGAGCCTCTAGAAATACTTATGCAGCGGGAACTTACTATTCTACTGTAAAAATAAAGGATTATCACAAAAAAAAATGTTTAAATTTCAATAAGGAAGGAATATTGAGAAAATGATGAAAGATTTGATCCAGCTATATGAAATCGGGAAAGAATTAGGATTATCGAAAAAAGAAATGAACACGGTTTTATTTCATAATAATAATAAGAATAGAGTCATATTTCTGATTATTTTCATTATACTTTTCTCAATTGTAGGTTATCTTTTGGTGTTCATTATTGAAACGGCGATATCTAACACCTATCCTAGTGGAACAAGATATTCAACTGTAAAATTAAAAGATTATTATAGAAAAAAATGAAACTGAATATTGGTTGCGGAAAAAAATACGATCCCAATTATTGTAATATTGATTTATATGAAGATTTAGTGGCTGATAGGTTGATGTCAGCGCTTAACCTTGAATTTGATGACAATTCGTGTGATGAAATAAAAGCGATCCATGTGATTGAACACTTAAATTTTTTTGAAGCTATTTATGCTCTCAGTGATTTTTTTAGGGTACTGGAACCTAATGGAAAATTAATCCTTGAAACACCTGATCTTGAGAAAGCGTGCCAGCATTATTTAAAAGCAAATGAAGAACAGAAAAAAGAGATATTAGGTTGGTTATATGGAATACCTCATAAAGGTTTACAGCATAAATTATGTTTTCCCCCGTTCCTCTTAATCGAATTATTAGAAAATACAGGATTCGAAAATATTACAACCTCTAATTTTTATAACGTTGAGGATATTCCCTCAGTTCGATTTGAATGTTATAAATGTAGGAATGGTAATGAATTTGAAGTGTTTCAAATTATTTCTAAACTCCGTAAGGAGCTCCGCTTAAACAATCAAATAGATTTTACTGATTCTTTCATTACTAAAGAGCAAGAAGATCTTGTATCTTTCATAGCATTAAAGCTACTTGGGTTTAAAAAAAAACAAAAAAAAGAGTTAAAACAGGAACTTTTTGTCGATTTGTTGTTTAAATGGCCTGAAGTCGTTAGCACCTTATTATCAGTTATCCAAAATGAGATTTATATCTCTCAAGTGGAATACTTACACATTAAAGAAATATCGGATCTTTTGGTCAAATATAATATCGTAAATATACTTTTTAATTCAATAACTAAAGGACCTTTAAATCCCGGATTGCAAAGAATTGTCTTTTTTTCAGTAGAATCGTTTGCGAGGAAATTAATAGAAAATCTTTTGAATTCTGTTGAAAATCGGGAAAATCTCATTGAAAACCTTAAAATGCTACATGATTCTCCTAAAGATTTTAATAATAAAATATTCTCAGCCAACTTAATTGAGAGAAAAGCGTTAGACTTTTATTATCTCGGAATTAAATCTTATCATCAAAAAAATTATAATTATGCTCATAATTTATTTTTGCGAGCGATTAAATTAAATCGAGATAATTATTTATTTTTCTGGAATTTAAGTAAAACATTAGCAAGATTAAAATCATATAATCAATCAGAAAAAATATACAAGAAGACATTACGTCTAATAAAAATGACTGACATTAAAAATAAACAAGATTTAAAATCGCAAATCCAACAGGAATTAAATTGGATCAAAAAACGGATGGAAAATAAGCCTTAAGTTCAACTCTCTCCTGGAAAGACAGCACTGAAGATTTATTTCCTTATTGAATTTTTAATGAGATGATCCAACCTTGAAATTTCCTCTATAATATTTTAGTCCAATTCTAATCTAATATTTCACGTAATTCATAGGATAAAAAAGAGATTGACTAAAATTATTAGTTGAAATCCCATTTTCCATCAATTTGTTTCATGTAAATTAGTTAATGATAAGTTATTTGGAGAAAGTTTAAATATCAAAAGTTTTTTATTATTTTTGCTCAATGAGCTATTTAAAACGAAGGTTATAGAGATAAATTCCTATATTGAGCATTAGTTGTGTGGCTGAAAACTTATAGTTTCAAGCATATCAAGTTAATAATAGGAAAAAATGTTAAATTAGATTAAAATGTATGACGCGATTTTTAAAACTGTCATTTTTGGGGACGCAGGTTCTGGTAAGACAACTCTAACTAAACGTTTTGTTACCGATTTCTTTATACCTGATTCTCACATGACTATAGGAGTGGAATTTGAAACTAAAATTGTCGAAATCGATGATATACGAGTTAAATTAATGATATGGGATTTTGGTGGTGAAGAACGATTTCGATTTATCTTTCCCCAATATATCCAAGGAGCCATGGGAGGAATTTTAATGTGTGATATCACAGATTATTCTTCTTTTTCTCATACTATTGATTGGTTATCAGTCATGAATGGCGAAAAAGAGCGTTTCCCTATCTTATTACTCGGAGGTAAAAAGGATTTAAATGAATCCCGAGATATCTCTTTTAATGAGGGAAAACAACTTGCAAACTCAATAGGTCTAAATAAATATATTGAATGTTCCAGCAAAACCGGTGAGAATGTCGAAATATCGTTTGAAGTGTTAACGAGAATAATGGTTAACAAAATGAGAGAAGAGTGATGAAATAAAAAAAGAAATAATAGTGTAATCTCCTTGACTTATGCCTTAAAAATATCATGACTCTTACGATTATGATTTCAAATTAGATTAAAAATTTCTATTCTGACTTCTTTGCTTTTTACTGAGAATGATTGCTGTAACTAATAAAAGACTAATTAAAAAAAATAAATTATATCCCAAAATAAGATTATTATTAATATAATCAGGAAGATCATTGTGGGGGAGGTCACATGCTTCAAGAAGAATTTAATATTCCTGTGTTTGCGAGTAAATTGGCAATCTCATTGTTGATGAAAGAGAAGCATTATCCCGATTACCGTCAAATGACTTTGGGTAAAGATTCTCAACCGTTTCAAGCTGAAACATTAAAATAATCGATAAGTTCAAAGACAGGCGCATTTATTTTTGATATTATTAAAAACATAATAGTATCATTACTCGAATGGTCTACGGATTAAATGCATATTCACGTATTCTTTTTAGTCTCTCAATTCTCTGTATATCAAAATAGTGCATAATAATACACCCAAGGATGCAAAATTAAACACTCGAAGTAAAATAGTTTAATTTTGAAGCATAAAAATGAAATATACTAAATGAATTGATTTGATTATCACTTTCCATCAATTATTTTCATGTAAATTAGTTAATGATAAATTATTTAGAGAAAGTTTAAATATTTGTAGCTATTTTTCCTTTTCAAACTATCATCCCATCCTAAAAAAATTCTTAGTTATATAATTGCAAGACTAAGATTAAATTTTTTCTTAAGCATAAATTGTGAGCTGAAATGTTATATTTTTAAATATTTAAGATGAAACCCCAGAAAAAATAGTAAATTAGATTAAAATGTATGACTTGATTTTTAAAATCGTTATTTGCGGAGACGCGGGTTGTGGTAAAACAACTTTAAATAAGCGTTTTATTAAAGATTTATTTCTCCCCGATTCTCACATGACTATAGGGGTAGAATTTGAAACTAAAATCATCGAAGTCGATGAAAAACGCGTTAATCTCATGATCTGGGATTTTGGTGGTGAAGAACGATTTCGAACATTATTTCCTCAATATATCCAAGGAGCCATGGGAGGAATTTTAATGTATGATATTACGGATTATTCCTCATTTTCCCATATTAGTGATTGGCTCTCAATTTTACAGGAAAACAAAAAAAATATCCCCATCTTATTACTAGGTGGTAAATTAGATTTAGAACAATCTAGAGCAATTTCTTTTAAAGAAGCTAAACGACTTGCGGAATCAATGGGCTTGAATAACATCATGGAATGTTCCAGTAAAACCGGTGAAAATGTGGAAAGTTCATTTAAAGAATTAACGAGAATGATTATCCATAATTTGAAGAAATGAGAATAAAATCCATTTATAACAGATTAATTTAAAGAAGAAATTTAATTTGTTGGTATAATTATTGAATACCAAAGAAAATAAAAAGATCCTTGTCTATCTTATTCATATGAAGCGAAGATCAATCATTATAGTGATGATCTTATTTGTATTTTTGTATTCTGAATTTATTCAGTCTGTTCATGGAAATCCAGTTGTTATTAGGCCAGGGGACCCATTAAAAGTTCCCGGTTTTGCTCTTAGCGTGTTTATAATCATGTTCTTTATAGGATCATGGGTGGAGTACGCTTATTTTAATATAATGTTTTATAAAAAAATTAAAGCTAATTATAGTTCGAAGTACCATTATAGATTATTTTTAAAAATTAATCTCGTGACTTTTCCCTTAACCCAAATCCTAGCCTATTTTTTTTACATCTATTTCTCGCAATACTTTTGGATATCCATCCTTCTCATAGAGATTGGAGTTGTTTTCATTGAATTTTTTTTGTTAAGAATTGAATTGCATAAAGCGATTAATGTAGAAATGCCCTCAAAATTAGTTTTTATAAGTAGCCTTTTTGCTAATGTTCTTTCTTTTTTCATTGGTTTTCCATTATTATTAAATTTAGGTATTGGTCATTATTCCCCGTTATAATTAATTTAATCTATCCTTTTCTCGATTTCCTTTTTATTTTTTAATATCAATATAACGGTTATTAGTGAAATTAAACCTGAAATTCCCATTACACTGAAGAGAAGATAGTCATCGAGTTCCAAATCGCTTCCGAATTTGGGAGGGACCCCCCCATTTACGGGATTTTTAACTAATATTACGCATCCATACTTGATATCCCATCTATTATAATATACGCAATTACTGAAAAAATAGATATTATTTTCTGAATCTATAATTAACGATAGCGGGTATAGAATATAAGTGCCACCACCCCAATTAATTTTTGAAATGAGATTTCCCGTCTTATTAATTTTTAGCAATGAAACATGCCCTAAATAAGGAGTAAGGACTTGAATATTTTCTTGCATGTCTTTAGCAAGTATCGGAATGGTATGATATGGGTAGGAAGATGAAACGTAACCAGTTAAGCTGAAATTCCATTGAAGATTTAAATCCAGATCATAATAATATAACCTAAAATTATCCTGAAGGTCAGCAATCACAATACTGTCTCCCAGAAACTAACTCAAATCATAAGAAACATAAAGAAATTCGTTCATTAGTATTTCCTTTAATATAGTTCCTGAAATATTAAAGCATGATACATATAAAGTAGAAAATAGTACTGGAGCTCCGATAAAGTAAAGAGATCCGTTAATTAATTCACATTTAGGCTTAATACCATTAAATTCTTCCTCTTTTACGATTAACGACCAAGAATCGGAAGTTGATGACGCGATAGGGTGATCCCGATCTCGTACTTCGTTAATCTGAAGGAAATTTCCCGATGTAAGTACGCTGCTGATGATTATTAAGCTCGCAATGAGCTTTTTCCAAACGAATTTTTTTATGGGAAAGGTTTTTGCATTATGGTTAATATTTCTAATTTATTTTGTGTTTTTATAAAATTTATTGTGTTTAAAATGAAAGAAGGAAACATGAATAGAGCATTTTTCAGCGCAATTCTTTTGACTCATCAAGCAAAATCGGTAAATTCTCCTTGGTATCATTGATAAAGAGATTTAAATGCCCATTATTGTCTGCCCAATCATTTATCTCGTATGCAATACCAAAATTTGAAGAGAGATCTAAAAAGACAGATACATCCTTATTTGAATCAAATGATTTCAAGATTTCCTTTAATTCTTTAACTAGCATGGGAATCATGATTAAAATTATTATTCTAAAATTATAATGAAAATATTTAAAGAAAAATGCATTTGCGATTTAACCAAAATAAATAAAAAAAAAATTAAAATGTTAATCCCGTTGACTTAGGATGGTCTTGGAGCACACGTTAAACACTCCACCAAGATTATGGCACAACCCAATCTTGCAATCGGGCATTTGACGTCCTTCAGCTCGACCTTGTAATTGCTTACTGATCTCGGCCAACATACGGCAACCCGTGCTTCCAATAGGGTGACCAAAACTTTTTAGCCCTCCAGATGGATTCACGACAGTCTCTCAGTCCCAATTTAATGTCCCATTCTTGAGTTCCTCGGCTGCTTTCCCTCGATCTCCTTGAAGAAGAATATTAAGTTGTTGTTATAATTGGGTCCATCCGTTTTAACAAAATAATCTTATCAAAATCTGAATCATGTGAATAAATCTCTTGGATCTTATTTTCAAGCAAGCTCGCTGCAATTAGTGAATCTCGACCTCCAGTTTCAAATCTTTCTGCTATTTCAAATGCAAGCAAAATCGTGGCAGTAGTGATATCCAATAAAATTATGTTTCTTGAATCAATAAGTGCAATAAGTCGTTTTTTAACCTCTATTTCTTTAAATTTGTATGCTTTAACTAAAGCGTGAAAACTTTCCATAAATACTATTGAAGG
>Ga0315542_1002631_pt1 | contig 10855 bp, 9 predicted proteins | sample SalMarSW160120MG_FD_202541 | JGI IMG/M metagenome (GOLD analysis project Ga0315542, IMG submission 202541) | Salt marsh sediment microbial communities from the Plum Island Ecosystem LTER, Massachusetts, United States - Salt Marsh Sediment SW1601-20 ... | reverse complement strand
ATCGGCTGGATCAACACCTATGCCGCACTGATTTTTCCCTACATCACTTTGGGGTTGCCGCTGGCGCTGTGGATTATGCTCAGCTATTTCTCGCAAATTTCAACCGAGCTGGATAAAGCCGCCCTGGTGGATGGCGCTTCGCGATTTCAAATCCTGGCCCGCATTATATTCCCGGTGGCCATTCCAGGGGCTTTTTCCACAGCCCTGCTTATTTTCATTTATTCGTTCAATGAATTCCTCTTTGCGCTGATGTTCACCATCGATTACAAGGCAAGAACGATTCCGGTGGGCATTGCACTATTTGAAGGATTGCACGGGCAAGTGCCGTGGGGCTACATCATGGCCAGCGCGGTGATTGCCACTCTCCCCATGATCATCCTGGCCGCTGTGTTCCAGCGGCACATCATACAGGGACTTACCCAGGGAGCGGTCAAAGGATGAAAAAGGTTGCCATTCATAATATAAAGAAAGATTTTTTCACCTTTCGCAGGGGCCGCGTTCAGGCGCTGAAAGGGGTGGATTTCGAGCTGGCGCCCGGCACATTTTTCGTTTTGCTGGGGCCAAGCGGCTGCGGCAAATCGACCCTGTTGAACATCATTGCCGGCATCGAGAAACCGAGCGACGGCGAAATCAGGTTTGGGGAAAGAACGGTGGTCTCGGTGCCCAACCGCACGTTCCTCAGCCCTCGGGAGCGGGATGTGGCAATGGTGTTTCAGAGTTATGCCCTTTATCCGCACATGACGGTTTTCGATAACATAGCCTTTCCCCTGAAAATCGCCAAGATGGGAAAGGGTGAAATCCGGGAGCGGGTAGAACAGATCGTCGGGATCCTGGAAATTTCTGCCCTGCTGGAAGCCAAACCGCGAGAGCTCAGCGGCGGGCAGCGCCAGCGGGTGGCGTTGGGCAGAGCCATTGTACGGGAGCCGAACGTGTTGCTGCTGGACGAACCGCTCTCCAACCTGGATGCGCTGCTGCGGATCAGCATGCGCAGCGAGCTGAAGCAAATCCAGCGTAAGCTGGGTGTCACAACTATTTATGTAACGCATGACCAGACCGAGGCCATGTCGCTGGGCGACCGCATCGCCGTTATGCAGGCGGGTGAAATACAGCAGATCGGGGCACCTGCCGATATTTACCATGACCCGGCAAATCTGTTTGTAGCCAAATTTATGGGATCTCCGCCAATGAATTTTCTGGATGGAAAAGTTTTGGAAGCCGCTGAAAAGAGGATTGCGGCCTTTACCAAAATCCAAACGAAGGATGTGGTTATCGGCCTGCGCCCCGAACACATTCAAATTGTCCGACCGGAAGAAGGCATATTCAGGGGCCGCCTGAATCTCATCAGTTCTCTTGGCAGCGAGAACCTGCTGTATCTGGATGTCGGCGGAAACGAGATGGCCGCCAAAGCGCCGGAACAAATTGACTTTGCAGAAGGAGCGGTGGTCGGAATAAATTTTGACGAGAAGAGGCTTTATATTTTTGATAAAAAAGATGGCAGGCGCTGGCGAATGTAGCTGAAAAGCCGAACTGTGTTCCTCGGCCAGGCCGTGCAACACCAGTTCTCCGCAAGTTGGGCATGGGGGAAGATCATCAAAGCGGTGTAGGTCGGGAAGTCTCATCTGGATGATAACATTCCCGACAAGGCTGCTCTCAGCTAACAGTGGCGGCGGGCCCCCAGAGGAACAGGCCGGAGTTGCAGAGAAATGATCGCCATCACGATCTGCAATACAACTATGACCCGTCTTGCCGGTAATAGGTTTTCATCCAATGTTCATTAAAAATTGTTAACATGATTCTACCGCTTTTCCCGGGAGGCCGTGAGTATTTGCGAGCACGGGCAAGGGCTGAGATTGGCGAACTTCCTGGAAAATGAATTTGGTTGAATCAACAATTTGCGATTGGCATGATTAACTACAAGAAAATCCACATTGGCACCTCCGGCTGGAACTACACGCACTGGCGAGGGACATTTTACCCGGAAGATCTCTCACCGAACAGGTGGCTGGATTACTACATACAACATTTCCGGACGGTGGAGATCAACAATTCGTTTTATCATTTGCCAAAAAGGGAAACTTTTGAAAATTGGAGAAAAGCCGTTCCCGGTGATTTTATTTTTGCCATTAAAGCCAGCCGGTTCATCACCCACATGAAAAAATTGAAAGACCCGCAGCAATCGATAACCCGGTTTTTCGAAAACGTGACCGGTCTTGGAAAAAAGATGGGCCCCATTCTTTTCCAGTTGCCGCCACGCTGGTCATTCAACCCGCAGCGGCTGAGGGAATTTCTGGAGGCATTGCCAAATGAATGCCGCTACACATTTGAATTCCGCGACGATAGCTGGTGGAATGATGAGGCGTATGAAACATTGAATAAGTACGGCGCGGCATTCTGTATTTTTGAGCTGGCCGGGGTTCAATCGCCCAAAGAGATTACCACTGATTTTATCTATATCCGCCTGCATGGCCCCGGCGCTGCCTACCAGGGCCAGTACAATGATGCGGCCCTGGCCGGATGGTCGGGCGCGTTTTCCACATGGGTGAGTCAGGGAAAGGATGTCTATTGTTATTTCGACAACGACCAGAATGGCTATGCGGCGCAGAATGCTTTACGCCTGCAGGAGATGGTGAATTCCGGCGGGCAATAACGGCGATGATCTGAAAACATCTTATTTTGAGAGCGAGAAAGAAACTTTAATGAGGGCCTCCGATACAAAATAGAGGCAGCATTTCCAGGTTTTGCGGTACAAAACAAAATTCATAAGAGGAGGGATGAACTATGAAATTGTCAAGCCCGGAATTCAAGCACAATGAAATGATACCATCTAAATTTACATGCGACGGGGATGATATCAATCCTGAGCTCAATATCGAAGATATACCGGACGGCACGGAATCGCTGGCGCTGATTGTTGATGACCCGGATGCGCCGGGACGCACCTGGGTGCACTGGGTGGTTTTCAATATCCCCACCATTTCCCAGATCGATGAAGACAGCATCCCCGGAATGCAGGGGATGAATGATTTCAAGCGGGAAGATTTCGGAGGGCCGTGCCCGCCGGGAGGAACGCACCGCTATTTTTTCAAACTCTATGCACTGGACACCGAACTTTCCCTTAAGGAAGGGTGCAGCAAAAAAGACGTGGAAAAAGCGATGGAAAGCCACATCCTGGAAAAAGCCGAGTTGATCGGTTTGTATAGCCGATAACAGTGCTTATTTGTTTCTCATATTAAATGCAAAGAAGTTGGAACAGCGGAAGGAGATAGCTAAATGAAATATCGAGACGCGGTTGTCGCAAGAACAAGTGATCTGAAAGACGGCGAGATGAAAATATTTTCTGCCGAAGGAAGCGACGTGCTGCTTGCCCGCATCGACGGCAAGTTGCATGCGCTGGGCGCCTACTGCACCCATTACGGGGCGCCGCTTGACCAGGGCATTTTACATGGCGACAGAATTGTCTGCCCCTGGCACCACGCCTGCTTCCATGCCAAAACCGGCGATTTGCAGGAACCGCCGGCTCACGACGCATTGCCCCGGTACGAGGTAAAAGTTGATGGAGAGGAAATTATTGTCCGCCTTCCGGAGCAGATGGAGGGCAACCGCCTTCCCGGCATGGTTAAACAGGATGAAGGGAGCGACGGCCGAACCTTCCTGTTTTTGGGCGCTGGCGCCGCCGCAAACTCCGCTGCACAAACCTTGCGGGAAGATGGCTACCGGGGCAAAATCATCATGCTGACCTATGAAAACCGGGTACCTTACGACCGCCCCAACCTGAGCAAGGATTATCTGCAGGGTGAGGCGGAAGAGGAATGGATGCCGCTGCGCCCGGAAGATTTCTACCGGGCGCATGATATCGATTTGCGAAAGCAGAGCCGTTTCCTTTCGCTGGACAGCAAAGCGAAGGAAGTTCTGCTGGAAGACGGCAGCCGGATTCAATATGATAAGGTTTTACTGGCTACCGGTGGCAGGCCTCGCCGCCTGAATATCCCCGGCGCCGATTTGAAAAATGTTTTTACCCTGCGCAGTTTCGATGATTCGGACGCCATCATCGAGGCCAGCAAAAATTCGAAAAACGCGGTAGTGATTGGCGCCAGCTTTATTGCCATGGAAACTGCCGCCAGCCTTCGCCACCGCAACATTCCAGTTACGGTGGTGGCGCCAGAAACAGTTCCTTTCGAAGCCGTTTTCGGGCGGGAGATTGGCGAAATGTTACAGGCACTTCATCGCGAAAACGGGGTAAAATTTCGCCTTGGGCACACCGCCGCCAGTTTTGAGGGGCAGGATAAAGTCGCCGCCATTGTGCTGGAGGATGGCAGCCGCCTGGAGGCCGATCTGGTAATTGTCGGAGTCGGCGTGGAACCGGTGACTGACTATTTGCGGGATATTGACACCGAGCCGGACGGCAGCGTGAAGGTGGATCGCTATTTTCATGTGAAGAACGATGTTTATGCCGCCGGAGATATTGCCACATTTCCTGACTGGCACACCGGGCTGGGCATCCGCATCGAGCATTGGCGAACTGCCCTGCAGCAGGGGCGTTATGCCGCCCATAACATGGCCGGCAAAGAAACGCCCTTCGAAAGCGTCCCGTTTTTCTGGACTGTGCAGGCTGGCCAAAGCCTGCGCTATGTGGGCCATGTCAGGGATTGGGAGGAGGTCATTGTTCATGGCGACGTCGCCAAGCGGGACTTCATCGCTTTCTATGTCAAAAATCATCAGATTCACGCCGCAGCGGGAATGAACAGGGACAGGCAGATGGCGATGACGGAGGAACTGATGCGCAGCAAAAATATGCCGAATGCAGCGGAATTGCGGAAAGCATCCCTGAATCTGGCGGCCCACCTGCGAAGTTGAGTTTGCCATGCCTGCCCGATACGACGCACTTGTTGTCGGCTCCGGCCCCAATGGGCTGGCGGCCGCCATTTGCCTGGCACAAGCCGGCTGTTCGGTAAGGGTGCTGGAAGGCTCCGAAACGGTGGGCGGCGGAATGCGCTCCGCCGAACTCACGCTGCCCGGCTTTGTGCACGACATTTGTTCGGCGGTTCATCCTCTGGCCGCCGGCTCCCCCTTTTTCCGCACGCTTCCATTGTCGCGGCACGGCGTGGAGTGGATTTATCCGCCCGCAGCGATGGCGCATCCATTCGATGACGGCAGCGCGGCCGTGCTCCTGGAATCTATTGAAGAAACTGCGTCCACATTAGGCGAAGATGCCGGCGTGTATGAAAGGCTGGTAAAGCCGCTGGCCGCCAGGTGGGAAAAGTTTGCACCGGACATCCTAGGGCCGTTTCGGCTGCCGGATAATCCGCTGGCGGTATTCCGGTTCGCCCGGCATGCCGTGCATTCAGCGGAAGGCTTTGCGGCCCGCCATTTCCGGGGGAACACCGCGCGATCTTTCATCGCCGGGCTGGCCGCTCATTCCATGCTGCCCCTGGAGCAGCCCGTCACCGCCGGGATTGCGCTGGTGCTGAACATATTAGGACATGTGTTCAACTGGCCTTTGCCGCGGGGCGGCTCGCAAAAGCTGGCGGATGCACTGTCCGGATATCTCCTTTCGCAGGGCGGGGAAATTGAAACCGGGCGTTATGTCAATTCGCTGGAAGATCTTCCGGCGCACCGGGCAGTTCTTCTGGATGTCGGCCCCCGGCAGTTGCTGAAAATTGCGGGAGAGAAATTCGCGGATCGCTACCGCCATCAGCTTGAAAATTACCGGTACGGTATGGGGGCGTTTAAAATTGACTGGGCGCTCAGCGAGCCGGCGCCATTCCGTCCTGAAAAGTGCCGAAATGCCGGCACCCTGCACCTGGGTGGCAGCATCGACGAGATCGCCAGAGCTGAGAGGGCTGTGTGGAATGGAGAGCATCCGCAGAAACCGTTTGTGATATTTGCGCAGCCGAGTGTTTTCGATTCCAGCAGGGCGCCGGCTGAAAAACATACCGCCTGGGCGTATTGCCATGTTCCCAATGGCTCAATGATGGATATGACTGAGCGCATTGAAAAGCAGGTGGAGCGATTCGCCCCCGGTTTCCGTAATTTGATCCTGTCCCGGCATACGATGACGGCACAGGATCTGGAGCGATACAATCCCAATTATGTCGGCGGCGATATCAACGGCGGTATTCAGAATTGGCGCCAGCTTTTCACACGGCCAGCCATTCGCCTGTCTCCTTATTCGACTCCGGCGGATGGCATCTACCTCTGCTCATCTTCCACTCCGCCGGGCGGCGGGGTGCACGGTATGTGCGGATATCATGCAGCACAGGCAGCGCTGCAATGCCTGGGGGGAGGATGACGTAAAATCGGATATCCGCGTTTCGGCCGACAGTGCGCCAAGTCCGGTTGAAAGAAAATTAAAACCCGGCCATGAGGTAAATCTGCTGTAAATAGCAAAACTTTTGGCGCGTTGCGATGTAAAAATAACTGGAGTTTTTAGCATAATTAAAATAAATAACGGAGGTGTAAAATGAAAAACGGTAAATCACTCGGAATAGGATTCGCAGAAGGCCTGCTGGTTGGAGGACTGGCAGCCACGGCAGTAACACTGCTGTATGCTCCCAAATCGGGCAAAAAAATGCGCAAAGATATTCAAAGGAAATCTTCCAGGCTTTTCAAAGAAGCCGAAGCACAGGCAGAAAATGTTCAGAAAAAAACGGAAAGATTCATCAAGGATACTGAGAAGCAATTTGAAAAAGTCCGAAAAAATACTGAATCTGTTGTTGACAACGTTATGGATAGATTTGGGAATTTAAGGGAGTCGATCGATTCGAAGATGAAATTTATGTCCTGAAAAAACACCCGTGATTTTATTGATAGCCCCAAAAAACAGGGTCAGATTGTTCGGAAGAGTTAGACATGGCCGAATAAATTTGACATCCCCCGGCTGGATTCGCCCTCTCCCGGTGGGAAATTGTCGAAAAGCGCCCGGGTGAATGGCAACAGACTTCGGCAAGAAGATGGCATCGATTTGGAAGGCATTAAATAGAGCGGTGGAATATCCTGGGCTTAAAAAAACACTTAACATGCGCCTCTGAACTTAAGACTGAAATCGACAAGCACCAAACCAGCGCGTGAAGGGGAGTAGAGTTTATTTGTTTAAAAATCTGGTTTTTGTGTGAGGAGGGAGCATTATCTGTTGCGGAAATAAAATAGCGCGCCGATTTTCCGAAACGAAATCAATATAAATCTCTGAGGGCATGGGGATGTGCACTGAATAGTTGCACATTACTGTGTACCTTCCTGAGTTTGCCGATATTTTGCATATTTTCAATCCCGGTTTCCGGGGCTGGATGGTGATTATTGGAATGAGCCTGCTGCCGTTGTTAGTGGGACAGCCGGTAAAAGAAATTCATTCAAAAAGAAAAATGGCGGCCTAAAATTATGCCATGGATTCGCTATATTCAGCCGGTCAATTATCGGGCGATTGCCGCAAACCTGGGGCTCATCCTGCGGCTGCTGGGAATCATTTTCGTTGTCCCCCTGATTATGTCGCTGGCTGCCGGGGAATTTATCTACAGCTTTATTTTTGGCGGCCTGGCGGCCGGGAATTACCTTCTGGGAAGGCTGGCTTCCCTTTTCGAAGAAGTGAATTTATCCGGCAAAGAGGCGCTGGTGGTCACTGCCCTGGCGTACCTTCTGTTTGCGCTGTTTGGGGCGTTGGCATTTCTCCCTGAACTGTCGTTTGTAGATGGTTTTTTCGAATCGATGTCCGGTTTCACCACTACCGGTTTGACTGTTGTAAACGCCGAACAGTTGCCGAGTTCGCTGCTTTTTTTTCGGGCCTACAGCCAGTGGCTGGGCGGCGCCGGAATTATCGTCATGACCCTGGTCGTCCTGGCGGGGCCCGGCAGAAGCGCTTTCCAATTGTACACCTCTGAGTTCGGCGAGGAAAAGCTGGTGGGCGATGTAAAGGCGACTGCCCGCATTGTTCTGACCGTCTATCTTACCCTGACTATTTTGGGATACGGGGCTTTTGTCGCCGCCGGGATGGGGCCTTTCGACGCCATGCTGAATATTTTTGCCACTGTTTCCACCGGCGGTTTTGCGGCGCAGGGCAACAGCATGGGGTATTATTCAGGCACCGTTATCCACCTGCTGGTGGTTCTTTTTATGATTTCGGGAGCGATTGGTTTTCCCTCATATTATCTGCTGCGGCACCGTGGCTTCCGGAGATTTTTCAGGGATTTGCAGTTTCGCTACCTGCTGATTTTTATTGCAGCTGCTTCTCTGGTTTTCTGGGGAGTGTGGGGTTTCCGTACAAAAATGATTGTTCCCAGCATTTTCCATGCAGCCACAGCCATGACCACCACTGGTTTCAGCCTTATTCATCCTTCATCCTGGCCGAAAGAAATTTTGTGGGTGACAATTTTGCTAATGCTAATCGGGGGCTCAGCCGGTTCTACCGCCGGCGGGCTGAAGCTCTTTCGCATTCTGGTGATGTTCCGCCTGGTGCGGTGGCTCTTATCCAGAGCGCTTTTACCGGAAGAAGCGAAATTACCCATCAAATACGGCGATATGGTCATCCCGGAAAAGGAATTGAAACAAATATTCGGATTCTTTGCCGCGTATCTGGGTTTGATTTGCGCATCGGTTTTTTTCTTCTCTCTTTATGGATTTGGCCTGACGAATTCATTATTTGACAGTGTATCAGCCCTGGGCACAGTCGGGTTATCAAGCGGCGTCACCTCGGCATCGCTTCCGGTTTTTTTGAAAATTATTTTAATTATCGATATGTGGGCGGGGCGGCTTGAAATACTGCCGGTTCTGGTGGTCTTTTACCCGGCAGTCTGGATATCAAAAAGGAGAAAAAAATGAGAGTTGTGATTGTAGGAGTAGGGGACATCGGGCTGGAATTGGCGCATTATCTGGCAAGACGTGAGAAAAACGAGCTGGTGCTGGTCGATGTTGATGAGAAACGCTGCGACGAGCTGGCAGCGGAAATGGATGCCCTGGTTTTGAACGGCGACGGAACCAATCCGGAGATTCTAAAAAAAGCACAGCTTTCGGAAGCTGATGCATTGATTGCAACCACCGGCTCCGATCCGCTAAATACCGTCATCGCCATGCTGGGCCACAATCTTAAGGTGGATAAAATCATTGTCAAGCTGAATGGGGTCGGCCTGCGCTCAGCCTGCCAGGCTATTGGGGTGCGCAAAATAATTGCGCCCAAAATCTCCGCCGCTGCCGAAATCCTGTCTGCTATTTACGGTTTCGACCGCGTAAATTTTTCAATGGTTGCCCGCGGCGGTTTGCGCCTGGTGGAAATGGCTGCCGGCAAGGGAGCTGGAAAGCACCTCTCGGATATCAGCCTGCCGGACGGCGCTCATTTTGTGGCTTTGATGCGGGAGGACAGCATTCTTATTCCGCGCAGCGGGGTCAAACTGAAAGACGATGACCAGCTTCTCATTCTTGTTGAAAACGAAGATGTCCTGAACAAGGTGAAAGATGTGCTGGTTGAGGAGTAAACGGCCAATTGAGATCCGGAACCACTCCTCGAAATTATGAAGAGGATGGGAGGCGTTTATTCAGCGCATTTCCTTTCCTTGTGAAATTGCCGATAGCGCAATTCGTGGCCGAGAAAGCAAGTCCGGGAATTCTGAAAAAATAACAGGAAAAAGAAACATTTATTGATGTTCGCTGCATATAAAAGGTAGGCAAGAGATGAAAGAAGGATAATAGAATTAGCTTATATCCACAGGAGGATGCATTGATGAATAACCCGTTAAAGGATGTATTGGAGCAATTAATCAATCAGAAACCGGAACCGTGTGTTTCATTATACATGCCCACTCATCGCGCCGGGCAGGAAGTGCGGCAGGATCCAATCCGATTTAAAAATCTTCTGAAGCGTGCCGGGGAGGAGCTGTTAGAGAACGATTTTAAGGAGCGTGAAGTGAATCAAATGCTCAAACCGGCATTAGCCCTTTTGGAGGACAATTTTTTCTGGAACCACCAGAGCGATGGATTGACACTTTTTCTATCTTCGGAGAATTTTATTTATTACCGTTTACCCTATACATTTGCAGAACTGGTCATTGTCAATCGCGGATTTTATCTGAAACCGCTGCTTCCTGTCTTAAGCAATGACGGATTGTATTTCATTCTGGCGCTGGATAAGAAGAACTTGAAATTTTACCAGGCTTCGCGGTTCAGCGTCCGTGAAATTGAGCTGCCGGATGTTCCCAAAAGCCTGGAAGAGGCGCTAAAATATGACGACCTGGAACGGCAATACCAATTTCATACTGAATCCACGCCCCACGAAGGCGGCCGTACCGTAATGTTTCACGGCCATGGAACCGGAATCGAGGATGATAAAAAGCAGATTCTGGAATTTTTCCGAATGGTGGATAAGGGTGTTCGCAGTTATTTGAACAACCAGAATGCCCCACTGGTTCTGGCCGGTCTGGAATACCTTCAGCCCATTTACCGGAAAGCGAGTTCTTATTCGCATCTCATTGAGGCAGGCATTGAGAAGGATCCGCAGGCTTTGGAACCGGGCCGATTGTCACAGTTGGCATGGGAAACAGTAGGGCCTGCTTTTTCGGCCGAACAAAATGCCGCTATTGCCCGCTATCGGGATCTGCTGGGAAAGGGCAAAGCGTCGAACAATATGGAAGAAATTGTTGCCGCCGCGTACAGCGGAAAAGTGGAATCCCTGTTTGTCGATATTCATCTGCAAAGATGGGGACAATTTGATCCAAATACCCATGGTGTGAAAATCTATGACAAAAAGGAAATGGGCTATGAAGATCTGCTCGATTTTGCGGCGGTTCATACGATAGTCCATGATGGAACGGTTTACGGATATGAATCGGATAATATGCCGGTCAATTCGCCCATCGCGGCGGTTTTCCGGTACTAG
>Ga0315542_1002624_pt1 | contig 10864 bp, 10 predicted proteins | sample SalMarSW160120MG_FD_202541 | JGI IMG/M metagenome (GOLD analysis project Ga0315542, IMG submission 202541) | Salt marsh sediment microbial communities from the Plum Island Ecosystem LTER, Massachusetts, United States - Salt Marsh Sediment SW1601-20 ... | reverse complement strand
TATGACAAATTAGAGATAGATCACACTTTAGAGTTAACAGAAAAAACTAGTAAGCAATTAGAGGATGTTCAAATAAAAAAATCGAGTGAAATAGCACAAACTCCATCCAATTTAGATGTAAATGAAATCGTGAGTGAAGTTTCTGAGCGATTCAAGGGAGAGATTGATAGTCTAAAGAATACAATTGATGGTCTAAAGAAAGAGTTAGACAAAAAAAGCGAAACGATAAATAAGATTTCACATGAGAAGAACGTTCAAAAAATTACTCCTAGAAAAACCCCTAAACTGGCTCCACCCGTGATTAAAATTCCAAATATAAAAAAGATGACCCTCTCTGAAATTCAGATTGAAAAATCGATTCCACCTATTCTTCCAAAAGAGGAACAAAAAGAACCGGTAATTGAAGAAGTGAAAATACCCTTAAAAAAAGTGGAACTTGAAAATTTTACTCCTATTCCTACAAAACCGGAAACCTTGATTGCAAGGGAAGTTGTGAATAAAGATTTAACTCCTATTCCTATTAATAAAGCTAATAAGAAACCAGAAATCATAACTGAGGTAATAGAAGAGCCTAAGAATAGACCAATCATAACAGAAAAGAGAAAAATAATGCCTATGGTAAGAGAGAGTTCTAATCAGTCTCCTCACGTAGTAGAAACAACCGAGGAAAAAATAATTCAAGCTTTTTCTGTTGAACCTCCTAAAATTAGAAGCGTGAGTGTGGAGGAAGTTGAAACGGAATCAATAAAATCAAGCGGAAACGATCTATTCAATGTACTTTCACAAGTTGGAGAAAAGCAACACATATTGCCAAAAAAAGAAATAGAGTACCCCAAAACCAGGGAAAACAAAGATATTAAACCGATTATTGAAGTTAAAGAAATAAAAGAATCTGAACAAATCCATATTAATTCATTTATAGATTTTACCAAAAAAAATGCTGAAAGTCAACACGTTCCTGAACAAGATACTAATGAAATGCCAGTTGATAAAGATGCTCTTTATCAAGAGTTAATTGCTCTAGAGGGCAAGAGATATGCCGTCGAAAAAGGATTCAAGGAATTAGAAGCGAGTTATAACAAGGGCTCAATTGCGGATACGCAATATAAACAAAAGAATGATGAGATAAAAACAAAAATGTTACAAATCACCGAACGGATAACAACAATAAGGAGATTAATCTCCAGTTTATGAATTGGACTCTTTATGAGAACTTGTAAGAAGGTGGCATTTGAATTTTATGTTCTGCTTTTTTCATTAGGTTAAGTACTTTATTGACATCATCTTGATTTAAATCATTCAGTTTTTAATCTATTCGGTATGTAGGTGGCATTTTTTGCTTATGTTCAGCAAGTTTCATCATATTTTTAACTTTTTCAACGTTTTCATTGTTTAAGTTATCGAGAGTTAAATTGTAATCGATTCTATATATGATTTCATCTAGCTTATCGTAGGTTAACCCAATTTCACCTTCATCGGTCTGATCTGGCCAAAGTCCAGCACTCGGCACTCTCATAATAATTCTATCGGGGATCTTCAAAATTTTGGCGATCTCTCTTACTTCTCTTTTATAAAGCATTCCAATTGGTTCAATATCCACACCACCTTAGTGTAGAAATACGTTAAGTAATTCTATATCACCATATTTCGTGAAATAACCAATTGCAATCTCAGTTCTGTTTCCCGTGCCACCAACAATATATCCCATTGATTGAGCTATAAAGTACAAAGTTAACATTCTCAATCTTGGTTTGATATTTGATAATGAAATTTTTTTTTTTTCAATTTGTGAAGGAAGAGAACCTAAGAGTTCCTTATATGTCGAAGAGAGATCTATAGTATAAAATCGAACCCCTAATGACTCTGCTACTAATTTTGCATCTTCTAAATCTTTATTCATGGACTCACATGGTAATCCAACAGTAATCACATTTTTTTTCCCAATTGCATTGACCGAAAGTGCCGTCGTGACTGCAGAATCAATTCCTCCGCTTAACCCAACAACTACTCCACCCAACCCAGTGGTGTGTAAATATGTTTTTATCCAATTTTGAATATCAGAACATAATTTATTAAAATCGAGTTGTCTCATGATGTTGAATAATTTTTTATTTTGTTTATAGTTCCTATTTAAATAAATTGAAAAGATAAGATTAAAATAAAATTGTTTTCATAATTATTGCACGAAAAGCAAAATTTACATTTTAAAAAATGAGTGATCATGAGTGAAGAAATGAAGACTATTATTGATGCTTCTTTTGATAATGGAACGCCTATTTGGTTACATACAAGCGATTATATTTTTGGAATGGTACCCGCAGATTCCAACGGTGAACGATGGACGGAAATCTCATACACATATGAAGATCCAGATGAGCCCTTGTCGAAAACAGAAAGATCGGCAGAATTATCCTTTCAATTCTTAATGGAAGAAGTTGAAAAGGGAGTATCTTTCTACGTTGAAGACTTAAAGATTCCCTTGATTAAAGATTTTGCAAAGTCACTCGAAGATAAATCTGGACCAGAAAAAATTAAGGCATTCATTGCTGAATTAATTAGGAATTCAGCTACTTATTCTTCGAATTTTCCCATAATAAAAGGGAAAGGTGAAGTTGACATTTTAAAAGAGAAAATACCCTAATAAGAAATTTCTTTTTATTATCAAATGTACATGTTCTTTCGTTGTGGATATTTTTTGGTAAATTCATCATCAATTCTTTTTGCAAGCTGATGATCTAAATTTGGATTTTGTTCATAAATTACTTTTTTCAAGATATTTCCTTGATGTTGAGAATATCTTTCGATTCCGGTAGCGATAATATTTTTATCAGGGTTAATTGGAACTATCATGCCAAATAATCGAAGCATTTCATCGGGAGATAATTCTCTTTTAATACCAATACTCTCATCAATTTCTTTATCTATATTTTTAACAATCGAACCCATAGATAATGCTGAATATGGGCTAAGCATTTTTGATTTCAGCCAAAATGCATTAGAATTTTTAAGTATTACTGTATCTGAATTCCCTTGATCATCATGAGATCCAACAACACTCCATCCTTTAGGATCTTTATCATAATCCTTTTTCATTTTTTTAATTATGGGCTTTATTGGAGCGACTCCGTGATAATCTTCTTCTTCGTCTTGCTTTGTCATCTTCTAATATAATAAAATAATATTACCTATAAAAACCTAAAGCATATATCAATTAATCTATAATTTTATTTTTCTTTATAATGGTGAATGTGCAAAATAATCAATCTATCTTTGAATTATATGAATCTGTCCGAATAGCTTTAAAGTCAGATAATGAAATAGCTCTTGAGGAAAAATTAAGCCAAATTAATGAGATTGAACATTTTTTTTTACAAAATTATAGTAAAAGAAAAAATGAAGGAGTATTTTTCACTCAAAAATACATAGCGGAATATATTATTTCCCAAACGCTTATGGAATATATTAATTCTCGAATTGAAAATGTGAATCTAAAAAGTTTGGGTGAAATAAAATCATTAAATCAAGTTGAATCTAAATCTATTTTAAATCTACTTAAAAAAACTTTGATTTGTGATCCATCTTGTGGTTCAGGAGTATTTCTTCTAAGCTATATTGATATTATAACTAATCTATATGAAAGAATTTGTCCTATAGATGAATTTGAAGCAGTTAAAGAAGTGATCATTAGCAATGTTTATGGGTATGATATAAATGATAATTCGATTAAACTATGTATTTTAAAATTGCTGAGAAATATATCAAAAAACAAATCAATTGATTTACTAAATAAATTATGTGTTTTAGAATCTCATATTACTGTTAGAGATATTATAAAAGATCCTCCAACCTTAAAGTTTGGACTTTTAGTTGGCAATCCTCCTTATGGAAATATCTTAGAAAAATCAATAAAACAAAAATTAAGAACTGAAAGCGTTTTTGTTAATGATATTTATTGTATTTTCATTTTGAAAGCATTAGAATGGAGTGATGGTTTGATTGGTTTTTTAGTCCCTAAAAGCTTTTTATTACGGCAGGGCTACGTTAGATTTAGAAATCTACTTTTATTAAAAGCGAATTTACTAAAAATAATTGATATTGGTCCAAATTTATTTAAAAAAGCTACTAATGAAGTTCAAATCGTAATTTATCAAAATAAAGGTAAAAAATTTAAGAATTTAGAGGTATGGGATTATCCGAATAATAAAATAATCACGTATAATGATCAATCATTTGATAAATTAAGAATGTGTCAAAGTTCAAAGTGCCAAATGGGAAAGAAATCAAAAAAGATCCACGTGTATACAAGAGATTTAAATTGTCCTTACTGCAAGAGTGAAACTATACCATTAAACAGAATACGGATTAAAGCGACCGTTGAAATTCTGAACCTAATAGATAAAATTGAAAATGTTGGAGATCTTAATTATATAAATACCCTTGATTTCCCTCTTTTCATTCGAGGAGAAGAAGATAAAGGATTAAAGGAAATTAGAGCTATCATCAATGAACATACCAATGCTTCTTGCTTGTTCATTAATGCGAAAGATGATTTTGATTTTTATTTAATTAAGCCAAATAAATCGTTTAATATTGAATTTATTAGCCCTTATTCTCTAAAGGGGCGAAATTTTGAATATTATAATAATCAAAAGTTATTAATAAAACATAATAACGTAATTCCTCAAGCAGTTTATACAGAAAAGAAAGTTTGTTTTACCTCCTCAATATATTCGATACTTCATAAAAATATCATTGAACTAAAATATCTTTGTGGAATTATAAATTCAGCGTTAATGCAATTTTATTGCATTTTTGGAATTAATAATCAGAAAGGTACAACTATTAATTTAAATCAGTACATGATTCGTCATTTTCCGGTTAAGAGATGCGGAGAAGATATAAAGGAAGAGATCTCCGAAAGAGTAGATTTCATTTCGAACTATTTAGCGAATACTGGTGGAAATTTTGATGATACTACTCATTATTCAACCAGGGAATTGGATAAACTCATATTTCAAATCTATTCTATTACTGAACATGAACAGAAATTAATTTTATCAAAAGTTTCTGAACATGTTTCTTACTTTAACAGAGTATATGAAAAAGATTATGATTATATTTTAGATCAAGGTTGGACGAGGATTAAACGATCCCCTCGTTGTTAGGCATTAGTATTCATTCTTTTAATGTTAGATGAAAATCACATTTATTATCTCCAAGTCCCATAAATTGACTTCTATGAATCTTAATATGGTCATTAAATTCTTTGATAACGGGATCAAGATAAGAAACACACATATCTTTGCAAATAGAAGCAATTTTATCGTGTCTATCAATATTCCTTTTCATGGCATCGATGTAAGGGCACACAGTTATGTTCATTTGGACTTCTTCCTCATTATATATTATAATCTCATGTAAATTTCCCTCGCAGTTCCAAATAAAAGAAAGAATTGCTATTAAATCCTCAAGTGAATTACCATTTATTTTTAAATACTTAATTACGCGACGAAATATAATTGAATATAATCGTTGCCATACAATTATATCCAACTCTAATGCTGTATTAAAATCAATCTCTTCTTCAGTATCAATTACCCATAACCCATCTAAAGTACGAAAATGGCTCTCAAAATAGAAGAGTTTATCCTCATCTTGAATATTTTTTAGTAGAACTTTTTCTTTTAATTTCTCTTTATCAATTTTCTGATTTTGTAACATGGAAAGGTGAAAATCACATTCATCATCTCCTAAACCCATAAATTTAGTTCTCTCTAACGAAATTGAAGGATTAAATTCCTTAACTATCTCCTGATAAAATGGTCTGCACATGTTATTGCAGATTAATGGTATCTTCTCGTGCCTTTCAAGATTTCTATCCATCGCAGATTTGTAAGGGCAACGTTTAATGCTGATATCTATTTTGTCAGAATTCGTATTTATGATGTCATATTTCCAACCTTCTACCGACCATCTAAATGTAAGAATCTCAAGTAAGTCAACTATATCATTACTTTGAATATGAAGATATTTTGTTATTCTTCGAAAAATAATTTTTAACAATTTTAGCCAGACGTTTAAATCTATTTTTAAAGCCGTATCCCAATCCGTCTTTTTCTCGACTTCAATCATCCACAATCCATCAAGAGTAAAAAATTGTTTTTCAAAAAAGAAGAGCTTATCTTTTACTGTTAAATCATTCATGATCTAAAAATTTAGAGTATAGATTTAATTAAGAAAATGTATTTCAATATTTATAGTAATTAGTATTTTGTAAGATAACAGATTCGCATTAAAATTAGATTTTTCTAATTCTCATTAATCACTTTTCCAATAAGATATTTTTCAATATTTAAATTTAATAAATTAGAAAATATAATTCTATTTTAATGATCCTAAACCTTTATATTTACTAAAAATTATAACTTAATTAGGATAATCTAAATTAATACATTTTAAATTTTATTAAATTAATTAAATTTGGGAATATAATTTGGAAACTTATATCCTTGCTCTTTTGTTAAGCTTATTTGCGGGTTTATCTACAACAATTGGAAGTCTGATTGCTTTCTTCATGAAAAAACCTAATCCAAGGTTTGTTTCTTTTATTATGGGTTTCGCTTGCGGTGTTATGTTATATATTTCGTTTGTAGAGTTATTGCAACAAAGTATTGCATCTATCAAGATATTATTTGCTTCCTTGTTTTTTTTCTTAGGGATGCTGATAATGTTTGGTATTGATGCGTTCATCTCTCATGAATATGAGTTCGAAGATTCGATTGAAATTTTAATGAATACCAATGGTTCCTGCGAAACTCACCCACATCACATTCTTTATCATAAAAAAGATATTACACAAAGACATAGAGCTCGCCGGGGTCTTCGTCAAGGATCAAAAGATGGAAGCGGAAGAAAACAACTTAATGGGAATGGTCGTGGATCTGAAGTCAATCTTGTAAAAACATCAATTTTTACGTTTTTAGGCATCTTCATTCATAACTTTCCTGAGGGAATGACTACTTTTATAGGAACAATCACCGAAATTCAATTAGGACTTATTTTGGCAGTAGCTATAGCTCTTCATAATATTCCTGAGGGAATTGCTGTCGCCGTACCTATCTATGCATGTACAGGAAGTAAAAAGAAAGCGTTTAAATGGTCTTTTCTTTCTGGGATCAGTGAACCATTAGGTGCCGTTATCACATGGATAGTGCTAACTCCTTTTATTACCCCCTTTTTATTAAGCGCAATGCTTGCAATCGTTGGAGGCGTAATGGTCTATATTTCAATAGATGAGTTATTACCCGCTTCAAGATCACTAGGGAACGAGCATCTCTCCATTCTTGGCATAATTGTTGGTATGTTTGTTATGACCATCAGTTTAGTGCTAGTATGAACAATATTAGAAAAATAAATTTTAAAGATTCATTTTGAGACATTAAATATTTTCCTGGCATTTTCACTGAATATCTTTTGATATATACCTTTTTCCAAGTCTAGATCCAATAATCCTTTCGTGGAAACTTCATAATCATAAGGAATATTAGGAAAATCACTCCCATAAAGAATTCGATCTTGATACGATATCAATAACTCTCTATTCGGATAATGTATGCTTTTATTCCATTTGTAGAATAAATTGGAAGGAATATATACCATTGCGGTATCCAAGTACAAGTTATCGTGCTTATCTATTAATTTGAAAAATTTCTCATGCTCGTATGCTCCAAAATGAGCCACGATTATCTTTAAATCAGGAAATTTTTGAATAAATTTAGTAAAATGCTTGAAACCAACAAATTTGTTGGAATAAGGAGCTGTCCCACAGTGCATGTTAATCCATTTTCCTCTATCCAACATGAAATTATAAATTTCAAACATTCTTTTGTCATTCGGATAAAAATCTTGAACTAATAGCTGTAATTTGAGACCTTGAAAATTATATTCATCAATAATTTTTTGAACATAATCGAGTTTATTATCATCACTAGGCCAAACACATCCAAAAGCAATCGCTTCAGGATGTTTTTTACAAAAATGGTAGGTCCATTCATTAATATCTTCGGCTATTCCTTTCTTGTGAGCATAATTATATGTTGTAAATGAGATGATCTTTTCAGATTTTAAGAATTCGACTAATTCCTCAATCTCTAACTTATATTTGATGGACCACCCACGAGACTGTCCGTTTTCAGCAGGCGTTTCAAAAAAATCCCAAATTGCTTTGAAGAGATTTGGAGGAAAGAAATGCACATGCGAATCAATATATTCAAAATCTTGATGAGTATAGACCATTATTTAAGAAAATGAGAAATTCCATAAAAAGATTGAGCATTACTATCGAATAATTTTAAATCATAATGAAAATATTTATAAAAATCGCTTTCAATATCATGACTCTATAATCAATCACACCATCTTCTATATGACTATATGAGTACCATGCATATTACCATAATATAAAATAGAGAAAAAAAGAAAGAAATTATTCTTTTCTTAGGATTGTACTGAGTTCAATCTTAAGCAAGTCTCTTATTGCAACCCTTATTACTTCCGAACGATTTGGATATAAGTTCATATTAACTAAATCTTCGATTCCTTTTAAATAGGCTTCTGGGATATGACATGTAATTAATTTAATATAAGATCACCTTAAATATTAGCTTACAATGTTATTTTAATAATTAGGAGCTTTATTTAGATAAAATATCATTGTAATATTACGATAATATTTCGTGAAATCGAGTTCCTAATAATATCCTAAAGTAGATCCTCGATTCCCTTAAGATTTGTCAGTCACATAGTTTTCAAATTATTATGGTCTTTTGTTCATAAATTTATTTAATAATTATAGTAGTCCTTCTCAAAATAGCTTAATAACCGGACATTAGGATTTTATAAAATCCGAATATTAATTAATTAAGACCTCATGATATATATTAGAGAATGAGTAAATTAGTACTGGTAGATGGTGCGAAAGGACATACGGGATCATTCCTTATCAAGGAGATTTTAGAATCTAAACCTAATTGGAGAATCATTGCCACAGATTTACCTCCTGAAAAAAGAGAATTTATAATGTCCAAGGAAACCGTTTTTAGCACTAGATTCAAAAATATGATTGATGTATTGGAGAATGAAAGAGTTTCATTCATTCCTGCTGATCTGACTGACCAAAAATCTCTTAGGACCCTATTATTCGAGAAACAATATGACATCATCTTCCATACTGCAAGTTTATATGACTATTTCGCGGATTTAGATGTACTACGAAAAATCAATGTTGAGGGGACGCGAAATTTGCTTGATATGATACTAGAAACTCAAGATTTAACAAGTTTACGATTTATTCATTGGAGCACGTGTGGTGTATATGGAGAACCGAAATATCAAAAAAACAAGAATGGATACCCAATTCCCGCAAATGAAAAGGAATCTTATAATCCTCCAAATAAATATAGCATTTCTAAAATGGAACAAGAGCTTTTGTTAAAAGATTATGTCAAAAATTATGGTTTAAAAACAACTATCATTAGACCAGCACCAATTTTGGGACCTTTTCAAGCTTATGGAATGTTTCACGTGTTTCAACTCATACACAAATCAGGATTTGGTCCGGGTGTTCATGTCTATCCTAAAAGAAAGCGGTTAGCGATGCCAATGATCCATGTCGAGGATTTGGTTAGAGCTGCTATCTTCCTCTCAAAAAAAGGGGAATCTGTAGGCGAAGAATATAATCTCGTAATTAATCCTTGTTTTCAAGAAGACTTTATGGAATATGCTGCAGATATCCTAAATGTAGATTACTTCAATTTTCCTGTTTGGTGGCCATTCTTCAAAATGTTTTCGAAATTCCTCTATAGATTGAATGAACGGAAAGAAAAAAAAGCACGAGCATTACATTCTAGACCGCCCGTTGATACACCAATGACAGAATACACGATACATCAATATCTCTTTTCGAATCAAAAAATTAAAGACTTAGGGTTTAATTTCAAATTTCCAGAATATAGATCTGCTACAAAAAATACCATAGATTGGTATATTTCAAATAACTGGTTGGAGAGTGAATGATAATGGGTTATGTTGAGAGTTTAATCATTAGTTTCGTGATTGGATGGTTGAATTCTTATCTTTATAGAAAGTATTTACGTAGGCGAAATAAAGATTGGATTATCTTTCTTGCTGTAATCTATTTATCTTTAATTTGGGTGATTGAAATCTTAATCTTTTTCGATTTTATTAATATTAGATTTCTAAATGCTCTCCCTTGGATTGATATACCCTCCAGTGAACCCGGAAAATATTTCTTGTGGAATTCATTTCTGTTATTTGGGGTAGATTACGGAATTATCTTTCAACCAGGAATGGAAATCATTTCACTATTCTTGTCTACATCATATCTCTTTTGGTATTATTTTGGGTCAAAAATAGGGAAATTATTTAATGGTTACCGCTCTTACCAAGGAGGGTATTACTTAATATTTCGCCCTGTAAAGAAATACATTAAAGATAGGGAAAAAAGGTTGAAGGAATTAGATAAAAACTTAAAACCTTAAATCTTGTGATTAATATTATTAGCAATCACCTTGATTATTAACTTAAAGCGTTTTTTAGATAATTAGATGCTATTTTTTGATAATTTCGACATTTTATTTTTATAAGCCATAACTTTTTATACTTCGGACGTAGTACTACTATAATCGATGTATTTTTAGTGGTTTTGTGTTAAACAAAATGGTCGAAAACATAGCTAATAACTTTGAAAGAACAATGAAGAAGGGTTTTGTTAACATTTTTGTTCTCTTAGTGTTAAATAAAGAACCTACACATGGATATCAAATAAAAAAACTAATAGAGGAGA
>Ga0315542_1002622_pt1 | contig 10866 bp, 11 predicted proteins | sample SalMarSW160120MG_FD_202541 | JGI IMG/M metagenome (GOLD analysis project Ga0315542, IMG submission 202541) | Salt marsh sediment microbial communities from the Plum Island Ecosystem LTER, Massachusetts, United States - Salt Marsh Sediment SW1601-20 ... | reverse complement strand
ACCTCGTCGACGCCCTGAGCGCTGGTGCATGCGCCACCGGTTCGGGCCCGCGCTATCGGCGCGGGCCCGAACGCTAGACCGGTCCCCGCGTCATCGCCAGCAGGCGCTCCAGGATGCGCTCGCCGTCCGCCAGCAAGCCGTTGTGCTGGTACTCGTCGGTCGACCACAGGCGCAGGCCGCGCACCGCGGCGGCCGTCTCGCGGCTGTAGTCGTAGTCGACGTACATGTCGTCCAGGTAGGCCAGAGCAGCGACCGGCACCTCGTTGGCGGCGAGACGTTCGGGGTCGTACAGGCGCGGCCAGTCGTCCTTGGCCGCGACCCGGTCGGCGGCACCGGCGAACGGGCGCAGCCCGGGGTATTGCTCGAACATCCAGGGATAGATCATCTCGCCGGTGAACCTCAGCGCCTTGCCGGGCACGTACGGCACCTCCGGGGCCTCCTCGAGCAGGCGCTGCGCGGCCCAGCGGGTGGCCCGCTCCTGGGCGTAGATGGGCTCGTGCAGCACAGCGAACAGCGGGCTCGCGACGAAGTCCTGCCGCCGGTACACCTCGCGCACGAACGGCTCGGCCAGCCGGCGCCCGCCACGGAGCGTCACGAAGGCGCCCTCCAGCAGGAAGTGGAGCGACTCGAAGCCGTCGGAGCGGCCGAGGTCCATGCCCAGGAACTGGAGTCGCTCGACCGTGAGGCGCTCTCCATCCGGGAAGCGCACGTCGTGCTCGGCCAGGTACGCGGCGACGTCCGTCCAGCCCTGCCGGTCCCGTGGATAGCGGGCGTAGTAGGCGTCGTTGCGCGCTCGCAAACGCCGATAGGTGGCGCGGTACACGTCGTCGGCGGGCCGCTCGAGGGTGGCGAGCCCGCCCGTGATGAGGACGCGCCCGAGCCCCTCCGGCGCGGCCGACAGGTACCGCAGGGCGCAGAACCCGCCGAAACTCTGCCCGAGGATGCTCCAGCGCCTCTCGTCCCCCAGCAGCTCGCGGCGGATCGCCTCCGCGTCCGAGACAATGGCGTCGGCGCGGAAGTGGCTCAGGTACGCGGCCTGAAGCGCATCGTCACCGATCTCGCCGATGGTCTGGGCGGTGATGGGGGAGCTCTTGCCGGTGCCCCGCTGGTCGAGCAGGAGGACGCGGAACTCCTTGAGGGCCGCGCCGATCCAGCCACTGGCGTCGGTGGGGCGTGGCGACGAAAAGCCGGGCCCGCCCTGGAAGTACACGAGGACCGGCCCGTCGTCGTTGCGTCGCTCGGAGGCGACCAGCTCGCGCGCGAACACGGTGATGGCCGGGCCGTCCGGCCGCGCGTGGTCGAGCGGAAGCTCGAAGGCGTGGTCCGTGACGTGCATGCCGGGAACGTCGAATACGTCGGTGACCATGCGGCATGCTACCGCCCATGCCCCGGGCCGTCCGGGCCGGCGGCTCCGTCAGCCCGGCTCGGTCAGCAGGAACGACATCGGCCGCGTGAACGGCTCGAAGCCGAGGCGGGAGAGCGACACGCCGTGCCCCGAGTCCTTGACCCCTGTCCACGGCAGCAGCGGGTCGAGGTAGTCGCACCGGTTGGCGTAGCACGTTCCCGTCCGAAGCCGTCCGCCGAGGCGTGCAGCCGCCTCGAGATCGCGGGTCCACAGGCTCGCGGTGAGTCCGTAGCGGCTGTCGTTCATGAGCTGGACGGCCTCTTCGTCGTTCGCCACGGGCATGATCCCGACGACGGGTCCGAACGTCTCCTCCTGCATCACGCGCATCGACTGCCGCACGTTGATGAGCACCTGAGGCGCCATGTAAGGGGTTCCGTCGGCGGCGGCGGGGAAGTCGCGGGCGTCGATGAGCGGCACGGCTCCCCGCGCGACCGCGGCGCGTACGTGGTCCCGTGCCAGCTCGGCGTTGGCGGTCCGCACCATGGGGCCCAGCGTGGTCTCGGGGTCGAGGGGGTCGCCCAGCCGGTACCTCCGCGTCGCTTCCGCGAAGGCCTCGACGAAGGGGTCGAAGAGGTCGCGATGGACGTAGATGCGCTCGACGCCGCAGCACGACTGACCGGCGTTGAAGAGCGTCCCGTCGACGAGCCCGGCCACGGCCTGCTCGAGATCGGCGTCGGCCCGAACGTACGCCGGGTCCTTGCCGCCCAGCTCGAGCCCCACCCCGATGAAGCGCTCGGCGGCGGCGCGCTTCACCGCGCGCCCACCCTCCACTGAGCCGGTGAAGTGGACGTAGCCGATGCGCTCGTCGGAGATGACGTCGGCGACCGTGGCGTGGTCCATGTGCACGGCCTGCAAGACACCGTCCGGCAGACCCGCCTCGGTGAACGCCTCGGCCATGCGCTCACCGGCGAGCGGGGTCTGATCGGAGTGCTTGAGCACGACCGCGTTGCCGGCCAGGATCGCCGGCACCACGGCGTTGACGGCCGTGAGGAAGGGGTAGTTCCAGGGTGCCAGGACCAGCACCACGCCGAGAGGCTGGCGGCGGATGATGCGCCGCGCACCCGCGGCGCCCCCGACGTCGAGATCGCCCAGCGCTTCGGGGGCGAGCGTGGCCATCGCCAGCGCCCGCTCGGCGTAGCCACTGCGGATCTCCTTCGGGCCGTCGCGCACGGGCCGCCCCATCTGGACGGCGAGTTCCTGTGCGATGGCGTCGGCGTGCGACACGATGGCGGCGACCATGCGACGCACGACCTCGGTGCGGTCCTCCAGCGGGCGATCCCGCCACTGGGCCTGCGCCTCGTCCGCGGCGCGCAGGATGCGATCGATGGCGGCGGCGTCGGCGAGCTCGCGGGTGACGGCGACCGATCCGTCGATCGGGCTGATGGTGCGTTGCAGTCGGGCGGCCACGGCTACTCCGGCGTGACGTAGGCGGCGGTGATGCCGCCGTCGACGACGAACTCGCTGCCCGTGACGTACGAGGACTCGTCGCTGGCCAGGTAGAGAGCGGCCTGCGCCATCTCCCTCGCCTCGCCGAAGCGCCCCATCGGTACGTGGACCAGCCGGCGTTGCTTCTTCGCCTCGGTGTCGAGGAACTTCATCAGCAGCTCGGTGCGCAGCGGGCCCGGACAGAGCGCATTGACACGCACGTTCTCGCGCGCGTGAACGACCGCCAGCTCGCGCGTCAGGGCCAGCACGGCGCCCTTGCTGGCGGTGTAGGCGACCTGCGGCGTGGCGGCTCCGACGAGGGCGACGAAGGAGGCCGTGTTGATGACGGAGCCACCCCCCGCGCGCTTCAACGCCGGGATCCCGTACTTGCAGCCCAGGAAGACGCCCTTGGCGTTGATGGCCATCGTCAGGTCCCAGACGGCCTCGTCGGTCGTGGCGGCGTCGTCGTCGCGAGCGTCCATGATGCCTGCATTGTTGAACAGCACATCGAGCCTGCCGTGCGTCGCCTCGGCGTGGGCCACCATCGCCTCGCAATCGGCGGCCACCGAGACGTCGGCTCGGAAGAAGCTGCCGCGGCCGCCGGCGCCGTGGATCGCCTCGACGGTCTCGGCCACGGCGTCCTCCCGAACGTCGACGGCCACCACCGTCGCGCCCTCGCTCGCGAACAGCAGCGCGCTCTCGCGACCGATGCCGCTGCCCGCTCCGGTGATCAGGGCCACCTTGTCCTTCAGTCGCATGTTCTCACCCCGTACACGGCCCCGCTGGGCCGGTCAGATCCGCTCGAAGTAGCGCTCCCGCTCCCAGTCGGTCACGGCGCGCTCGAAGGCCGCCAGCTCGCTCCGGTAGAAGTGCAGGTAGTGCTCCACCACCTCGACGCCGAGCGTCTCGCGGGCGAAGGTGCTCGCTTCGAAACGCTGGACGGCCTCGTCCAGGTTGCGCGGCAGCCGGGGCAGGTCGGAGGCGCCGTAGACGTCGCCCTGGTAGAGAGCGGGAGGCTCGAGCCGGCGCTCGATCCCGTCCAGTCCCGAGGCCAGGGCTGCCGTGAACGCCAGGTAGGGGTTCACGTCGGCGCCCGGGATCCGACACTCGATGCGCAGGCTCTCGCCCTGCCCGACCACCCGGAAGCCGGCGGTGCGGTTGTCGTAGCTCCAGGCGGCGCGGGTCGGAGCCCACGAGCCGGCCTCGAAACGCTTGTAGCTGTTCACGGTGGGCGCGTAGAACACCATGAGCTCGTCGGCGTGTGCCATCCATCCGGCGAGGAAGTGCCGGAACGCGTCCGAGCCGCGCACCGGCCCCAGCGGCGTGTCGCCGGTGAAGGCGTTGGCGTCGCCCTGCCACAGGCTCAGGTGGAGGTGGCAGCTCGAGCCGGCCTGGCCGGCCGCTGGCTTCGCCATGAAGGTCACGCTGACGCCGAGGCGCTCGGCGATCTCCTTGAACGCCTGCTTGAACACCGCATGGCGGTCGGCCATGGTGAGCAGGTCGGCATGCCGCACGTTCACCTCGTGCTGGCCGCGCCCCCATTCGCCCTTGGAGTTCTCGACGGGGATGCCGGAGCTCCGCAGGTGACGGCGCGCCTCGGCCGTGAAGCGCTCCTCGCGGGTGCCCTGCAGGAGGTGGTAGTCCTCGAGGTACCAGCCCATCGGCGTGAGGTCGCGGTAGCCGAGCTCGGCGGCGTCCCGGTAGGCGTCCTCGAACACGTAGTACTCGAGCTCCGATGCCGCCTCTGCCCGGAACCCCAGCGCTTCCGCGCGGTCGAGCTGGCGGCGGAGCATGCTCCGGGGGGCGATCTCGACGCGGGCCTCGCCGTCGGCCGAGGCGACGTCGCAGAGCACCAGAGCGCTGCGCTCGAGCCAGGTCGCATGCCGCAGCGTGGCGAGGTCGGGTCGCAACAAGACGTCGCCGTAGCCGAGCTGCCAGTTGGCGAAGGCGTATCCCTGGACCGGCTCCATCTCCATGTCGGCGGTCAGCAGGTAGTCACAGGCATGGGTGCCTCGGGAGGCGCCGTGGCTCAGGAAGTACTCGGCGTCGAAGCGCTTGCCCATGAGCCGGCCGTAGGGATCGGCGAAGGCCACGAGAACGGTGTCGATCACCCCCTGCCGGACCTCCTCGTGGAGGTCCTCCAGGCTCAGCATGCCGTGTGTCCCTGTCATCGCACCTCCCGGACGGCCCGCCGGACGCGCCGGGTACGAGCCCACATCGAGCGTCCTGCACTATACCGTCCGGGGATGTCTCAGCTGAGCGTGCCGACGGCTGCGGCCAGGACACCGGCCAGGATCACGCTGACGAAGAAGGTCACCCAGGCGTGGAGCCAGCGTTGCCGGGAGGACACGAGGAAGCCGGCCACGACGGCGGCGGTCACCTGCGCGGCGTCGACGATGGCCCCCTCGACCGAGCTGCTCGCACCGCGCAGCGCCAACGGCAGCGCTACGCCGGTCACGAGCCCCACCGCGAGAGCGGCCGCGGCCACGCGGGGCCAGGCGATGCATCTCACGCTGTCAGCCTAGCGATCTCGTCGCGCTCGCGCAAATGCGTCCGCTAGCCGCCCTTCAGCAAGGAGGCGAGGCGCTGGCGCAACTGGGCCTCGTTGAGGTAGCCCACGACACGCCCCACCTGTCTTCCTGAGGCATTGAAGAAGAGGGTGGTCGGCATGCCGCGCAGTCCGTATCGGTTGACGAGCCCGTTCCCATCCACGTAGCCCACCGGGTACCGGATGCCTTCCCTCTGGATCAGGGCCTTGGCGCCTTCATGCGTCCCGAGCCCCGTTTGCGGACCGACGTCGACACCCAGCATCCGGTAGCCGCGGCCGTCGTGCTCGGCGTACACCTGCTGGAAGCCGGGCATCTCCATGCGGCAGGGCGGACAGTTCGACGCCCAGAAGTTGATGATCGTCGGCTCGCCCTTTCCGATCACATCGGTCAGGGTCACGGAGGCGCCGCCGAGGGCGGCCTGGCCCTGGTAGAGGTGGATGCGCGAGCCGCCGCCCCCTCCGCCGGAGGCCCGGACCGCCACGACTCCTCCGACCACGACCACGACCGCGAGGGCGGCGAAGAGGGCGAACTGCCGGCGCGACCGCGCGCGTTGCTGCTTTCGATGGTCTCGCATCTGCTGACGCTTCTTGCTCACCGTTGGGTCACCATGTCCCGTCCTCACCTGTTGGCGGGGCTCGGATGGCGGCCCCGCCGGTGACTCCCCCAGGGTACTCCAATACCCATGGGGGGTGTATGATAAACCGTCGAGGCCCGGACAATGTGCACGAATATTGCGTGCCATACGCAATATCTTGTCATGCTGAGTGCTGGCGTTGCGTCCTAGAGCGACTCGTCGATCCTGCGCAAGGAATCGTGTGTGTCGTCTGTAGGCCAGAATTCCAGGCCTACATGGCCGCGATACCCCTGGGCTTCGAGCCAGGTCAGGATCCCGCGCCAGGGGAGACCCCCGCTGCCCGGCTCGTGGCGGCCCGGTACGTCGGCCAGGTGAAGGTGGCCGACGCGGCCGACATGGCCGGAAAGCACGCGTTGGGGCGTCTCGCCCATGGTGACCGAGTGGTAGATGTCGTAGAGGAGACCGACCTCGTCCCGCCCCACGGCGTCGACGACCTCCAGCGCCTCGGGCGTGTGGTCGAGGAAGGTGCCGGGGTGGTCGATGCGCGTGTTCAGGGGCTCGATCAAGAGCCGCACCCCCTGATCCTCGACACGCTTCGCCCCGGCCGTCAACGCCTGCACCAGGGCGTCGCGTTGGTCCTCCCGCGGGATGCCGAGCCGCGCCTCGCCCGACTGCACGATCATCGCCGTGGCTCCCAGCCGGCGTGCCACCGCCAGCGAAGTCGATACGCCATCGAGCCACCGCTCGTGACTGGAGGGGTCGACGATGCGCGCGAGCGGTTCGCAGACCATCGCCGCCAGGCGCACGCCGGTTTCCGCAAGGGCAGCTTCAACCGCGTCCAGGTCCTTGTTGCTCCACTGCCACATCTCGACGGTGGAGAAGCCGGCGGCCGCGGCCGCGCGCACGCGATCGGCGGCCCTTGGGCCCGCCTCGGAGAACAGCACATCGATGCAGGCGGAGAATGGCAGGCTCACGTGGGTCGCCCCTCCGGTCGGTGGGCGGCCCGTGGCATCAATCCCAGCCGTCCAGGCTGCGGCGGAGGCGTCGCCGATCGGACTTCGCGTAGCGACGGGCCATGTCGAGCGTGGCGTGGCGGAGATGGTCCTGCACCTGTCCGAGGTCGCCGGTCTGGCGGTACAGACGTGTTCCGGCCGAGTGCCGCAACGCGTGCACGCCCTTGAAGTCCACCTCGGCGCGCTCGCAGAGTCGCCTCAGGCGGTTGAAGATCCCGTACTGGGAGCGCAGCTCGAGCACGGTCTCCTTCGCGGCGCCGGCCGCCTTGCGGGCCCGGCCGTAGGTGAGGAGGGCTTCGGCCAGCTTGGGGGTCAACGTCACCAGCGCGGTCTTGCCGCCCTTGCCGCCCCGCACCATCAGCTCCCGGCGCGCCAGGCTCACGTCGTCCCAACGGAGGCGGATCATCTCGCTGACACGCAACCCGCCATGGGCACCGAGCAGGAGGATCACTCGTTCCTGCTGATCGCGCGCCGCAGCCAGCATGCCGATGAGCTCGAAGTCCGTGTAGGAGCGTGCCGCCTGCACGTCCTCCGCACGCGTCGTCTGCCGGCCCATGCGGATGTCCCGAAAGGGATCGGCGTCGGTCGCGCCCGCCCAGCCCAGGGCGTCGTAGAGGGCGCGCGCGGCGGCTACCTTCAGTTGCACGGTGGCGGGCGCCAGCGGTCCGCGCTTGGGGCGGCGACCCCGTCGGTGCGCACGGGGCTCGCCTTCCAGGAGCGGGTCGCGATCGCCCGAGCGCAGCCGCTGGACGTAGAGCGGGCCGGCGTCGCGCCCGGGACGAAGCAGGTTCTCGCCTTGCCACAGAGCCACCAGATCGGCGATGCCGCGCCGGTAGGCCCGCAGGGTATGTGCGCTCGTGCCTACGCCCGAGCTGCCGTGGAGGGTGAGGTGTGCCTCGACCAGCTCCCACAGCGCGTCGACATCGCGCTCGCTGGCGGCCCTCACGGCGTAGCGTCGCAGGACCTCGTCCCCCAGGCTCTGCAGCCGCTCGACCCGCTGCAGCCGGGTGGCGCTCGACAGCTCCAGCGAGGTCACGGGTCGCGTCATGGTGGCCCGAGTCTACGCCCCGTCCTGGCCCGTCGATGTGAATTATCAAATGCCACCAGCGATCGGAGCGCCCCGTCACGGTACGCTAGTACGGGGTCGCGAGCACCACGACGGCCCATCCACAAGGAGGTCGTCCCGTGCAGAAGCGTCACGAGAGCAGCCTGGCCTGGCTGGACCGGAAGCTCGTCGCCGGCCGGACGCTCGGGCAGGTCTGCGACGAGGTGGTCACCCATCTGCGCACCACCTTCGCGCACTACCACTGGGTCGGGATCTACATGGTGGAGGGCGATCGCCTGCGGCTCTGGTCGTGGGACGGTCCCGCCGCCACCGAGCACGTCGATATCCCCCTCGATCAGGGCGTGTGCGGCTTCGCGGCCTCGACCGGCGATCTGGCGAACGTGCCGGACGTGAGCCAGGACGACCGCTACCTCCAGTGCTTCCTCGGGACGCGCTCGGAGCTGGTGGTGCCCATCCGCACGCAACGGCGCGTCTACGGGGAGATCGATATCGACAGCGATCGACTCGGCGCCTTCTCCGCGGACGACGAGGCCTTCCTCAGCTCTTTCTGCGACCGGCTGGGCGTGCTCGCCGAGCGCGAGGGACGGGTGGGTCACGCCCCCGACCGACCCCGTGCCAGGTCGTCGCGTCGCTGAGTCGCACGGCGCGCGAACCCCGTCGCCGTTGCGGCTGCCTGGTGCGCGCCATCGCATGACGCCCGCCCGACGCTCCAGACGGCAACGTCCGTTAGGCTGGGAGGCCTGGCGCGGCCCCTGGCCGCGATAGGGACGGGAGACGATGCGACCACCGAGCGATGCCTATGCGGCTGGCGGCGCGCCCCTGCGCAGCCGGGTGATCGAGCGAACGCCGTTCTTCTACGGCTGGCTCGTTCTGGCGGCCGGGACCTTCGGGATGATGATGACCACGCCCGGGCAGACGCTCGGCGTGTCGGTGTTCCTCGACCGCATCATCGCCGACCTTGGCGTGTCCCGTCCCCTGGTGTCGTTGCTCTACACCGTGGGCACCGTCACAGGATCGTTCGTCCTTCCGTTCGTGGGCCGCTTCATCGACCGCCGCGGGCCACGACTGGCGGTCATCCTGATCGCCGCCCTCTTCGCGCTCGCCTGCGGCTACATGGGCCTCGTTCGCAATCTCGCCATGCTCCTGGTCGGCTTCGTTCTGGTGCGGGGGCTGGGGCAGGGCTCGCTCAGCCTCGTGAGCCAGCACGTGGTCAACCTCTGGTTCGTTCGCAGGCGGGGGCTGGCGGTGGGGTTGACGGGGCTGGGGATGGCGGCCGCCACGGCGTTCTTCCCCATGGTCATCCAGTGGATGATCGCCTCGTACGGCTGGCGGGAGGCGTACGCCTTGCTGGGCCTGCTGGTGGCGGTCACCATCCTCCCGGTGGGCGCGTTGCTGTTCCGGGCGCGGCCGGAGAGCTTCGGGCTCGCGCCTGACGGACTCCCGGAGCACGCCGGGGCACCGGAGCGGGCCGTGCGGATTCGCGAGGTCGACTACACCCTTGCCGAGGCCCGGCGGACCCGTACCTTCTGGCTCTTCGTCGCCGGCAACGCCCTGGTCTCGGCGCTCACCACCGGCCTGGTCTTCCAGCACTTCTCGATCATGGCGGCGGGAGGCCTGGATCGCGCGCTGGCCGCTCGCGTCTTCGTTCCGTTCGGCGCCATGACGGCAGCCGCGAACCTCGCAGCGGGCGCTCTGATGGACCGCCTGCCTCCGAGGTTCCTGCTGGCCGCCATGCTTGCGGCCCAGGCGGCCGCGCTCGTCCTCGCCGCCTTCGTGGCCCCGGGCCTCGTCTACCTCTACGGGGCCTTGCTCGGGGCCACCATGGGCATCAAAGGGGGTGTCCAGGGCGCAGTCTTCGCCTACTACTTCGGTCGCAGGTACCTGGGAGCCGTCAAGGGCACCGCGTCGACGATCGGCGTGCTCGGAACCGCCGCCGGGCCGCTTCTGTTCGCGCTGGGCCGGGGGTCGGGAGGATCGTACGCGCCGGTCTTGCTGGGAAGCGCCGCGGTCGCCCTCGTCCTGGCCGGTGTCTCGGTGCTGATGCATCCGTTCCGTTCCGATGGGAGCGTGGCTTGAACGCCAGCATCATCCTGGCCCATCCGCGGGCAGGCTCGCTGAACCACGCGCTTGCGGATGCGGCGGCCCGTGCCCTGGAGGGAGCGGGCTTCGTGGTCCACCTGCACGACCTCTACGCCGAGGCGTTCGATCCGTGTCTCCATGCCGAGGAGGTCGAAACGACCGTGTTCGCGGATGCTCTCGCAGAGCGGCATGCCCTGGAGATCGTGGATGCCGATCGGATCGTGGTCGTCCACCCGAGCTGGTTCTTCCATGCCCCCGCCATCCTGAAGGGGTGGGTGGACCGCGTGCTGCGCGAGGGGATCGCTTTCTCGAGGGGCGTGCACGGGATCGAGGGTCACCTCCGGGCCGAGCGGGCCCTGGTGGTGACGACGGCGAACGCTCCCCACGCATACGAGGCCGAGGCGCTGAACGACCCGCTCGGCACCTTCTGGCGGGAGTGCGTCTTATCGCCCGCAGGAGTTGCCGTCGTGGAGCGGCTCGTGTTCGCTCCGGTGCGCGGCAGCACCACGGAAGCGCGCCGGGACTGGTTGCGGGAGACGGCGGCGAGGGCGCTCGCAGGCGCGGGCGGCCGCTGACCGGGCGCCGAGGCCGACACGTGAGGCCTTCTCGGCGGTGCGCGCTGGGCGCGGTTCCGTACAATGGGCTGTGTCAGCCCTCTGGAAGCGCGCCGGGCCCTGTCGCAAGGGCTCGCGCACGCGACGGGTGTGTGGGGACGGGTCGGGATGAGCCTGCGCGTCTGGCTTCGAGCAGTCGTC
>Ga0315542_1002621_pt1 | contig 10870 bp, 11 predicted proteins | sample SalMarSW160120MG_FD_202541 | JGI IMG/M metagenome (GOLD analysis project Ga0315542, IMG submission 202541) | Salt marsh sediment microbial communities from the Plum Island Ecosystem LTER, Massachusetts, United States - Salt Marsh Sediment SW1601-20 ... | reverse complement strand
TCTGTACGAGGTGCTTAGCAGCACCCCAGTGGCGGCCACTCAGCTCAGCCAACCGACAGCCGAAGCGCTGATGGATTGGTTGCAGCCTTACCAGGCCATGCCTTATCCGGTACTGGCTACCCTCTCGGATGGGGAGCGGGCCATCATCGAGGCTTTGCGAACCTGCTGGCCGAAGGCACCCCATCAACGTTGCCAGACGCATTTCTTGAATAACCTGGTGGAACCGGTGTTGGAGTACGATGTAGAACTGCGACAGAGGATGCGTCAGGATATGGGAGGCTTACCCAAAGTACCCACCAACGCTGGAGAGCCAAACGGCCCGAGTGGGTCCCCTTTTTAGCGGCTCAATTGCGTACCGCGATCCGCGATGCGCTCTACCGCAGCAGTCGCAATCCGTTCCAGTGGGGGGGACTGCAAGGCTACCAACAATTGGAAGCGGTTGCCACAGGGCTGCGAGCCTTGTGCCAAGCCGAGCCCGCCCAGGGATATTGGCAACAGTTAGCGCTGCGGGTGGAACGTACTTTGGAAAAGAACCGCGCTCTGGCAAACCAGTTGCTAGAAACCCATGATTGGTTGACCAAGATCGCAGCCTGTCTGCGCTACCCCCCACGGAACTATCTGAACCAGCCAGTCAGTGGACAGCAGGTCGCTCAAGAAATGGAGCAGCTGCTGGCAGGGTTCCAGCCAGACCGCCGCCGCCAACGCCCCCAGAGTGCCTTGCGCTCGCGTTTGCAGCACCTGTGGCGCAGCTATGGGGAGCAACTGTTGCCTTGTTACGATATCCCCGGCCTGCCGCCTGACAATCTGCAATTGGAGGCATTCTTCAACCGGGTCAGGCATCACCAACGGCGCACCAGTGGACGCAAATCTACCCGAGAACTCAATCGCTTCGGGTCCTACCAGGTGCTCTTCACGGCCGAAAGCCAAGATGAGCTACTTGAGCACCTGCGCCAGGTTCCATTCCAGATTTATCAGGCTCACCGCCAGCAATTGTATAAGGCCGAAAGGCCTCAGCAATTCTTGTACCGCTTACATCGGGACCCTAACGCCATTGTGCAAAAATTAGTCGCAAGCTACATGGCCCCTCCATTTTCACAATCGGAAGATCCATGTAGCGTTTAGACAGCAAGGGACCTGCCAGCCTATATCAGCCAATTCGAGAAATTACGCAGAGGGCAGTCGTCCGTCTGGACGGCGGATACCCAATATCTGGCGCCGCATAAGCCTTTCCTTTTGCTGGCAATTTTAGACCTATTCGCTCAAGGCCGGATCATCAGCAACCTGATCGAAATCACCCCCGAACTGGGTGGGTTGTTCTCAGAGTATTGGGTGATCGTGATCCCGGACCGGCGCGGAAATATAGCCCTGCCATTCTTCCACCTGCGAACCAGCGCTTTCTGGCACCTGGTGGCACAGCCAGGTCAGGAAGCAGTCTTGCAAGCGACACGTCAGGTCGATACGCTCACACGCCTCAATCAATTGGTCCTTGGAGCGAAATTGGATGATGAATTATTCCAATTGCTGCAGGCAGAAAGCAATCGCAGCGCGCTACGTTCTGCGTTAGTACAGGCATACTTCGCGCCCGAATACCAACAGGCGCTGATTGCGAAGAGTGAAACAAACTGGCAGTCCTTTCTGTACAGCCAGGAACTCATCTGTCAGGGTAAGTTAAAGCTGAAAGAGGCGGTGGAAGAAGAGCAGATCTACAAACCCGAAGTGCGCGACCAGGGATTCCGGCGTGTGGTTGTCAGGCTGTACGAACATCGCTGCGCATTTTGCGGCGTGCGGATGATGACAGTCGATGGGCGCACGGTGGTAGAAGCGGCCCATATCATCCCCTGGAGCCTTTCGCACAACGATGACCTGCATAATGGGTTGGCGCTGTGCAAGTTGTGCCATTGGACCTTCGATGAAGGTTTGTTAGGGGTCTCTTCGAAATACCTGATGCTGCTCTCCCCGGATTTACGTGTTGCACAAAATATCCCCGGGCACTTGCTCAACCTTGAAGGCCGAATTATTTTAGGGCCAAAGGAAGAAGATTTTTGGCCGGATCGGGATTCAATCCGCTGGCATCGCCAGAATGTTTTTCGGGGGTCTGAAAATTAACTGAGTGGTAGAAACAAATGTGTGCGGTATATTGATTGCCAAGCAATCCTCTATGGATAATCACAAATAACAATTCTGTATATTGTCCATTGGAAACATTAATCAATAATAGTTGCTTTTTGGAATAAAATCAACTAACAAGAAAGTACAATTCTCTCCCAAAATCATTACAACACTATAGGAGCACAATATGGGTTTCATTGATGACAGTCTGATTCCAGGTGAAAAAGCTCTTTACCGGACTAAACCGCATTGGGTAATATTTATAACTCCATTGATCATGCTCTTCTTACTAATGTATATTGGATTCAATATAGATCCAATTCTTGGTACATTAGCATTTCTGTTTAGCCTGTATATCGTAATTCGGTTGTTGTCGGTTTTCATTTCGACCGAATTTGCACTAACTAATAAACGCGTGATTGCTAAAACGGGATTAATCCGTCGCCACTCACTCGAAATTATGCTGACCAAAGTAGAGAGCATATCAATTTCGCAATCCATTAATGGACGATTATGGAATTTTGGAACCGTGAATGTTGTCGGAAGTGGCGGTACCAACCAAGCCTTACCTATGATAAGAAAACCGATGGAATTACGTCAACGAGTTAATACCCAGATTTCAACCTTATCGGATAGACAAATAGCACCATCTGTCAGCCCTATCTAAAAACATACAACGAAATTAATAATAATGATCCCCCAACCTTTTTCCTTGGGGGATCATTATGTTTAAAATCAGAATATACGACCCCAGCTAGGGCAGGTAGAAATTACAGGCTATCGTTGCACATCTACCGCAACCGTCCTATAATTACCTTTGGCGCATTCCTGATGAACGTTTATTCGTAAACCCTCTTTTTCCAGGGGGAAAAGCATGCCCACACCAGAGCAATTAGCCAGAGAGAAAATCGATGCACTCCTGTCCGCAGCCGGCTGGATCGTGCAGGACTTCAAATATATCAACCTGGGCGCCGGAGCAGGCGTGGCGGTGCGCGAGTTCCAGACCGCCAGCGGCCCGGCGGATTATGTGCTGTTCGTCAACCGCCAGGCGGTTGGCGTTGTTGAAGCCAAGCCCGAGGGCACCACGCTGCGCGGTGTGGCCGAACAGACCGCTCGCTACCAAGCCGGTTTCCCGGCAGACATTCCCCACGTGGAGCTGCCCCTGCCCTTTGGCTACGAAAGCACCGGTGCGGAGACCTTTTTCGTCGATCTGCGCGACCCGGATTACCGCTCCCGGCGGGTGTTAGCTTTCCACAAGCCAGAGACGCTGAGCGAATGGCTCTCTCAATCCGAGACGTTACGTGCTCGTCTGCAGGAATTGCCCCCACTGATCACCACGGGATTGTGGGATGCCCAGATCGAGGCCATCCAAGGCCTGGAAGAATCACTAAGCGAGAACCGCCCACGCGCGTTGATCCAGATGGCGACCGGCAGCGGCAAAACTTTCACGGCGGTCAGCTTCATCTACCGACTGATCAAATTCGCCGGCGCCAAGCGGGTGCTCTTCCTGGTGGACCGCAACAACCTGGGCAAACAGACCCTGCGTGAGTTCCAGAGTTACATCACACCCGACGATGGGCGCAAGTTCAGCGAGCTGTACAACGTCCAGCGTCTGACGGGCCGCACAATCGACCCGGTCTGCAAGGTGACTATTACCACCATCCAGCGCCTGTACTCGATGCTCAAAGGCGAAGAGATCGAAGATGAACTGGAAGAGCCTTCCATGTTCGAGATCGCGCCCGGTGCGGATGAGACACCCCGCACGGTGGAGTACAACCCCGAAATCCCCATCGAAACCTACGATTTCATCGTCACCGACGAATGCCACCGCTCGATTTACCACCTGTGGCGCCAGGTGCTGGAGTACTTCGACGCCTTCCTGATCGGGCTGACCGCCACGCCCTCCAAATACACGCTCGGCTTCTTCGATCAGAATCTGGTCATGGAATACAACCACGAACGTGCGGTCGCTGACGGCGTCAACGTGGGCTACGATGTTTACAGCATCCGCACGCGCATCACCCAGGAAGGGAGCCAGGTGCAGGCCGGTTATTATGTGGACATGCGCGACAAGAAGTCGCGCAGCGAGCGCTGGGCGGTGGAACTGGACGAGGACCTGCAGTACAATCCCAACCAGCTCGATCGCGACGTGGTCGCACCAGACCAAATCCGCACCGTGGTGCGCAGCTTCCGCGATAAGCTCTTCAGCGAGATCTTCCCCGGGCGCCAGGAGGTGCCCAAGACGCTGGTCTTCGCCAAGGACGACGCCCACGCCGAGGATATCGTCGAGATCATCCGCCGGGAATTCGCCAAGGGCAACGAGTTTTGCAAGAAGATCACCTACAAGACCACGGGCGAGAAACCGGAAGACCTGATCGCCAGCTTCCGCAACGCCTACAACCCGCGCATCGCTGTGACGGTGGACATGATCTCGACCGGCACCGATATCAAGCCACTGGAATGCCTGCTCTTCCTGCGCATGATCAAATCGCAGGGCTATTTCGAGCAGATGAAGGGCCGCGGCACACGCGTCATTTCGGACACCGACCTGGCTGCGGTGACCTCCGACGCCGGGCACAAGACCCATTTCGTGATCGTGGACGCGGTCGGCGTGTGCGAAGAAGATAAGACCGATACCCGCCCGCTGGAGCGCAAACGCACGATCCCCTTCGATAAGCTCATGCTGCGCGTGGCCATGGGCGTGCGCGATCCCGACACGCTGAGCAGCCTGGCGGGGCGGTTGGCGCGCCTGGACCGCGAACTGACTCCCAGGGACCGGGTCGAGGTCGAGCAAGCCAGCGGCGGCATTCCGCTAAAATCGCTGATCCACCGCCTGCTGGACGCCGTCGATCCGGACGTGCAGAACGAGGCAGCAAAGCAAGCATCTGGCGTCGAGTATCCCAGCCAGGAGCAGGTCGCACAGGCGACGGAGCGACTGGTCCGAGAGGCCTGCGCGCCCTACGATTCGGGCGAGCTGCGCGAGACGCTGGACAATTTCCGCAAGCGCGCCGAGCAGGTCATCGACATCATCAGCAAGGACGAAGTGCTGTCAGCCGGATTCGACGAGGCAGCACGCGACAAAGCCCAAGTGACGGTGACGAAATTCCGCCAGTTCATCGAGGCGAACAAGGACGAATTGACCGCCCTGCAGATCCTGTATGCTCAGCCCTATGGCGCCCGCCGTTTAACTTACCTGGCGGTCAAAGAGTTGGCAGAAGCGATCAGCAAACCACCCTACCAGTTAACCCCCGAGACTTTGTGGCATGCTTACGAGCAGTTAGACAAATCGAAGGTACGCCGCGCCGGACCGCAGCGCTTGCTGACCGACATCATCTCGCTGATCCGCTTTACATTGGGCGAGAGCGAAATGCTACAACCTTTCCCGCTAACGGTGGATGAGCGTTACAAGAACTGGCTGGTAGCTCAGATGGAAGCGGGCAGACAATTTACGGAATAGCAGTTGGAATGGCTGGGCATGATCAAGGACCATATTGCCACCAGTGTGACGGTCGAGATGGGCGATTTTGAGGAAGTGCCTTTCAACCAGAAAGGCGGGGCGATCCAAGTGTATGAACTCTTCGGGGCAGAGTTGGACGGCTTGCTAGAAGAGTTGAGTCAGGTGTTGGTGAGTTAGAATGACAGAAAACAACGAGAAACTTTACAACATTCCTGAAACTTGGAAATGGTCAACGCTTGGGGAAATCAGCACTATATATTCTGGTGGAACACCTTCAACGAAAGATGAGACGAACTTTGGCGGTGATATTCCTTGGATAACCCCTGCCGATTTATCTGATCATACTCATGTGTATGTTCGGCATGGTCAAAGGAATATCTCTGAAAAAGGTTTACATTCTTCATCTGCAGTAATGATTCCTGCTGGCAGTGTTCTGCTTTCATCGCGTGCACCAATCGGATATGTAACAATAGCGGCAAATGATGTTACTACCAATCAAGGGATGAAAAGCTTTCATCTTTTTGATGAAATAATTAATGAATACGTTTACTATTATCTAAAAGGCAACAAATCTCTATTAGAAAGTTACGCTAGCGGGACAACCTTTCTTGAAGTATCAAAATCTAGGGTTTCGAGGGTACCAATTCCCATACCGCCACGCCCCGAACAAAAACGAATCGTCGAAAAAATCGAAGAGCTTTTCACCCAACTGGATGCCGGTGTAGCCGAACTGCAGAAAGCCAAAGCACAGCTCAAGCGCTACCGCCAGGCGGTGCTCAAAGCCGCCGTCGAAGGCGAGTTGACCCGCGAGTGGCGCGCAGCCAATCAGAGTGAGTTGGAGCCAGCTTCTGACCTACTGGAACGTATTCTTGCAGAGCGACGGGCGAAGTGGGAAGAAGAACTCTTAGGTAATTATCGGGAACCCTTGTCACTTGACATTAAAAACTTACCTGTACTACCCGATGGTTGGGTTTGGGTGAACCTTGATATGGTAACTTATCATATTACAAGTGGTTCAAGAGGATGGGCAAAATATTATAGTAATGACGGCGCAATATTTATTCGTGCACAAGATATCAATACAGACAACCTGGTTTTAGAGAACATTGCAAAAGTTTCGCTTCCTAAAAACGTTGAAGGTAAAAGGACGAGAGTGTTCAAAGATAACCTTCTAATTACCATTACTGGAGCAAACGTCACAAAAACAGCCCTTGTCCGTCAACAATTGGATGAAGCATACGTAAGCCAACATGTAGGTTTAGTTAGACCAGTTGATAATCGAACAAGCGAATTTTTATATCATTGGATTGTTTCACCTGCAAATGGACGTCGCGTATTAGAAAAAAATGCTTATGGAGCGGGCAAACCAGGGTTGAACTTAACAAATTTGCGGGAATTACCCATAGCTCTTCCCCCAATTGAAGAGCAAGAGCGAATTGTTCAAATAGCTAAACGGCGGTTGTCAGTAGCCGACGAAATCGAACGCGAAATTGATCAAGCCTTAATTCGCTCCATGAAATTACAGCAATCTATCCTAAAGCACGCCTTCGAGGGCAATCTGGTAAAACAGCGATCAGATGATGAGCCAATCACCGAGTTGTCGGGAATAATAACAAAACAAAAGCACCCTGCTTTATAATTGTTATGAAGGAAGAAGGAAAGGATACCCCTTATGGCAATAAATTTCCCGACAAAGCCAGATATTCGGTTGAACAATGCGCCCTTGGTTGAAGTGATCTGTCAAATACGGTTTCCGCTTATCTTTCGTATTAACAAAGAAGAGCCAAGCGAATTTCAGGAGAAGATTAGAGATCAATTCCCCAAAGTCGAGATCGAAGAGGGCATTCTAATTCCTTTCCCTGAACTAAGCAGTAAGGAAGAGCAAGCGGGACCGCGTATTAAGAAAACCTATCGTTTTCGAACATCTGATGAGAAGACTGCAGTTTCTTTGTCGTCAGATTTTTATGCGCTTTCAACGAACAAGTACACACATTGGAATGAATTTTCTAAGCTTCTGGAACGTGTGGATGAAGCTGTGCAAAATGTTTATTGGCCAGCTTATGCAACTAGGATTGGATTACGGTTTGTCAACCGAATCCTTCCCAAGAATACCGGAATAAAGAAATTATCAGAATTGCTACAGTTACTGAATCGGGAACTGACCAATTACGCTCGAAGTGATTGCTGGTCTGATCCCTTGGAAATGGAGTCCAGGCTATTATTATCAAATGGCAACGCCAGATTGAATCTTCGCAATCGCCATGGTACTGATAAAGAAGGAAACCCTTTTCTCTTATTAGATTTCGATTATTTTGAGGAAGGTGAACTTTCCCTGGAAAATCTTGTTGAACGTTGCAATACTTATCATGATGTTATCTATCGTGCATTCAGGTGGTGCATTCCGGATGAGAATTTAGGGGTTTTCCAGCCATTCCCTGAGGAGAGATAGATCATGGAAGCTTATACATTTAGAACTGCTCTTACTCAAAATTTGTCGGCACTGCTTATTCCAAGGTTTGTGGGCGTTCGAGACGCCGGAGATGCTCACTCCATAACCAGTGGTAGTCTTTTAGATCTTCCTCCCATATATCTCGGAACTTCCGGTTTGAATCCTGATCATTTAAGCGTTAATTTTTCTGATTTGGATGAATCCATGGGTTATGAGGTTTCACTTACGAGAACTTCTCCAGCAAATGGGGAGGCGCAGGAGCGCGTCCAAGTAACACAGGATTTCGAAAACACTGACCAAGAAATGATCCAGCTTGAGGAAGCTGCGGATCGTGGGGATGAAAGCGCGTTTATCGAAGTTGCAAGAAATTTGAATTGGGAAGAGCGTTCCTCAACAGACTTTATTCGGGGAATACAATTCTCGTTTAATGCCGGGGCGAATATGTACGCGCGCCGGCTTGCAGAGCAAGGAGCAAGGCAGTTCCCTGATCATAATGAGCTTCGAAAGTACGCTAAAATCTTAGCTCCACCTGAAGTCATCCAACGTAATCTTCCTCCTGATCCAACACTACGGGCAAACCGAGACTGGCTCAAAGCACATTGGGGCGAATATCGAGGTAAATGGGTCGCTCTTCATAATGGAGATTTGATAGGGGCAGAACCAAACTTGCAGGATTTGAAACAAAGCGTTGGGAAAAGGGAAGGCATTCTCTTTACAAAGGTATCGTAAATGCTACTTTATCTGGAAAATGGGGAAGAGTTCGCCTCCGGGGCAACGAATTATGAATATCGACCCGCAACAGAACATGAAAGAACCCCACGCATAACGGTTTCCATAATCCTTGACAATTTTCGTACTCTGGCCTTTGTGGATACAGGGGGAGTCTATGGAATTTGTTCGCCGGAAATTGCGGCATCGTTGAATTTGGATCCCAAAGACGCGATCTCAGCCGATCCGCTTTTATGGGGTAGAGGCAGGCTCGAAGGTTCACTCTATCGCATCCTGGTGACGCTTATTGCCGAAGAAGGAGAATCCCTTCAGTTTGAACCGACTTTTTTCATCCCCCAGGTTGATCAAGCCTGGGATGATGATTTAAGTTGTGTACTTGGCATGTATTCCTGCCTGGAGCGTATTCGTTTTGCTGTCGATCCGAGCACAGATACTTTCTATTTTGGCGAATTGAAATAAGCACCATCGCTGCCGGACATTCAATGTTTCCAAAACCCTTAGAGTGCGTTCAACAAAGAAAGGAAAGATGACAAACGACTCCGCTTCCACTATTGTCCAACGCCTGTGGAACTACTGCAATGTACTGCGCGACGACGGCGTCAGCTACGGTGATTACGTTGAGCAGCTCACCTACCTGCTCTTTCTAAAAATGGCCGATGAGCGGACCCAGCCACCTTTTCTCAAGCCATCGATCATCTCTGAAGCATATGCCTGGCCCGGCCTGCAAACCCGCGACGGCGCCGAATTGGAGACCCATTATCGCAAGACCCTGCTGGAACTGGGCAAGAGCAAGGGCATGCTGGGCGTCATCTTCCGCAAGGCCCAGAACCGCATCCAGGATCCCGCCAAGCTCAAGCGCCTGGTCTCGCTGATCGACGAGGAAACCTGGAACGGGCTGGATATCGACGTCAAGGGCGAAATCTACGAAGGTTTGCTGCAGAAAAACGCTGAAGATACCAAGAGCGGCGCCGGGCAATACTTCACCCCGCGCCCGTTGATCCAGGCCATGGTGGAAGTCATGCGGCCCACACCAGGTATGACGATCTGTGACCCGGCCTGCGGCACGGGCGGCTTTTTCCTGGCAGCCCACGATTTCATTTCTCACAATTACGAGCTGGATCGCGACCAGAAGCGGGCGCTGCGCTACGACACTTTCAAAGGCTGGGAGATCGTCGATAACACCGCCCGCCTGTGCGTGATGAACCTTTTCCTGCACGGCATCGGCGGCAGCGGGAACGAAGCACAGGCCGAATCGCCGGTGGTGGTCAACGACAGCCTGATCTGAGACCCCGGCGAGCGCTTCGATCTAGTGCTCACCAACCCGCCGTTCGGTAAAAAGAGCAGCGTGACCATTGTCAACGGCGAGGGCAAGGCCGATCGCGAGGCGCTCACTTACGAACGTAATGATTTCTGGGCCACCACCAGCAACAAACAACTCAACTTCGTCCAGCACATCGCCACGCTGCTCAAGATCAACGGGCGGGCGTCGGTGGTCGTGCCCGACAACGTGCTCTTCGAAGGCGGCGCCGGCGAGACCGTGCGCCGCAGGCTGCTGGCCGGATTCGACGTGCACACCCTTCTGCGCCTGCCGACCGGCATCTTCTACGCCCAGGGGGTCAAGGCAAACGTGCTCTTTTTCGATAAGAAACCCGGGCGCGAGAAACCATGGACCGAGCGGCTGTGGATCTACGATCTACGCACCAATATGCATTTCACGTTGAAAACCAACCCGATGCGCTCCGAAGACCTGCAGGACTTCATCCAATGCTACAACCCGGGCAACCGCCACGAACGCAAAGAAACCGAGCGCTTCCGTTCCTTCAGCTACGAAGAGATCTTGCAGCGCGACAAGCTCAGCCTGGACATCTTCTGGTTGAAAGGCGAGAGCCTGGAAGATACCGAAAACCTGCCCGACCCGGATGTGCTGGCGCAGGAGATCGTGGAGAATCTGGAGGCCGCGCTGATGCAGTTCAGCAGTATTGTGGAGGCGTTGGGAGAGGAGGAATAATGGGAGGTGGTTTCCAGCAGATCAGCTTCTGACTTCCACACAAAAGGGATTTTACAGTTTCAGCGATCCGAATATTATCTAAAAAGGGCAATCCAATTGGAAATCTCGAAAGAACAAA
>Ga0315542_1002620_pt1 | contig 10872 bp, 9 predicted proteins | sample SalMarSW160120MG_FD_202541 | JGI IMG/M metagenome (GOLD analysis project Ga0315542, IMG submission 202541) | Salt marsh sediment microbial communities from the Plum Island Ecosystem LTER, Massachusetts, United States - Salt Marsh Sediment SW1601-20 ... | reverse complement strand
GTGCGCAACAAAGCCAGCGGTTCCTCATGAGTGAGATCGGTGGGGAAACACTGGTGCCCATCAAGCATGGTGAAATTAATTATACACTCGGAAATAAGCTGGGTGAAAATCTACAGAGAAAGATACATTACCCCAAATAAATCGCAAGAGAGGCACTGAGAAGTTCCTCAACCTCGCCCTCTGCGCAGTGATGCTATTCTAGCAGGCTCGCGTTGATCTACATCGCTGTATGTCCAGAAACGATTGATGAAAAAATTCCAGAACATGACGATGAGGACCGCCGTGGCCAGGGCTACTTTATCGCCCCCAACATGATTCAAGGGGATGATTGGAAACTTGGGCAAATTATTGAATAGCACTGTCATGGGTTTGACCAGAAGCGCGAAAATCGGCGTGCGGATCGTCAGGCCAATACCGCTCACGATGGCGAACTGAAAAAGCTGCTGGGGGATTGCTTTTGAGCGCGAATCGGGATAAGTCCAAAAACGATTCCAGATGAAATTACTCGTGACCGCGGCGATGAATGAGAAAACGCTCGCCAAAACAGCCTGCACCCCCAAAAGATCATGGAGCAAGCTGTAAGTACCAAAATCTACACATGCACCGATTACGCCTACCAGCGCGAAGCGCATGAAGCGCGCTCTCTCTTTAGGGTTTGTGATGAAAATTGTCATGCTAAACCTAATTTTTCTTTGAAATAAGGGATCGTCTTGAGGAGCCCCTCTTCGAGGCTGATACGCGGCTCCCATCCTAGAATTTCCTTTGCCCGGCTGATATTCGGGCGTCTCCGCTGCGGGTCACCCTCACCGCGCTGGCCTTCTCTATAAATCAGACCGGCCCGGTTTTCTACCAGATGATTTATCGTCTTGGCAAAATCCAGGATGGTCGTTTCGATTGGATTACCGATATTGACCGGATCATGTTCATCGGAAAGCAGCAGTCGGTAAATCCCTTCAATCAAATCATCCACATAACAAAAACTTCGAGTTTGCGAACCATCCCCGTAAACCGTGAGCGGTTCCGAGCATAAAGCTTGTTTCAGGAAGTTTGGTACGACGCGCCCATCATCCAGGTGCATGCGCGGGCCATAGGTGTTGAAGATACGTACGATGCGCGTGTCGATGCCGTGGAAGCGGTGGTAAGCCATAGTCAGCGCTTCTGCAAACCGCTTGGCTTCATCGTACACGGAACGGGTGCCGATCGGATCTACATGACCCCAATAGGATTCCTCTTGTGGGTGAACAAGCGGATCGCCATAGATTTCGCTGGTTGAAGCCAGCAGGAAACGAGCCTTCTGCGCGCGTGCCACGCCCAATGTATTGTGAGTGCCCAGCGCACCGGCTTTCATCGTCTGGATCGGAAGGTTTACATAGCCGTAAGGGGAGTTCGGATTTGGGCTGGCAGGAGATGCGAAGTGCAGCACTGCGTCAATTTTGCCGGGCACAAAAATAAAATCGGATACATCATGGCGGATAAATGAAAAATTCTGATTCCCAGATAGGTGGGCCAGGTTGTTTGGATTTCCAGTGATGAAATTGTCCATCCCGATGACGGAATGGCCTTCTGCCAACAAGCGATCGCAGAGATGAGATCCGAGAAAACCAGCAGCTCCAGTGATGAGTATGTGCATCTTTGTTGTCCTCAATTTAAATAAAATAGATAAATATTTCGATCAATTCTTATCTTCTTTTAAATTCAATACCAAAATTACGCCTGGATTTGCCTTATTTCCAAATCACCCTGGTAGTCAATCCATCGCCTGTAATTTGCTGCGCCTTTCCCGAAACAGCATCGACGATCCACAAATTGCCCTGATAGATGAAGGCGATGGCGTAATTTCCGCTTTCCGGAATTGGGTCAGGTGACCAAGCGCCCCAATCATTTTGCGGGCTCAATCCACCGCTGCGGTCATCAGTGGGGAAAAGTACCTGGCGATTTGAGCCATCTCGATCCATCACCATCAACCGATAACGACTGCTTTCGCTCTGGTTCGGGAAGATTGCCTGGAGATAAGCGACCTGGTAGGCATTTTCGCCAGAAGCTTCGGGCTGGGCTGGAGAGATCACTGGATAAGCGAACATACCGGCCTGCGAAACAATATGCAGTTGCGCTCCGCTTTCCATCGAGATTGCAGTTAAATCAAATACCTGTGATTCCTCCGGAGACACAGTGCCTGCCGGGGGAACGTGATCCACTGTATAAAGGTTTTTTCCGTCTGGTCCCCATGCCAGACCTGGCACCCAGGCCCAATCTCCTCGGGTCTGGTACGGGATCATATCCAAAACAGGAGCCTGGGTTCCATCCAGGAAATTCAGCAAACCAATCCCATCGGGGCGCGCGTAGGCCAATTGCTCACCATCCGGAGCCCATGCAAAGCTCGTTCCCCACCAACCGTAAATGCCTCCCGAATTCGGTTCCAATACAGGCTTATCCTTCCACTTGGTGACCCAACCGCTTTTGCTGAAGCTTAGAGCATACAGATCGTTGTTTGCCTGCCATCCAGGTGCAGTCGTGCGCGGCTCGACGGTTGAAAAGACGATCTTTGAATCTGATCCCGGTAGCCAATCGGCAAAATGGATCACGTTGGGGACTGTCAGGTCGATTAATTTGCTATCTTCGGAACTGATATCTTTTACCCAAAGACCGTTGATTTGTCCCTCTTCATTCGATTTTCGCGAAAACAAGAGCCACGATCCATCTGACGAAAGCGAAAGAATTCGTCCGTCCAGATCGCCTGTGGTAACGACCGCCTGCCGATTTCCGGTAGATTCTTCGATCATCCAGGCATTGCCGTCACGCAGGTAAATCAGCTTACCGGGAACGGCAACCGGAACGAAAGGCGCCTGGATACCAATCATAATGATCTCAGGAACCGGTTGTTCCAGGGTCACTTTCTTTACAATCGTATCTCCAGAAACTTCTACTCCATCCTCGTACACCCGCCTGTATGTAATTTCCTGCAAGCCGTTTTTCCCCTTTTGAAGATAAATCTCCTGGTCCTGTGGAAGAGATTCATTTTTTAATGTTTGTTGCTCGAATGGAATGACTTCCTGCACAACCTCGAAATCCTCGGTGACTCGAATTATATGCACTTCCGAGCCGGATGTCAGAATGGAATACAAAGGAGGTTCAGCGCGATCCATCGTTCCCAGGCTCAGTCCGGCTACATCCAGGGCTTGCTGCACCGTGCTGCCGGGAGGTAGTTGGACACTAATATCATGCCCATCTGCTGTGATTTTTACATCGATATGTGCCTGCGTTGCCGGAGGGGAACTACAGGCAGCCATGCCAAGCACCCACACGATGCTGAGCAGTAGAATTCCAATGATGCGAGAGTGGTATAATCTCATCTCGGATTCAATAAGTCAAGCCTTCCTCAATGCAATGATCATACCCCGAGACGATCAAAATTGGCTTAGCAATTTTGTTTGTAGGAAGAACTGTTAACATTTTTTCATGCTAAGGTTGTCGTTGGTGACCGGTAACGGTCATCAAACCATCCGCAATCGTGATATTCTCGATATAAACATTGTTGATTTCGGAGCCAAGATTCTCGTTCAACGCAGCGTCAAGCTGGGTGGATAATTGATCCAGGGTGCTTTGAGGCAAGGGTAGGGGCCCAACATTCGCAGTGTCCACCCGATATTGCGGTCTACCTTGGTCATTGACCGAGACGCTGATCGACATTTTTAAAGGCAGGGTCAATGCACCTTGCTTTACATTACCTAAAACCTGTACCTCTCCATCGCGCAAAAGAATTTGCGGATCTTCGATTGGTTGATCTTGTTGGGTTTGTAACTCCTTCACTACAATTGCGGTCAACTGTTCTTCATCCATGACAACCTTTACAGGTATATTTCCTTGACTCTCAGGAGTGGATGTTGTCAGACTTTCCTGAAGTGGTTGCAGGGACTGAGTAGATTGTGGCTGCAGGTTCTCTAAATTCTGGGGAGTAACGAGTGATGGAGTAGTTTGTATGGGTGCCTGGGCAAGTCGATTGGAATAGTTACAAGCCAGGCCTGCGAACAATAAAGAAGCTGCAACAATAAAAGAAAAGCGAAATCGCTTAAACATATTTATTTAGACTCCTTGGTTTCACCAATTAATGGGAGAATTTTATCATAGCATGAACAGCTCATCCCTGCCAGAGACAGAACTCAACCTGATCGCTCGAATAGAGGCGCTTCTTTTTGTTGCTCCTGGAGCTGTCACACCAGCCCAATTGGCTGCTGCGCTGGAGCTTTCTATCGCCGAAATCGAGCAAGGCCTGGAAGCGTTAGCAGAGGAATATCGTGATAAATCTTCTGACCGTGGTATACGCCTGCAACGTCATCACGGGCGTGTTCAACTGACCACAGCGCCACAAGCTTCAGTAGAGATCGAACGTTTTCTGGGGTTAGATGCCAGCAGCCGTCTGAGCCGGGCAGCACTGGAAGCTTTGGCAATTGTCGCTTACCAACAGCCTGTCACACGTCCTCAAATGGATGCGATCCGCGGTGTCAACAGCGATGGGGTGCTGAAAAGCCTGCTGAGTAAGGGGCTGATCCAGGAGATCGGCCGGGCAGAGGCGCCCGGTCGCCCCATCTTATACGGTACAACGACCGATTTCCTGCAATATTTTGGCTTGAATGCTCTGAAGGATTTGCCCCCGCTCAACCTGGAAGAGTTTGAAAGGGAAACCCATCCCAGCAGCTCTGACCTACTGAAGGAATAACATCCAGGTATATTGCGCTCATTCGTAAGCCATTCATCAACAACCCTGTTTACAATTCGGATGTTGATTTAACGAAATCGAGAACTTCATTTATCCTGGCAAAAGCCAAGGCCGTAACAGTGTCTGCACCGCCATAATAAATTGCGATACGTCCTGTGGATTGATCATACAACGTGGCGCAGGGGAAGGCGACATTAGGCACATCACCCACGCATTCATATTGCGTCTGTGGCGAGAGCAGGTATGGACCGCCGCGCGCAATCACCTTCCACGGTTGATCCAGATCAAGCAAAGCTGCCCCAAAACTGTACACAAACCCATTGCAAGATGTGATCACCCCGTGATAGAACAGCAGCCAGCCTTCGGGAGTTTCGATGGGTACCGGTCCGGCGCCAATCTTCGTACTTTGCCAGCCGCCTTTGGTGCCCATCACGAAGCGATGCATCCCCCAATGGATCAAATCCGGACTTTGGCTTAGATAGATATCTCCGAAAGGTGTATGTCCGTTATCGCTGGGACGGTTGAGCATTAAATATTTACCGCCAATCTTACGGGGGAAAAGCACACCATTGCGGTTAAATGGCAGCAGCGCATTTTCGAGAAAGATAAATTCATTGAAATCAAAAGTATAGCCAATGCCGATGGTAGGTCCGTGATAACCGTTGCACCAGGTCACATAATAACGGTCCTCCAGCCAGACAACGCGAGGATCGTAACGGTATTGGAAGCCGCTGATTTCAGGGTCATCGCTCAGCCATTCAATCGGATCATTATCCAACTCCCAATGGATGCCATCCCGACTAAAGCCGCGATTCAAGTTCATATCGCGTTTTTTATTGTCGCAACGAAAGACACCTGCGAATTTGTCTTTAAAAGGCACAACTGCGCTATTGAAGATGCTGTTCGCTGAAGGGATCAGGTTGCGGGGGATGATCGGGTTGGCGCTGTAGCGCCAGACTACCTCAGAACAACCCTCATGTCGTTCCTCCCAGGGAATATGGGGCAGGGAAGTACTATCCATTAGATGAAAACTCCTTGGTTTAAGATTGTGGTCGAGCCTCACCTGTCGATTCGCGTTCCACCAGCTTGGGATGAATGATCAAAGTCATACGCGCCGAATCAAAGTGATCCATGCGCAGGGAAAGTAATTGCATTGCAGCGCGGCCCATCGCGACGGTGTCTACATGCATTGTAGTCAGAGATGGGTGTGTATTCGCAGCGATATAAGTGTCGTCATAGCCTATGATTGAAAGTTCTTCGGGCACTTTCTTCCCCACATCCTTTGCCGCCTTGATGGCCGCGCTGCCAACATCATCGTTAATGCAAAACAAGGCGCTGATTTGAGGCTGCTGTTGCAGTAAAGCAATCGTCTCGTGATATCCATGGGATTCGTTGATATTGAAATTGGCGATATAGTTATCATGGATATCGTTTTCTTTAAGCGCCCGTAAGTATCCATTGCGGCGTTCCTTCAAGCTGGGGTAGCAATCTTCGCAACTGCCGACTAATCCGATATGATGGTGTCCTCTGGCGATGAGATAGGCCACTGCCTGATAAGCTGCACGGAAATTGTCCGATACTACCGCATCGAAATTCCCGGAACTGGAGTAACCATCTACAAGGACGATGGGGGGCGACTCATTGTTAGCTATCGAGGTGATCGTTTTATCCACAAATGTCCCTACCATCAGCAAGCCATCAACGATGTCATTGTAAAAAATCGAGGGAACTTCGGTTGGGTGATTATCCTTATCAACGGGTAGGGTGACAAAGAGCAGGTTGATACCATTTCGGCGGCAAACATCTTCAATCCCCGCGATGACTTTTGAATAAAAGGGGTTCGCCATCGGCGGCATATCCGGGTCGGTTTTTACGATCATTCCAACGGTCGTCAAACGATCGCCTTTGCCCAACGTCGCAGTTGGTTTAATTGGGTATTTAAGTTTGCTGGCGATTTTAAGAACTCGTGAACGGGTCTCTTGAGAGACACCGGGTTTATTGTTCAAAACAAGTGAAACCGTTGAGGTTGAGACTTTGGCCTGCTCGGCGATATCGCTAATCTTGACCTTCTTTTTCATATACACCTCAACTCAAACGAAATACTTTAGTAAAATTTAATCGAAATTTTAGCATTATTTAATCTTTTGTCAAGTCTGTATCGGTCAAAATGAGAATTACTCATGAAAATTTGTTTTCAACTTGGCTGGATTGGGTCGATTTTGTCCGCAATTGTCATATTTATTGGTTGTTTTTCCATATTAAAGAGTAAATTGGGTGCAAGAAATAAGATTTTTCATTTCAATCCCTGGAAAAAAGATTAAAAACAGTTGACAAGTGGATAAATATTTTATATAATAATTTTGCTTTTGGGAGCGCTCCCAAAAAGATCGGATTTCAAGAATGTAACCCAATAATCGGCTTTTCCATTTTGGATTGATACCTTAAATGTCAAGACTTACTTTGGAAGACATTGCCAAACAGGCAGGCGTGTCTCGTTCAACCGTGTCTCGAGTGATCAACAATCATCCCAGCGTGCGAGATGTTGTGCGCGAACGAGTGCTTAAAGTGATTCGTAATACAGGTTATCATCCCAATGCGGCTGCTCGGTCGCTGGCTTCGCAGCGTTCCTGGATGATAGGACTGGTTCTACCTCGTAGCGTCAGTACATTCTTTTCCGATCCCTATTTCCCTCGCCTTACACAAGGTATCGCTCAGGCTTGTAATCAATATAACTATACGCTGGGGCTTTTTCTCCTCGCTACCAAAGAAGATGAAGAAAAGATTCTTCCCCGTTTATCTCGAAAAGGCTCTCTTGACGGTGTGCTGGTGCAATCGGGTCAAATTGGCGATCAATTAGTTGAGCGTCTAGTCGATTCCGATATACCGGTCGTCATTGCCGGTCGCCCTTTCCAAGCCGAAGATATCAGCTATATTGATGTCGACAATGACAATGCTGCATATACTGCGGTCAGTCATCTTGTCCGTTTAGGTCGTAAACGTATCGGGACAATTGCTGGCCCGCTGAACAGTACAGCGAGCATCGATCGCAGAGATGGCTATGTGAAAGCTTTGCTCGATCGAGGTCGAAATATTGATGAATCCTTAATTGTTGAAGGTGACTTCACTGAAGATGGTGGATATTATGCCATGCAACAATTGCTGGCAGCCAGGCCCGATGCAGTTTTCGCGGCCTCCGACATAATGGCAGTGGGTGCCATGCGAGCCGTCCGTGAAGCGGGCTTTTGCATTCCAGACGATATTGCTCTGGTAGGTTTTGATGATATTTCGCTTGCAGAACGCACAGATCCCCCGCTGACCACAGTTCGCCAACCGATTTTCCAATTTGGCTTCAACTCGGTTGAAATCCTGATCGATCTTATTGAAAATGGGATCAAACCGGCGAGGCGCGTCATTATGACTACCGAACTGGTCATTCGCGACAGTTGTGGTGCAAAGCAGAAATTGGTTATCGAGTGAAGAATTTAGATCTGTATTTTCCTTGAATATTTCGATCCCAAATATTCAATCGCCCTAACAGGAAGAGGAGGTTTAAAACTAAATATATAAAAACATGACCTAACCAACCAATCCTATTAATCAATCCTAAAACATGAAGGAGAATGATAATGAAACGCTTGTATTTTGTAATCAGTCTGTTGATGGTGGTGGGCATGGTGCTCTCATCCTGTGCATCACCTACACCGGCGACGGTTCTCCAAACCGTTGAGGTTCCGGTTGTACAGACCCAGGTAGTCAAGGAAACCCAGGTCGTTAAGGAGACCCAGGTAGTCAAAGAGACGCAGGTTGTCATAGAGACCCAGATGGTGGCCGTAGATCCGGCCACATTGGCTGCTGCTTTACCTCGCGAACAGACCCTGTATTTCAATGGCCAACAGTGGAATCCGGTTGTGTGTTGGAATCCGTACTCCTCCAACTGCAATAACGCCATGGCAATCGCTCAGCAGGACAACTCTCGCGTCACCATGTTCGAGACTCCTTACCTGTACGATATGCTCGATGGCAAGCAGTATCCTCTGCTGGCGGATGGTCCCTTCACATGGAACGCCGACATGACCGAGGTCACCTTCAAGCTCAAATCCGCCGCTCATTGGAGCGATGGCACCCCGGTGACCGCGGATGATGTCGCTTATACCTGGGCTTCCCATGTCAAGTACAATACCCAATTTGGCGCCGCCAACAAAGATTATATCGACACCATCGAAGCAGTTGATCCGCAGACGGTTGTGGTTAAAGCCAAACTGGGCCCTGATGGCAAAGCCGTTAATCCTCTTCTCGTCAATGCTTACCTGAGCACGGAATACGTCATCCAGAAGGCCTGGACCCAGAAGCTGGAAGCCCGCGCCGGTGGTGATGCGACCGCCTTTATGGCTGATACAGCCGAAGATGTCGTTTACTCCGGTCCCTATCACAAACTGTACACAGATGATACGAAAGTTGTCATGGTTCGTGATGACAACTACTGGGGCCAGGATGCCAGTATGTGGGGCAAGCTGCCTGTTCCAAAGTACCTTGCCCATGTGATTTTCAAGGATAATGCTGCCGGCACAACCGCTCTGCAGGCCGGTGAAGTGGATGTCAGCCAGCAGTTCAACTCCAACGTTCAGGATCTGTGGCTCAAGGATAACCTGCCTATCTCCACTTATCTGCCCGATGCACCCTATGGCATTGGCGCCAGCCTCCCGACCGCCTTCTACAACCTGGATTCCTACGGTTTAGATCAGGTCGCGGTCCGCAAGGCGATCGCCATCGCGGTGGACTATGACACGATCATCGCTAATGCAATGACCAACCAATCGGCTACCTTCGCCCAGGTTCCGCGTTCGATGATGAACCCCACCCCAGGCGAACAGGCTCTGTACGACCATGCTGCTGTCAAGGATCTGCAGTGGGTTGGTAACGATGTCGAAGGCGCCAAGAAACTGCTGGATGATGCCGGGATCGTGGACACCAATGGTGATGGCTGGCGTGAATACAATGGCAAGGACCTTCACTATGTGGCCACCTGCCCCGACGGCTGGTCCGATTGGCAGGCTGCGATTGAGGTAGTTGCTGCTGCTGGAAAAGCGATCGGGATTGATATCACGAGCAACTACCCCGATTGGGGCGTTTACCAGACTGTCGTCACCAACTGGCCTCTTCCCAAAGAGGGCTATGACATCTTCATGATGTTCAATGACGGTGCTGGCCCGGCCGAGCCCTGGAATCGCGTCCGCAAATTTATGAGCTCCGAATTTGCCAAGACCACGAACAACTGGAACGGCAACTTTGGTGGCTATGTAAATCCTGACGCCGACACATTGATCCAGGAGATCCCCACGCTGACCGATGAAGCCAAGATTAAGGCTGACTATACAGAATTGGTCAAGATGTACCTGACCGATATCCCCTCTTTCACCCTGATGTATCGTCCACAATCGTTCCATACCGTGAACGAGAGCGTTTGGACAAACTTCCCGCACGAGGGTGATGGCACCAACCCGCCTGTTCCGCCGCTCGATTTGACCGACGGCTGGAGCATCGCCGGGCTCTATAACCTGACACTTGTCAAGCAGTAAATCGTTTTGAATCCAAACAGCCATGTTCCGCAACCCCGGAACATGGCTGTTGATTTCTTCTGAGTAGAAGTACGACGTAAGTAACTTTTTTCAAGAAAGAAGCTGGTGTGTTGTAATTTCGGCGCTTTTCCCTAAATTCAACACAACGATCCATCGTGGGACTGAGTTTGAGGTATTCCGAACTCACTTGCATTAAGAGGAGGTATCGAGTTGAAAGGATACCGAAAGTATTTCCTTAACAAGCTGGTTTGGTTCCTGATTACCATAGTTTGCGCATTCGTGTTGAATTTCATCTTGCCGCGCCTGATGCCGGGAGATCCTGTGGCAGGCATCGTTGCAAGGCTCGCCCAAGGTATGTCCAGTTCGACAGGCATGAAAGAGGTCTATCAACGTTATGTGGAGCTGTTCGGGACCAATAAGCCCATGCTTACGCAATTCTTCATCTATGTAAAAAATATGTTGCGTGGCGACTTTGGTCTCTCGTTCAGTCAATATCCCAGACCGGTTGCAGACATTCTCAGAACTTCTCTATTGTGGACAGTGGCTCTGCAGTTTCCAGCGATCATCGTCGGCTGGTTTGTC
>Ga0315542_1002619_pt1 | contig 10873 bp, 9 predicted proteins | sample SalMarSW160120MG_FD_202541 | JGI IMG/M metagenome (GOLD analysis project Ga0315542, IMG submission 202541) | Salt marsh sediment microbial communities from the Plum Island Ecosystem LTER, Massachusetts, United States - Salt Marsh Sediment SW1601-20 ... | reverse complement strand
ATAAGTATACTCATCGGGGGAAAGCGAATACTGATTTGCCAGTATACTATATTTTACTTCCAGCCTGTCGGATGTTTCCGCAATATAGTTTAACGGGTACTTCTCAACATAGTCCCTGCCAGTCCGGAAGTTTTTTTCGGTAGTTTGGGGAATAAACTGTTTTACGCAACTTCCAAGCATTATTAACAATAAAACAGATATTACAATAAAATCTGGTTTCACCCTGTTAAAATGCGGATTTTTAATAACCAGATCATTAGCTCATTTCGGAATAAACATTTAATGCAATAGATTTTGAAGTTGAATTTAGGAATTATAAACGACTGATTGTTCTATTTTCCCTTTTTTAACTTCAAGAATTATCATTATCATACTCTTGCCCCGATGACCAGAATATCATCTCTCTGAGGCTGCTCCCCCATCCATTCTTTAAGGGTCTTTTCCAGAATTTCTTTTTGTTCAAATAAGGGTTGATTGTGGATCTGTAAAAGTAGCTTTTTGAATTTTTTCCTGCTGAATCTGGTATTGGCATGTCCCCCAATCTGGTCAATATAACCATCAGTTGAAATGTAAAATGTATCACCAATTTCAAGCTGAATTTCATGATTGGTAAATGATTTATCTCCTGAAAAGTGCACCCCTACCGGCATCATATCAGCTTTGATTTCTTTAAATGCCGGCTTCCCGTTAATATTGCTAATGATATATAATGGACTATTAGCACCTGAATATTGCATTACACTATTCTTAGTATCAATAACACATAAAGCCATATCTATTCCATCTCTTGATTCTTCTTTTTTCCCGGTTTGACGGAGGGAATGCTTGATTTCCTTCCGGAGTTCATTCAGGATCTGACTAGCCTGGGGAAACTCCATTCTTTGCACAACTTCGTTTAAATAGCTAATACCAAGCATACTCATAAATGCTCCGGGAACTCCGTGACCCGTACAATCAGCAGCTGTAAGAATGATATATTGGTTTATTTGCTTTATCCAATAGAAATCGCCACTCACGATCTCTTTTGGTTTATAGAAAATGAAATTCTCATTTATTAACTCGGTTATGTATGTTTCGGGCGGTAGAACAGCCGTTTGTATTCTCTGTGCATAATTTATACTGCTGATTATTTCTTCCTTCTGACTGTTTGAAATCTCATATAATTGTTTAAGCTCTTCATTTGCCTTAATTATTTTGTCATTCTGTTTTAACAGTTCCTCACTCTGCTTTTCCAGCAATTTACGACGTTCATCAAGTTCAGCAGTGAGCATTTTTAATCGTTTCAGGCTGTAATAATAGAGCATGATAAGTCCCAGTGCCAGTAATAAAATAACAGCTAAGCCAAAGATTACTATGCGCTGAATTAACTTATTTTGCTCCAATACCTTAACCTGAGCCTGTATCGCCGCAACTTCAAATTGCGTACGCTGATCAGCCATTTTCTGAATATTAGCATCGTTTCTAATACTGTCATTGGCGCTTATGTATTCTGACAGATAATGAAATGCACTGTCATATTTGCCGGAGACATGATATAGCTGGGAAAGACGAAAAGCTGCATCGCGTTCATATTCTTTTATATTATTCTTTACAGCACTGCCATAACTTTCTTTTGCACAGGCTATGGCTTTTATAATTTCTCCCTTATGCTGAAGGATACCGGCATATGCAATCATATATTCTGTAATTGCACGTTCATCGCCCAGTGGTGAAAGTATTTCAATAGCCCTGAGAAGATGATCTTCAGCCGTTTCAAAATCGGCAAGACTGTAATAAACCAAACCCGAATTTCCAAGGTAATAGGCATATCCGCGTGGATAATCCACCTTTTGGTATATCCCATTTGCTTCTGATAATATGACCAGGGCTGTATCGTATTGCCCCATACTGTAATTTACATAACCTAAATCGGTCAGGGCTGAAGCCAGGGGAATTGAATCATTTTCTTTTCTGTAAATTTCAATGGCTTTTTTATGATAATATATCGCATTATCATAGCCACCTATCTGGTTATATGCCTCTGATATAGAAAGATATGCCGCTGCCAGGCCCCTGTTGTTGTGTTTGGCCCTGTAATAACTGGCTGCTGTTATAAAACATTCGTGTGCTAATGCAAGTTGACCGGAATTAAGATAGCCAAAGCCTTTTAAAACAGTAGGCCTTGCAGCAAGTATATTCAACTTTTCAGCAAGTTCTATGGCCTGTTCACTATATTTTATCTTGCTGTCAGCGTCTTTTGATGTTTCAGCTAAATCGCAAAGAAGTCTGTATTTATCAGTATCACTCCTGAAAAGGTTGTTGTTTAATTTATACAAGAGACTATCGGTTGATTGCCCACTAACCACAACCAGAAAGTTTAATGCCATTAAAATGGCAATAAAAAAAGCAGAAATAAAACGATTATACATTATACTAAATTGGGGGTGGCGAAACCCTTATAAAAGGATCGATGGTTATAGTAGTATCCTGATCAGAAGGGATGTATATAATGATGTATTTTTCCTTTATATCTTGACCCGGGAGTGGTATATTTGTTGGTAATTCAAGCTTATATGTATTGCTGCTCTTTTCTTCTTTCACACTATCCACAAATATTTGAGTTGGAAAAGAATCGGGTATAATTTCTTTTATTTTCTTTATACCATATATTCCTTTCCAATAAATTGTTCCTTCTTGCCCTGCATTTTTTTCAAACAGAGTTGTAAGGCTATCGATAGCAATACTGCCATTTGAATCGAACATAAACAGGCGATATCTATCTACACCATTAGTTTCAACTTTAACACATGCCAGGTAAATTGTTACCTTTTTTTCCGAACTCAGTGGAGTGATTTTTTTCGTACCCTGTTGACAATGGATCAATATTGTAACGCTGATAAACAGCATTAAAAGACCAGAAATCTTTTTCATGATTGTTTCGGTTTTAATGATACAATGAGATATAATTTACATCAATATAAACCAGATGTTACATCAATAGAAACCAAAAGTCAAGCATTTTATTCAATCTCACATTCAAAATTAGGCATTGTTTAAACACAAGTCAAGTTTATTTTAGAATCTTAACCCTTAAACGACACATAAATAAGCAACTGGGAGATATCAAAAGTGATACCAGACCGTCCCTTTTTCAAACTATGCTGATAGACGATCCTTATTCTGATTACACGACCGTAAAAAAGCATAAGAAGATAAATTCAGACTTTAAGGAATATTTTCTTTTTGTAAAGAATATAGAGGAATACCCAGCCCACTGATGTAACTGCTATCCCCATCCAGAAGGTAGTCCAGCTCTCAGGGAAATAACTCATCAATCCCCCGAAGAAAAATTTCGCTGTGGAATCAAAATTTATTATTCGTCCGGCAAGATATATTGTGATCGGATTCATTCCGATTACAACAAAAAAGAATGCCCATTTCCTGTAATTCCAGATATCAATAACAAGGTAGAATACACAGAATAGTAACAGGCTCAGCCCTCCTACAAAGCATACAAATGAACTTGACCAGAGGTATTTGTTGATTGGAAATACCAGATTCCAGATCCTTCCTATAATTATCAGAATTATTGCAGCTGCGACCATGTATAGGACTTTTCGAACCGGCTTCTCCTTTAAGAATGGTGACACAAGAAATTGTCCGGTCAGCATACCAAGCAGCGCTGTTGATATAGCCGGAATTGTACTGAGTATTCCCTCACTGTCGCCATATGTATAGCAACAAAAACTACCAGGTAAGAAATGACGGTCGATAAAGCCTGCCAGGTTTCCCTGCTGCGAGAAAGGGTCGAATGTCCCAAGGTCGTGCGCCGGAAACATTAACAGAAGTAACCAGTAAAAAATCAGAATGCCACCGGTCCATATTATCCTGTACCTTGGGTTGCTGTTCATAAAGATCAGGGCGGCAAACATCCATGCAAGTCCAATCCGCCCAAGAACACTGGCATAACGCAGTTGAGAAAAGTCAAAATTGACAGCATTGTTATATAAGATCCCTAAAACAACCAGAATGAGTCCTCTTTTTATTACATGACTGTAAATCGATCGTCTGGCATCTCCCCTCTGAAGTCTCTTAGCCAGAGAGAATGAGAAACTAATACCTGCAATAAAAAGAAATAGCGGAAAAATCATGTCTTCAAAATGAAACCCGCTCCAGGGCATATGTTGCTGTTGTTCTGCCCACCATTTTAATACCGGCCATCCTGTAATGGTAGCAAGTCCGATAAAAATAAATTCCCCGCCCATAATCCAGAACATATCGAATCCCCGAAGAGCATCAAGAGAATACAGTCTTTTAATTTCAGGTTTTGTCTTAGAGTCCATGTTTTAAGTATTTTGAATTAGTTAATTGTTTTATTTACCCGGAATCAGTTTTTTTAATATGCTATTTACAAATTTATCCTAATCAATTTTATAATTCCTGATAATAAAAATCCAGAGATGGTAATTTCGTTTTATATACAAGGTAAAAACTGATTTGAAGCAGATGTCTTAAATTTGATTTTTATAACATATCAACTTTATCATTATCTTGCGATTAAAATCAACCTGTTTAACAATGGAATATGATGATTTGATCCGATCAAGGGAAAGTATTCGCAGTTATGATCCTAACCGACCGCTTACCAGGGAGATCCTGGAAAAGATCCTCGATGCAGGAAGGCTTGCTCCTTCTGCAGCCAACTATCAGCCATGGAAATTTCTTGTAATCTCTTCCACGCCGATGCTTGAAAAGGTGAGAGCTAGTTATAACAATCAATGGTTTAAAGATGCTCCACATATTCTTATAGTACTTGGATTGAAAAATCAGGCCTGGGTTAGAGGTTATGATGGCTATAATTCAATAGAAACCGACGTTACCATTGCAATGACGCACCTTATTCTGGCTGCAGAAAACGAAGGTGTTGGAACATGCTGGATTGCGGCCTATAATCCTGTAATTCTTAAAGAAGCGCTTAATCTTAAAGATAACCAGGTTATTTTTGGAATAACACCACTGGGTTATCCGAAACCTGGATTTAGAAAGGCCTTCAGTAAAAAAAGGAAACCCTTGCGAGATATAGTTGATTTCCTTTAGATATTAAAAAATACTAATACTATTTGTGAGAAGCCGGTCCTGATTGAGATATTTTTCAATGCGAATGCTATTTCTTTATACAGCGAACCGATTCCCCGCGTTGTTTGGGACTGTTGCTCCTGCCTAAGCTGCCGCCCAGATAAAGATAGTGATCATAGGCACTGAGAGAATTGTTTTCAGTAGCGGTCCACCAGATGCCGGTATTGCCAGAATTTTTAAATATGCCGTTTTCAACCCGATAGCCTCCGGGGAAACCTGTAAAGCCGGATTCATTGGTACCATTATCACCATCTTTCCATCCGGTTGTGCTTTTCAATTTTGTACCTGCTGCTTCCTTGCCTGTCAGATAATAAGTCAGCTTTGCCCAATCTTCATCAGTTGACAAACTCCATCCCGCCGGAGCCAGCTCTCTCGGGTCGTTAACTGCGTACCAGTTATATAGTCTGCCGTATTTTTGTCCCATTGCAGGGTCATTATTATAATAGCACCAGGCAGGTTTTTTAGCTTCACCGGCTTCCACCCATTCTTTGTTCGTTCTTGCCTCAGGAATTGTATCACCATTCCGGAATGTCATGACATTAAGATTTGCTACAGCCCAGGCTTGCGTGCCGATCATTAGAACTGAAGGATCTTTGATCTTCTTAATTGGTACAGCCTTTGGACTCACCGGTTTAGCCTTGGTAGCCGGTTTCTTAGATTTGGTATTCGTCTGCTGGGGTTTCTTTTTCACCTGCTGTGGTTGTGTACTCTTCTTTTGTGTCTGTGTACTCTTCTGCTGAGATTGTGTATTTGTCTGCTGCGATTGTAACCCGTTCTGGCCAGAATTTAAGCTACCCGTGAGTTCATTATTGAATGAAATACTTCCATAAGAAAACAGAAGTATAAAAACTCCGGCTGATGCAACTATTGTTTTTATTTTTTTCATTTATAAGCAAATTAGGTATTTGTCCTACGTGGTTAACAGATAGTAAACGTGCTAAGAAATAGTTTATTATCTAAGATTAGTTTAAATATTTTCTGAATGAAATGTTTAAAGAAAGCTGGTTTTCAGGAAATTTCAACAGACTTAAAGATAAAACATTACTTAAATGGTTAATTTGAAAACTGATCCATTTTTTTGATGCCGGATACCAAAAATAATGTATTCCGTTAAGCTGATCTGTTCCACCCATAGAGGTAATGAAATAGAGGTTTCGTGCCACACTAATTTTCGCAGAAATTGAGCCGGAAAAGATTGTGGCATTTTTATTTGTAAACTCAAAAATTGTGTTTATTGATAAACTACTATTCCTGGTAAAATTTATTAAAGTATTCGTTATTGCGTCAATAGCCGGGGTTATAAAACAAATATTTGATAACAGCACAGTAGGATTTGGCGAGAGCAATCTGATATCATTTGGCAACGCACAACTTCTTCCCTGAAGAGTAAATGAAGAATAAAATGATTTATTATTCGAATAGTAATCGATATTAAACCCATTGCTGAAAGAAAGGTTTCCGTCACCCGAATGTGAATTTTCTTTATAGTCTGTACTATCTGTACTATCTTTAATATAGAATTTACTAAATATTAGAAAAATATCAAGCTGCTGATTAAAATATGTATTAAATGTAATGTTTCTGGCTATTCTGATTTTCTTTGTTTCAAACTTGGAAATGATTCGCGGAACAAACATTAAACTATGAGCTGACTGCCAGTCTCTTTGAGGATACAATAATTCTTTCTTCCAGGTATCTTCATGAATTATCGTCTGCAAAACAATTAAATTGGAATGATTCAGAAACTTAATTACTCTTTTCTTTTTAGTATGTAAAAGGTAGCTTGTCAAAAGATACCTCTGATCAGGGTAATATGTCCCCATGGAAAAATTCAGATCACCATATCTGCCCATTCTTTTTATATACCTGATGTTTGAATAATACTCCTCATCGTAAATGCCATTAAATTGCTGGTATTCTTCCGAAGTGAGAATATCCTCATCAAGTATTTTGCCAAATTGTGTCCGCTTGAAATCAACAGGCATACTGATTTGCTTTTCCTTGTTATATTGCCAGATCCTGAAGGTGTTGCCATACAATCTTCCATTATTATACCCATTAATATTCTTTCTTTCTATTACTCTACCCCAGTCAAGTTCATAGACCTCTTTTGTATTCAGGGGATTAATTAATGATAGAGTCACGTGCTGCGATGCATCTGTTGTCCACGACTGCAGGAATAAATAATCATCAAAATCAATTTTCTTGTCAGGATAAAAGTGATCAAAATAGACCTCGCACATAGGTTTTAGCAAGTCTCTTCCTGTTTCGTGAATATCCCTGCATACACCGGCCTTATTTCTTGAATCCTGTGAGCCTAAGGCATTCAGAATCTCAACGGATGTTAATATCCCTTTTGACCCGTTTCTGAATCCATATGTCCTTGTAACATCATAGTTCATTATATGTTCCTCTTCCATTAAACCGGTTATAAACGGTAGAAAGTCATTCCCCAGGTCAGAATAACCTAAATCAATTAAGGTGTTGGTCCCGTCTTTCATTGATTGCCTTATTTCAAATTCCGAAGAACTTTTTGTTAATTGGCTTCTCCATATACCATAAAATAGTTGTTTATCGGAAATTGGATTGTATGAAGCTAATTCTGAATATAGCCCTTTGCCATTTGTTATGTTTTCTTTAACCAGGTAAAAACTGTTTAATAGTGTAGAATCGCTATAATTCTCTGCTTTAAGAAAGTTCTGAAGAAAATAATTGATCTCTATCGGGCTTTCATCTGAATTTACACTGTTGAATATTTTATATCTGGGAGCATATTTAGCAACCTCAGGTAACATCCTGTAATTAACGCTAACCAATGAATCCTTAAAGAAATGATCTCTAATAACCGAATCCAAAGCCACATTTGAATTACTTATCTGTGAATAACTGCAATCCATCAGAAGAATAGAGATAAACCAAAAGAAAAAGAGACGCATATAATTCATAAATCAAAGGATATGGCTAATGGCAGTAGAAAGGTATTATTTTTTGTTCTAAATCTATTCTTTGATTTTTAGTTTATTCATATTGATTATTAATTATTTGGTAAAGTTGTTTCTCATCCAGGGATATTCAAACATATTTCTTCGGGTTTTCATATTACATTTTAAATCCAATTAATGCATATTTCATTTATCTGAGTATGAGCCCTGAAAGGTTATTAACATCTGATCCTGATTAGCAGATATCATCATACGTGTATCGCTTAAGAAAATAATATTTGCTGAATTTGTACAAGTCAGTTGTTAAGTGAATATATTTAAGGGCTAATAACCGCATTTCACAATGTATAACTTAACATAATATTTTATGGTCACCAACCTGACACCTGAAACGGATACAAGCAAATTAAACGTTTATTACTATGTTGTATTGATTTTGTGGCCTCTCTATCTTTTCCTTCTTCCCCCCGTATTTGAATATGGCCGGCGGTGGGTCATGCTTTATTTGATTTTCCCCGGTATTTACCTTTTTACATGGTTGGGATATCTGATGCACGAAAGCTGGCACAGATATGTTCCAACAGTTAATAATAAATTCTTCTATAACGCTTTTGCGTTAATGATTTTATCTGACCCCCAGGTCTATTTTATTGTTCACAGCACACATCACGTTTATATACATACCAACCAGGATGCAGAATTTCACCCTATTGGTGAAATAAAATCTCATGTGCTTCGTGTTATATATAACTGGCTGGAAGTGCTGTTTGGTGTTGCATTCCTTGTCGGATTGGCAAGTATTACCCTGCCACATGATGTACGGTTTGCAAAGAAATACAGGTTTTGGAAATTTCCAATATCTGTTGGAGTTTGGGTGGTTTATATCGGAGGTATTGGCTATTTATCGCACCTTGTTTTTGGAGTCACATTGTCTCAAACACTTCTGGCTTATGCATTGACCTACTGGCTGGGCTCATTTCTATTACATCAGTCCCAATTGATAGAACATGGTAACCTTATAATAGACGGGCCAATTCAGCAACGTAATTTTGGTACAAGGAATCTCAAGCCAGCAGGGCTCGCCGAAAAAATATTCCTGTTTTTAACTCACAATGATTCACGCGAACATATTCTGCATCATACCATGACGACTATTCATTCACGTCCTTTTCCGGGTAAGTTTACTTTGCAGAAAAATGCTGTAATGATTACCCTGTGGGACTATCTTAAAATTCTAAGCCGGATGTTGCTGGGAAAAGTTGACCATCAAATCATCCGTTAATAATTAAATAACCCCCTTGGAATTTCAAACTATCTGAGATGATATATTCTGTATTTTAAATCAGTTGAGTAGTTGAAGAAGATTATTGAAGTGTGATTTCGCTTTAAGCATCACTCTGGAATATAGACCGTCTTTGTTAAAAAAGAGTCATGGTGCGGCTTACCGAAGATAGTATTGAGAATTTCATCCGTGAAAACAAAGATAAATTTAGTGTCTGCCGACCCCCCGCCAACCACCTGGAAAAATTCTTTCTTAAAATAAACTTAAGGATCAGACATATCATCAATATCGTACCTTATCTAATCAGAGTTGCTGTTGCCACTGTTATTATATTTATAGCATCGCTTTTAATCTGGAATAATTATATCAGAAAAGACAGGGATGAAGTTACTCTATTGAATAAAATTACAATAGTTATTAATAAAATTACATCACATTAAAATAAATGATGCGGCTATTACTTATTAAAAGTGATATCGATTTCGACGGTAATGGTTTCAGACACTGCATCCCCATTAAGATCTTGTTCAACAGTTTGCGTCATCTGAACATGCAGTTTATTCGCGGTAAGCTCAAGAATATCAATAGTCATCGGATCTTCACCAGTGGGCGTTATAGTCAGTTCTTTACCATCGGCACTCAGGCTCCATGTTCCTGAATCAGTTGTTCCGCCAATATCAGATGTATAGGTACCGTCCGATTTTATTTGAATAGTCCCCGAAAATTGTTGCTGAAACATCAGGTTAAAAAGAGCCGTATACTGCGCAGCTTCAGCCTCTGTTAGATCCATTGCAGTAATAAAGTATTGAGTAAGAGTAAGGTCGCCAACCTTGGCATCAAAAGTATAGGTTCCGGCAGTCCATGTTCCGATGATATTTTCTGTTGGTGTCGAATCTTTCTTACTACATGCAGATAATATCAATCCTGTAAGGATTATAAGAGCAAAGCTCTTAAGATTTGAAAAATTTGTTTTCATGGTAATTTGATTTTAGGTTATAATTCAAAGTGAGTGAAAAAGTTTAAAAATATATCTATTAAAGGTTTCAGTTTGCCAGTAGAAAAATCTGTATTATCTATATAAACAATAGAATACTGATTTTGTTGTATTCTTTGAGGTGATAAAAAACAAATCCCGGATTACAATCAATCATTGTTGAATTATTGCAATCCGGGATTTTAGCAAAATATCCGGCTTCAAATTAAAAAGAAATCATTTAGCTCTTAATTGAATTTGTATTTCCGTCCCAGTACACTGTTTTCTTACTGAAATATGCTTCGTTTGCCATATGGCATGCAATAGCCGCATGGTTACCGAAGACAGCATCTTCAACAACCGGGTTGCGCGATTTTACTGCCTTGAAGAAGTTCCACATATGAGGAATCATATCATCCCAGTCGTGACCACTGAAATTCGTCTCTTCATAAATTGGTTCTTTCCCCAGTTTGGGTGCATGCTCCTTGTACCATTCACTCTCATACTCAGCACGCATCTGATGAGGAAATCCGCTGTCATAATAACTGGGAGCCAGATCGA
>Ga0315542_1002618_pt1 | contig 10875 bp, 9 predicted proteins | sample SalMarSW160120MG_FD_202541 | JGI IMG/M metagenome (GOLD analysis project Ga0315542, IMG submission 202541) | Salt marsh sediment microbial communities from the Plum Island Ecosystem LTER, Massachusetts, United States - Salt Marsh Sediment SW1601-20 ... | reverse complement strand
GAAGCCCTCGCCGGTGGCTATCTCGTGCATGCATTCCATCACCGCGTCGGTGGCTCCGAACCTCAGTTCCTTGCCCCCTGTGTGCTCCGTTGTTATGACGCCGGCCTCAAAGGCTTCCATAACGAAGGCCATACAGGTCCCGAATGATATCGTGTCGATTCCGTAAGTGTCGCAGTAGAAATTCCACTCGACGATAAAGTCGGCGTCGAAGCAGCCCATGTTGGCTCCGGCGGCGGCTGTCTCGTACTCGGGACCGTCGACCATGACCCGGGTGCCCGCGTACGGGCCGGTCTTAAGCTCGAAGCCGTCGACAGTCTTGGCGCAGGCCATCGAGCAGCCCTTCCAGCAGCCGTCTGGATGGTTCTGGGTGAAATATTTCGCCTTGAGGACCTTCGAGTTGATGTACTTCGTGTTCTCGTGTGAACCGAACTTGTAGTTATGGACCGGCAGCAGATCATATGCGTCCATGACATCTACGATATTCGCAGTGCCTACCTCGCGCATCCTGCACTGGTTTTTATCGAGAGTCGCCATCTCGGCGTTGATCCGCATGCCGAAATCGCGGATCATCTTCGGGTTTACGGGATGGTTCATGTCGTCGACGATCTCGATCGCACCGGTAGGGCAGACGTAGGCGCATGAGGTGCAACCTATGCAGTGAGGATCGACCTCGCCGAAGGGCATCGTCAGGTGACGCTTGATCCCGCGGCCCGCGAAGTCGAGGATCCTCTCCATGATGAATTCGTCACAGGCGCGTACGCAGTGGGTGCAGAGGATGCATGCTTTCGGATTCTCGTCGGTCAGTTCGCTGCGGAACTTCTCCTTGTCGGTGGCGCCACATATCGCCGCGATGTCCTGGATCAGAGGTACCTCTGGCCAGCGGCCGAGATACATCTCGGCCAGGACCTTGCGGTGTTTCTTTACCCGCTCCGACTCGGTGTCGACAGCTATCTCTTCGCGCACGGGAAAGTTGCACGAGGTGACGAGCTTCTTTTTCCCACGTTGCTCGACCTCGACCATGCAGAGCCTGCATGTCCCCGAAGGTGTGAGGTCCTTGTGGTGGCAGAGGGAAGGCACGGCGACGCCGTTGTCGCGCAGGGCCTGGAGGAGATAAGAGCCCTCCTGTACGGAGGCCTCGATGCCGTTGATCGTTATCTTTATCTTTCCGGTGGCCATTTATATCACCTCCACAGCATCGAACTTGCAGACTTCGTAACAGATGCCGCATTTTATGCACTTGTCCGGGGCTATCACGTGGACCTCTTTCTTCTCCCCCGTGATTGCATCAACAGGGCAGTTCTTGAAGCAGAGCGTGCATCCTGTGCAGTTGTCAGCGCTGATCCGATACTCTATCAGCGCCTTGCACACGCCTGCGCGGCACCTTTTCTCAGATATATGTTCCTCGTATTCCTCGCGGAAGTAGTTGATCGTGCTGAGGACCGGGTTGGGAGCGGAGCCGCCTAGCTGGCAGAGGCTCGTCTCGAGCACGGTCGCGCAGAGCTCCTCGAGCCGCTCGATGTCTCCGGCCCGTCCCTCGCCCCTGCAAAGGCCGTTAAGGATATTGCTCATGAGGTGGAGCCCCTCGCGGCACGCGGTGCACTTGCCGCACGACTCGTCCATCAGGAAGTCTATGAAATAGCGGGCGACGTCGACCATGCAGGTGTGGTCGTCCATCACTATCATGCCTCCGGAGCCCATCATCGAGCCGGCTTCGGTGAGGGAGTCGAAGTCGACCTGCATGTCGAGCTTCGAGGCTGGGAGGCAGCCGCCCGACGGGCCGCCGGTCTGGACCGCCTTGAACTCCCGTCCGTCCGGGATGCCGCCGCCGACATCCTCAATGATCTCGCGCAGCGTGATTCCCATCGGTACCTCGACCAGCCCGGTGTTGCGTACGTCGCCGACCAGCGAGAAGACCTTCGTCCCTGAGGAACCGCCCCACGGGCTTTCGCTGACGTCGCCGCTGCCGATCGAGGCGAACCACTTAGCGCCCTTAGATATTATCTCGGGGATGTTCGCCCAGGTCTCGACGTTGTTCAGGACTGTCGGCTTGTCGCGGAACCCGTACTCTACGCTGTGCACGTATTTGGCGCGCGGTTCGCCGGGTTTGCCGGCCATCGAGGCCATCAGGGCGCTCGATTCGCCGCAGACGAACGCGCCCGCGCCACGGTGCACGTGGATGTCGAACGAGAAACCGCCGCCGAGGATGCCGTCGCCGAGAAGGCCGTAGCCTCTCGCCTGCTCGATCGCCTTCGCGAGCCTTGCCTGGGCGAGCGGGTACTCTTTTCTTATGTATATGTAGCCCTCGCTGGCTCCGACCGCGAAAGCTCCGATAAGCATTCCCTCGATGACCGAATGAGGGTCGGTCTCGATGATCGAGCGGTCCATGAACGCTCCGGGGTCGCCCTCGTCCGCGTTGCATACGACGAAGATCTCTTCCTCGCGCTCCTGAGCGGCTTTCCACCCCGATCTCCATTTCACACCGGCGGGGAATCCGCCGCCCCCGCGCCCGCGTATACCAGAGGCGATCACTTCGTTTATCACATCTTCCTGCTTCATCCCGGCCAGCACCTTGCGCAGCGCCTCGTAACCTCCGCGCGCTATGTAATGGTCGATGTTCTCGGGATCGATGATACCCTTGTTGCGAAGGGCGATAAGCTGCTGCTTGCTGAAGAACGGGATGTCGATCATCTTGGTGTTTATCTCACCTGAGACCGGATTCTTGTAAAGCAGCCTGGCCACCGGTTCGCCGGTCTCGAGAGAATCCACGATATCCCCCAGGTCCTTCTGTTTGACTTTCTGGTAGAAGATCCCGTCGGGCTGCACGACCACGATAGGGCCGGAGGCGCAGAAGCCGTTACACCCGGTCGCGACGACGGCATAGTCGGACGATATGCCCTTCTCTTCGAGAGCGCTGACGAGCCCGTCGCGTATGTCGAATCCTTTCGCCGAGACACAGCCGGTGCCTGTGCAGACCATCAGCATCTTCCTGAACGACTCGTTCGTTTTTTTCTGTTCTTTTGCTATCTTGCCGAGATCGGCCGGGGAGATCTTCGAAGAGCCCTGCGAGGCGGCCTCTTTCGGGGCCTCTTTCTTTCTCTTTTCTCCGGCCTTCGCCTGCTTGATCAGTTTCTCGACGTCCTTCGATTGGACGTTCCCGAAGACCTCCTCGCCGATCTTCACGACGGGAGCTATCGAGCAGGCCCCGAGGCAGGCGACCGCCTCAAGGGTATACCTATTGTCTTCGGTCGTATGGCCTGTACCTACACCCAGCACCCGCTCGAACGAGTCGAGTATCTTTGCCGATCCCTTTACGTGACAGGCGGTCCCCATGCAGACCTGGATCACCGTCTCTCCCTTCGGCTCGAGAGAGAAGGCCTTGTAGAAGGTCGCTATGTGGTAGAGGTGGGATTTCGGCTTGCCGGTCTTTCTGTTGATCTCGTCGATCGCTGTCTTTGAGATGTGGCGGAAGCGCTCCTGGATGTCCTGCATCATCTCGATGACGTACTCTGGATCGTTGTTCCAGCGCTCTATTATCCCGGTTATCTCCGCGACCTCGCCCACGCACTGGACGGGGACCTTCTTCGGCGTGATCATCTTCGCGACCTTGCTCTCCTCGATCTTCCACGCGGGGGTGACCTGGTTGTTCTTCAGGACGATCGCCTTGATCTTCTTGTCGCGGAATACGGTCCCTATTCCACCGCGCCCGGCCTGCTTGATCCTGGGAGCAGCGCGTCTCCAGTCCCAGAACGAGAAGTTGAGTATACCCATGCGGGTGTGCTCGGCGCCGCGCCCGGCCGAAATGCACGCGATGTTGCGCAGGTCGAGCTCGTCGTCGGCGTACATCTCGGAGAGTTCCTCGGCTATCAGGTGGGAGTCTACGCTCTCGAGCGGCGCCTTCTCGATCGTGATCCTGCCGGCGACAGCGTCGATTACGACGATCACTTCCTCCATCGCCTTGCCGATGACCATCATCGCGTCGAAGCCTGCGAACTTGAGGAACGGCCCGAAGTATCCGCCGACGTTGCAGTCCATCATCGAATGTGTCAGCGGGGATATCGCCGTTGCCAGAGTCTTTCCCGACCCGGGGAATGAAGTGGTCCCGCCGAGTGGACCCGACGAGAAACATATGGGGTTCTCGGGGCTGTCCCACTTCGTCCCACCGTCGATCTCCTGGAAGGTCAGCCAGAGGTCGAAGCCTTTTCCCCCGGTCCAGAGCCTTTTCATCTCCTCGTCTACCGGGTGGATCGATATCTCGCCGGTCCCGACGTCGACGCGAAGCCAGCGGTTCGCGTAACCCCTGTCCAGAGGCAGTACCTTGAAGTCGAGATTTGCTACAGTCTCGCGCGCGTTCTTCATCTTATCGATATGGTCGGTGGAAGACATTCCGTGAGGCCTCCTTCGTGTATTGAATCGCAGGTCCAAGGGGTAGAAATATACACCAGATGGGTTCAGATATAAAGCATAAATTATTTTACCCGAGCATTTTACGGCAATCGATATGCGTGGCTGTACATATCCATTGACAACCCGTTGTCATTTGATATTTTGCAGTAGCAGCAGAAAGATCTCAGGAAATGGAGGATCAAGGTCATGAGAAAGCCCTTTCCAGGCTTACTGTCAGTGGCCGCGGTCATCACGGGGCTGATGATGATGCAGTCCTGCGGCGGTGGCAAGCGAGCGGAAGGGGGCAGCCGGGAGACCCTGATCGTCTTTCACGCGGGAAGCCTGTCGGTGCCGATGAAAAGGATCTCGGAGATCTTCATGGAGGAGAATCCCGGCATCACCGTGCAGCTCGAGGCGGCGGGAAGCAGGGCGTGCGCGCGAAAGATCTCCGACCTCGGCAGACGTTGCGACGTGATGGCCTCGGCAGACTATGTGGTGATCGACTCTCTTCTGATCCCGGATCACGCCACCTGGAACATAAAGTTCGCAAGCAACGAGATGGCTGTAGTCTTCTCGGGACGTTCGAAAAGACGGGACGAGATCGATTCCGGCAACTGGTACGATATCCTGCTCGATCCCTCGGTGGCGTTCGGCAGGTCCGATCCGGACGCCGATCCCTGCGGCTACAGGACCGTGATGACGATAAGGCTCGCCGAGAAGTATTACGGCGAAAGCGGCCTGGCGGAGCGTATGCTCGCCAAGGATAACCGTTTCATGAGGCCGAAGGAGACCGATCTTCTCGCGCTTCTCGAGACGGGGACGGTCGACTATATATTCCTCTACAGAAGCGTCGCGCAGCAGCACGGGCTCCCGTTCATGATCCTGCCAGACGAGATAAACCTCAAGGATCCCCGGTTCACGGAGACTTACGGCAGCGTGAGCGTGGAGATATCGGGAAAAGTGCCCGGAGAGAAGATCGTCAGGAGGGGCGCTCCGATGGTCTACGGGATCACGATACCCTCGAATTCTCCCAGCCCTCAGCTGGCGCTGAGATTCGTCGATTTCATCCTCGACTCCGGGAAGGGGATGAAGGTGATGGAGGAGGCCGGCCAGCCTTCGGTGGTCCCGTCGGAGTCTGATACCTGGGACGAGATACCCACCGCCTTGAAGAAGTACGCGAAGCCGCCCGCCTGACACGGAAGCTGAAAGATCATGAAAACATCCCGGATAGAACCGATGCATCTCGTATTCGCAGCGCTTGGAGGAACAGTGCTTCTCTTCATAGTCGCGCCGCTCGCGGGGATGTTTCTCCATGTCGGAAAGGCGGAACTGTCCGAAGCGGCCGCCGACCCGGAAGTCACTTCAAGCGTATGGCTGACACTTGGCGCTTCGATGCTAGCTACTCTGCTCGCATCATTTTCCGCGATCCCTTTCGCGTGGCTCCTGGCAAGGAAGGATTTTCCACTCAAGAGGCTGGTCAGCGGTATCATCGACCTTCCGATAGTGATACCGCATTCGGCCGCGGGGATAGCACTGCTCGGGATCCTGGCGCCGGGTACAGCGGTCGGCTCGCTCGGCGAGAGGCTAGGTCTGACCTTTGTCGGCGGCATCGGCGGCATCATGGTAGCTATGGCCTTTGTCTCGATCCCTTTTCTCGTCAACGCCGCCAGGGACGGGTTCGAGGCTGTGCCGGCAAGACTCGAGCAGGCCGCCCTCAATCTCGGAGCGTCCCCGCTCAGAGTCTTCTTTTCCGTATCGATGCCGCTCGCGTGGAGGTCGATCGTCTCCGGACTCGTGATGATGTGGGCAAGGGGGATGAGCGAGTTCGGGGCTGTCCTGATAATCGCTTATCACCCGATGATAACTCCGGTGCTGATCTACGAACGTTTTGGCGCGTTCGGCCTGAGGTACGCGAGGCCGGTGACTGTCCTTTTCGTCGCCGTCTGTCTTCTGTTCTTCGTGGCGCTGAGGATGATCGCGGGAAGGCGCAGACATGCCTGATGTCAAGATGTCAGATACCCGGGCGATGCTCGATGTGAAAGGGCTATCGAGGAGGCTCGGGGAGTTTTTGATCTCCGAAGTCTCTTTCACGGTCGGCGAGGGGGAATATTTCGTCCTTCTGGGCGCCTCCGGGACCGGGAAGACGGTGCTTCTCGAGATCCTGACTGGCGTGATCACCCCCGACTCGGGCAGCGTGCTGCTGGCAGGCCGTGATATCACGCGGGAGAGGATACAGAGAAGGAAGATCGGGATGGTATTCCAGGACCAGGCACTTTTCCCGCATATGTCGGTCGGCGGGAACATCGCCTACGGGCCGGCGTCGTCCGGGATGGGAAGGGCTGATATCAGGGCGCTTGTCTCGAGGATAGCGTTCGAGACGGGGATCGCCCATCTCCTCGGCCGCAGCCCCGCGACACTCTCGGGGGGCGAAGCACAGCGTGCCGCCCTGGCGCGTGCCCTCGCAGCCGGCCCGGACTGCCTCCTGCTCGACGAACCCCTCTCGTCTCTCGACACCGGCGCGAGGATCGAGATACGCTCGCTTCTGAGGAAGCTCAACCGCGCCGGGATGACGATGGTACACGTCACACACGATTACGAGGAGGCGGCGGCTCTGGCCACGAAGATCGGGATAATGGAGAACGGGACGGTAGTACAGGTCGGCACGCCGCAGAGCGTACTTTCCAGTCCGGGCACGGAGTTCGTGGCCAGGTTCGTCGGGATCAGGAACGTCTACAGGGGGAAGCTGAAGAGGAAGACCGACGGGACCATGGTATTCGAGTCCGCCTCGAACCCTTCTTTCAGCCTCGAGACGCTCAGCGAGGCGGGGGAAGGCGAAGCGACCGCCATGGTGAGAAGCGAGGATGTGACTCTCTCCGCGTTCCGCCCGGACACGAGTGCGAGAAACACATTCTATGGAACGGTAAGCGAGATCGTCCCAGCGAAAAGGGGGGCCGAGATCACGGTCGAAGCGGGTGAGAGGATAGTCTCGATGGTAACGGAGCGATCCGCCGGATCGCTCGGCCTGGAGAGGGGAGCCAGGGTATTCGCGTCGATCAAGGCGAGCGCCGTGAGGATCATAGAAGGGTAGCATGATGAAGAAAGAGACCGGCCCGGTCAGGCCCGGGGTGAAGCTTTATATCTCCGGCGGGGGGAGCCAGGGGATGTTCGGGGATGGCAAATGGTGCCTTCTCAAGGCGATCGAGGAAGAGGGATCCATAAGCAAAGCTGCCGAGAAGCTCGGCAGGGGATACAGGAAGGCTTGGGGAGATCTGAAAAGGACCGAGGCTGCCATGGGCAGGAAGCTTGTCCGGAAAAAAAGGGGCGGCCGCGCAGGAGGCACGACGGAGCTTACCGAGTCCGGGCGACAGCTGGTCGAAGGATGGGAGAGATACAGGCAGGCCGTCCTGAAGGGGATGGACGGCGCATTCGAGACATATCTTTCAGGCATTCTCGAAAGGAGCGAAGATGAACGCTGAAGAGTACGGGAAGATCATAGAGGAGTCTTCGATCGAGCGTGACGGGATGAAAGTCATGCCGTGCGCCACGGCTTTCGAGATCTCCGGCAGGCACGGCATCGCGCTGAAGGACATCGGCACATGGTGCGACCACAACGGCATCAGGATAGTCGGATGTCAGCTCGGTTGCTTCGAATGATGCGCACAGGCATGAAGACGATCGTGATATCAGGCGCGAGATCAGATGTCGGGAAGACGACTCTGGCGGAGAAGGTCGGCAGGCTCCTTCCCGGAAGTGTTGTCGTAAAGCTGGGACATGGGAAAGAGAAGGAAGATATGGGCAACGTCTTTTACCACGCCGGGACCCCGTTTACGAAGGTCGCGGCTGATAATCCCGAAGCCGCTTTCCTTATTATAGAGAGCAACCGGGTCCTCGAGGAGATAGAGCCTGACATCGCGATCTATCTGCCGGCAGACGATCCCAAGCCCTCCGCCGCGAACGCCGAGGAAAGGGCAGATCTAGTAAGGGGACGTGAATTCACTGACGATATGGTGCAGTTGGTCGCCGGCAGGCTCGGGATCGGCGACGGGCCTGCCGCAGAGATAGCAAGGCTGGCTTGTGGCGCCGGAGGAACCTGGACAAGTGAGGAAGATGGATAACAGAAAGAAGGATTTCGGCCGAGGCAAGCTAATGCCGCTTGATGAAGTGATGGACGCGATACTCGGCTCCGCGCGCCCGTCCGGCAGCGAAGAGGTCGAATTGGTGGAGGCGGCCGGCAGGGTGCTCGCCGCCGACATCATGTCCGACACCGACATGCCGCCTTTCGATAAGTCCGCGATGGACGGATTCGCCTGCAGGAGCACCGATCTCGGCCGCCCGTTGAGGATTGTCGAGACGGTCGCGGCTGGCGGGATGCCTGAAAAGGAGATCGGCGAGGGCGAGTGTGCGAGGATAATGACGGGTGCGCCGGTGCCTCGGGGAGCCGATAAGGTCGTCATGGTAGAGGACACAGAGGAGGAGGGCGGCATAGTCAGGGTGACGCGAAGAAGCGCGGATGACAATATATGCCTGCTGGGCGAAGATATCCGAGCGGGGGAAAGGGTCCTGGAGAAGGGGACGCTGATCAGGCCGCCGGAAATCGCGGTGCTCGCGGCGGCCGGCAGAACGTCCGTGCCAGTGACCGAGGCACCCGTACTGGGTATCGCGGTGACAGGTGACGAGCTCACGGAGCCGGGACAGAGCGCGGTAGCCGGGATGATCCGCAACTCGAACGGCCCGCAGCTTATGGCCCAGGCGGCGGGAGCTGGCCTGCCCTCGGAGTACCTCGGCATCGTGCCGGATGAGCCCGGAGCCGTTTCCCGGCTGATCGAACGGGCCTCGGGCAGGATAGACGTCTTCATATTCTCCGGCGGAGTCTCGATGGGCGACTATGACTTCGTCCCCGGAGGTCTGGAGGAGTCGGGATTCGAGGTCCTCGTACACGGTGCCGCGATAAAGCCGGGCCGGCCGCTGCTCTTCGGCTTTCGGGAAGGCGACTGGGCCTTCGGGCTACCGGGAAACCCGGTCTCTGTCTTCGTACTCTTCGAAATCATCGTCAAGCCTTTCTGCTTCAGGCTGATGGGGCACGAATACAGGCCTCTCGAGGTCACCGCCCGGCTCGAGAACGATTTTGTGAGGAAGGCAGCGGCAAGGACCGCGCATATCCCGGTACGGCTGACGCCTGACGGGCGCGCCATGCTCCTCGATTATCACGGCTCGGCTCACATACATGCCTATACCAGGGCGGACGGAATACTCCGGATACCGGCGCGGATCGAGAAGCTGAAAAAGGGCGATGAGGTCAGGGTCATCGTTCCCGGCCCTCCGCGTCTCGCCAGTGGAAGTTGAAGATGCTCAGGGACAGATCTGGAAGAGAGATAGATTACCTCAGGATCTCGGTGACTGACAGGTGCAACCTGAGGTGCGAGTACTGCATGCCGCCTGAGGGCCTGCAGCTGAAGGGGCATGGCGACATGCTCACATACGAGGAGATCGCCTCGGTGGTAGGTGTCGCCGTCCGGCTGGGGATCGGCAAGGTCAGGTTGACCGGAGGAGAGCCGCTCGTCAGAAAGGGACTTGCGGGCCTTGTCCGGATGCTCAGGGCAATTCCCGGGCTCGAAGAGATATCGATGACTACTAACGGGATCCTGCTCACCCCTGAAACGGCCCTGGAACTGAAGGGCATGGGGCTCGACAGGCTCAACATATCGCTCGACACGCTGGCCCCGGCCGCTTACAGGAGGATTACAAGAGGGGGCGATATCGCCGACGTGCTGCGCGGGATAGCCGCCGCGAAGGCGGCGGGCTTTGCCGGGACGAAGGTGAACATGGTCGTGTCTTTGCCCGGCTCGAGGGACGATATCGACAGGATGCGCTCCTTCTGCGAGGAGGAGGGGCTGGTGCTCCAGACAATAAACAGGTTCTCGCTCTCGAAGCGTACTGACGAGAAGGGGTCTCCCCACGACTTCGACAGGCCGCTACCTTGTGAGAAGTGCAACAGGCTGAGGCTCACTTCTGACGGGTACCTCAAGCCGTGCCTCTTCTCGGACCTGGAGATCAAGGTCGATCTCGAGGACATCGAAGGAAGCATAAGGAAAGCGGTGGATGCCAAGCCTGAAAAGGGCACGTCCTGCGGCGTAAGGTCGATGAGGCAGATCGGGGGTTAGGACGGTCACCAGGTCTTCTCGAAATCCTCCCTGCCGGTCTCCTTCTCCACGTCGACGAAATAGCTGTCATGGTCTTTTGAGAGCATAAGGGGATCCTTCCTGAACAGCCGCGAGAGCATCGATATGGGGAACAGGACAAGGTAGAACACTATGCTGAGCACGACATTGGGGACGATGTATCCGAGCAGCTTCCCGAGTTTCATCCATGCCCATTCGATCTTTCTGCTGAGGAATGGCGATATTATCCCGATGATGCCGGATGCGAGTGACACGAAAACGGCCCAGCTCCAGTCCTTGATCAGGTACAGGATCAGGAAGCCCATCGATATCG
>Ga0315542_1002617_pt1 | contig 10878 bp, 10 predicted proteins | sample SalMarSW160120MG_FD_202541 | JGI IMG/M metagenome (GOLD analysis project Ga0315542, IMG submission 202541) | Salt marsh sediment microbial communities from the Plum Island Ecosystem LTER, Massachusetts, United States - Salt Marsh Sediment SW1601-20 ... | reverse complement strand
AGGGTATAAGTATAATGTATTTGAGTTTCAACGTGATTTTTTCAGGATATATTCAGATCTTAAGGAACGAAGAATATTTCCGGTGGTCTGTGGTGGCTCAGGGATGTATGCCGACAGCATAATTAAAGGGTATAAAATGTTTGAAGTATCACCCGACAGTGGGCTCAGGGCGGAACTTGAGAAAAAATCGATGGGTGAACTGAAAGGGATCCTTATTACATATAAAAGCCTTCATAATATTACTGATTTTGATACAAAAAAGAGGATAATAAGGGCAATTGAAATTGAACATTTCAACAGGAACAGGCTTAAATCAAAAAATACATTTCCTAAACTCATATCGTTGGTTGTAGGAATAATGACAGACAGGGAGAAAAGACGAAAAAGGATCACCCAAAGGCTTAAGCTCCGTCTTGAGGCAGGGATGGTTGAAGAGGTGAAACTCCTGATAGAAAACGGGGTCCAAACTGAGACTCTGATTTATTATGGCCTTGAGTATAAATACATTACCCTGTACCTGCTTGGTAAAATTTCTTATAATGAAATGGTTAATGAACTTGAAATTGCCATACATCAGTTTGCCAAGAGACAAATGACATGGTTCAGGGGAATGGAGCGAAAAGGAATAAAGATAAACTGGATCGATGGGGAGCTGCCAATGGAAGAGAAGGTTGTGAAAGTTATTGAATTGTTAAAGTAGGTTTGTAGGGAAGAGTCGCGACTCTTCCCTACAAACCTACGAATAAAATCATTTCAGGTATTTGTCGAGCCATTCGAAAAATTCTTTCTGCCAGATGACTGAATTCTGCGGTTTTGTAACCCAGTGGCATTCATCTTCAAAGAAAAGTAACCTGCTGGGGATGCCATGAAGTTGTGCTGCCTGGAATGCTTCAAGACTTTGGGTGTAAGGTATTCTGAAGTCATTTGCTCCGGTAATAATAAGTATAGGGGTTTTCCATTTGTCAACCATCAGATGAGGTGAAAATTTATAGCTTTTAGTATTTTCCCAATAGGGTCCCCCATACTCAAAATTCGGAAACCACATCTCTTCAGTTGAACCGTATTCGCTTACAAAATCAAACACTCCGGCATGAGAAATAAAAGTTTTAAATCTTCCGTTGCTCACTCCTTCAAGGTAATAAATTGAAAAGCCACCATAACTTGCGCCTACTGCGCCAAGCCGGCTGGCATCTACAAAAGGTTCTTTGGCCATGGCGTCAGTGGCGTCAAGATAATCCTGGATGTTCTTTCCTCCCCAGTCCCCTGATATCTCTTCTTTCCATTCCTGTCCAAAACCTACCACACCCCTGCGGTTCGGAGCAAATACTATATAGCCTTTTGCTGACATCATCTGCATATTCCATCTGTATGACCAGAATTGATCAAGAGATGATTGCGGACCGCCTTCGCAGAAGAGAAGTGCCGGATATTTTTTTGCAGGGTTAAAGTCGGGTGGATAGATCACCCACATCTGAAGGTCTTTCTTATCGGTGGTTTTTATATATTTCTCTTCGACTTTTCCCATGTGTATCGATTCATAGATAGTTCTATTTATTGAACTTATCTGTTTAACCTCACCCGTAGCCATATCAACAACCGATAATTCGGGAGCCATCGACATAGATACCAGACCTGATACGAGTACTCTTGATTTAAGATTAAGAGGGCCCATATTATGAACCCCTTCAGTTACTTTATCTACGCTTATGCCTGAGAGATCGGTTTTAAATATCTGCGTTGTGCCCAGATAAGAACAGGTAAAAAATAAAGTTTTATCGTTTGACCAGTTTATATTATCAACATCAAAATTCCACTCTTTTGTAATCCATGTTCTTTTGTTCTCTTTTATGTTGTAAACAAAAAGCCGGTTAAGGTCTGCTTCATATCCATCTCTCTCCATGCTCTGATATGCAATACTTGAACCATCAGGTGAAAAGGCCGGACATTTATCATACCCCATGTTGCCTTCGGTTATGTTAACCTCTTTTGAATCGGACACTTCATACAAATAAATATCGCTGTTTGTGCTCACCGCATCCGCCTTTCCAAACAATCGTTTGGATGTGTAAGCAATATATTTGCCGTCGGGACTCCAGGATATTTCACTTTCATCAAAGTATGGAGAAGTTGGAGATTCAAATCTCTGCCCTTCCATAATATCTTTCTCATTTGTCACGGAGTTCCTGTTAAATGAGGCAACAAATATATGACTGTATGAATAGTCGCTCCAGTAGTTCCAGTGTCGGTACATCAGGTCGTTGATTATCCTGACTTTCGCTTTTGGGAGGTTATACTTTTCATTAGCGGTTTGATCCAACTTTACTCTTCTTGTAAAATATATTTTATTATCCGTAGGAGAGATACTGAATATCTCAAAATCTGACAAACCTGAAACGACCTGCTGTCCCGAACCATCTGCATTCATAGAATGCAGATTGCCATTATTTACATAGGCGATTGATTTACCTGCATCGAACCATTGCGGTGAGCTGCCTCCATCTGTAGTCAATTGAACAGGATCGCCTCCGGCAGTAGATAATTTATAGATGTTAGTTCTTCTTGCTTCACTCTGAAGGTCAATATCTGTAACTGTGTAAAGAACATTTGCACCGTCGGGCGACAGAGCGAATGACCCAAGTCTTCTGAATTTCCACATTATTTCAGGAGTCATTACTCCATCAGATTTTTCTTCAGGAGTAAGTTGGTTATTTATCTGTGTGAGATCTTGTGTGATCACCTGAGCTTTTTGTTTGCACGAAGCAGATAACAAAAGCACCAGAAGAAATACCGGGAATAGATATTTTTTCATGATATGATAATTATTTAATGAATTATTGTTTTATAAGGGCCTCAGATACTTTGGCTTTTAGTTCGTCATATAATTCAGGATTATCTTTCAGGATCTGTTTTACTGCATCACGCCCCTGTCCCAGTTTGGTCTCACCATAACTGAACCATGATCCGCTTTTTTTAATAATATTAAAATCAACACCCAGATCAACTATTTCTCCAAGTTGCGATATTCCCTCTCCATAAAGAATATCAAAATCAGCCTTCCTGAAAGGTGGGGCAAGTTTATTTTTTACAATTTTAACCCTGGTGCGACTTCCAATAATATCTTCGCCTTCTTTCAGCTGGCTTGTTCTGCGGATATCCAATCGTACTGATGCATAGAATTTTAACGCATTACCTCCGGTAGTCGTCTCTGGATTTCCGAACATTACCCCTATTTTATCTCTCAGCTGATTTATAAATACACATGAGGTATTTGTTTTATTGATATTTGCAGTCAGCTTTCTCAATGCCTGCGACATCAGCCTTGCCTGGAGTCCCATCTTAGAGTCACCCATTTCACCTTCAATTTCAGCCTTGGGAGTAAGCGCAGCCACGGAGTCAATCACAACTATGTCGAGTGCTCCTGATCGGATCAGGTTATCTGTAATCTCGAGAGCCTGTTCTCCGTTATCCGGCTGGGAGATAAGAAGATTTTCAATATCAACACCCAATTTTTCAGCATAACTGCGGTCAAAAGTGTGTTCTGCATCAATAATTGCTGCTATTCCACCATTTCTTTGCGCTTCAGCTATAGCATGGATGGCCAGGGTAGTTTTCCCGGAAGCTTCCGGACCATAAATTTCTATAACTCTTCCCCGTGGAAGTCCGCCTATCCCAAGGGCTGCATCAAGACCTATCGAACCGGTAGATATTATCTGAATATTCTCAATGGCATGATCGCCAAGCTTCATGATAGTCCCTTTTCCAAAATCCTTCTCGATTTTTCCCAGAGTTACTTCAAGAGCCTTCAGTTTTTCTTTGTTTATTTCTTTTCTTTCTTTACTCATATTATTGGGTTTACTGTTTATACATGCTGAAAATTTGTTCTGAATGGCCTGCAGTATCGACTTTCGGGATTATTTTTTCAATAAGCCCTTTTTCATCAATAATAAAGGTTGTTCTTATTACACCGAAATAGGTCCTTCCATACATTTTTTTCTCACCCCATACCCCGTAGTCAGTTAATATTTTTTTTGAGGTGTCGGCAATTAATGGAAAAGGCAATGAGAATTTTCCTGCAAATCCCTTATGTGATTTTTCACTGTCGGGACTTACTCCGATAACGGCAAATCCCTTTTTATTCAGTTCATTGTAATTATCCCTGAGGTTACATGCTTCTGCTGTGCACCCCGAAGTATTGTCTTTAGGATAGAAGTATAATATTAACTTTCTACCGGCAAAATCACTTAACTTTATTTCATTGCCATTTTGGTCAATACCTTTGAAGCCGGGGGCTTTATTTCCTGCTTTTAATTGTAGCATGTTTGTTTATTTTGTTATTATGGGTAAATTTACGAAGTTTGAATCGTAATCAGCAAAAAATACAGTAATTGTTATTAACATAAATCAACAGTTGCAAAAGATCTGACTCGCCATTAACAGGTTGTTGTACAAGCGTTTATGAAAGGATGTTTTATGGAAGTACTGAAATTGAGGAAACAGTCTATTGCCCTGATGCTGATAATGGTATATACCACAAACCTTAATGTGCTTTTTTCTCAGAATGCTATTAATAAACCAAACCGTCAGTCGTCTCTTGAGGCATTTTCAAAAGGCAATTATGAACAGGCCTACAGCGAGTTCAGGGAACTGCTTTTAACATATTCCAGGGACCCTTTGTATAAATATTATTCAGGAGTATGTCTTGTGAAGTTAAATCGTAATCCGCGGGAAGCGATTACACTTCTGAAAGAAGCACTGAATACAGCTTCCGTTGTAAAAACTTTACCGCCTGATGCGCTGTTTTATCTTGGCAGGGCACAACAGTTGTCAGGCGGTTTCGATGAAGCCATAAGCTCATATAATATCTACACAGACCAAGTCGGTAAAAGAACAGCAAGGGAACAAAATGTTCCTGGTCTGATTCAACAATGCAGGAATAATCAGGGGAAGATTCAAACTGTCCTTCTTGCTGTGGATTCCGTTAAAAAGGATAAGGTTGAACCATCGAACAATGAACCAGTTATCACAACTATTGAGAAGAAGGTTGATAGAAGGGAAGAATTGCCTGCCGGCTATGAAAAAATACTGGATGAAGCAGTTATATTACAGGCACAAGCCGATTCTCTGACTGCTTTAGCGTCAGAACAGAAGAAGGGACTGGAAAAACTCGCAAATGGAGAAAAAACTGCATTAAAGGCAAAAATTGCTGAAAATGAATCGCTTGCTGTTACCTATCAGAAATCAGCCGATAGGAAATACAGCCAGGCACAGGCTGCAATGAATATAAAGCAAGATTCATCCAGGGTTAAAGAAACAGTTATTGCCGGTCAGCTGCAAAAACAAATGAAAAAGGATACTGTAAAACAATCCTCCGGCAAAGAGATATTAAAATTACCTGATTCGACTGAACTTAAAACTAATAATAAACCTGTTAAACAGGCAGAATCAAAGGATGCTGTTGTAGGCCCTGTAAAGAAACCAGTTGAAACATTTATGTATTTTGAAGTTCATCCTGAACAAAGGACCGGCCCCGGTGAAAAGATTCAGATTGATCCTGAAGTTCCTTCAGGATTGATATACAGAATTCAGGTGGCAGTATTCCGAAACCCTGTTGCATCGTCATACTTCAAGGGTATCACCCCTGTTTTCGGTTTCAGGGTTGCGGGAACAGATAAGACAAATTATTATGCAGGGATGTTCAGAAGATCCTCAGATGCCGTTCAAGCCCTTACTGTTATTAAAACAAAAGGCTTCAGGGATGCATTTATTGTAGCGTTTTCAGAGAAGAAACCTATTTCGTCTGAAAGAGCCAAAGCACTTGAAAAGGAATGGGGAAATAAACCATTTATTAATATGGTCACTGTTGTTCCGGAAGCTAAGGCTGATACGTTACCCCCGACTCTCTCCTTCAGAGTGGAAGTTGCCAGGTCTCAAAAACCTCTTAAAGAAGATATTACGGCAGGACTTATAAAGATAGCCGGAAGCCGGGGACTGGATATTTTAACTCTGAATGACGGGAATATTGTTTATTTAATTGGGAATTTTATTACTTTTGACAGTGCTGCAGAATATGCTGATCTTTTAGTCAGGAACGGATATAAAGAAGCAAAAGTGGCAGCCTGGCTGGGAAAGAAAGAAATACCTGTTGAAACTGCACGACAACTATTTGATAGTTTGAAATGAAAGAAAAGGCATTACCTAAGGATGGCAAAATTAAGAGGGGAGGAGAATCAGCTTCTCTAATCCTTTTTAATGATGATTTTAACACATTTGATCATGTAATAAAATCATTGGTTGAGGTTTGCGGACACGATTCTGTACAGGCAGAACAATGTGCATTAATTGTGCATTTTAAAGGCAGTTGCGAAGTGAAAATCGGTTTGCCTGAAATTCTTAATGCAATGAGTAGGTCCCTGAATGCAAAAGGACTTAATTCAAAGGTCAGAAGCCTGGAAAGTAAATAAAATTATCTATCTCTCTCTGTGGAATATTCCATTAAGTGCCCTGTCAAAAAGTGTCAGCATCAGTATCGCAACTGAAATATAGATAAGTGTTGCAGGCAGGTTAAACCGTAAAACAGAAAAGTCAATTTTAGGGACGTGATTTAAGACACTCTTCAGAAAGTCTGTTACCGGCTGAGCTACCAGATCGTTCTTATCATATGGCATTAATATAGCCGCTATTATTAATATTAAGGTAAAAGCTATTGAGATAGCAGGAACAAGATTCCTGTTCTTCAACTTGGCAGAAGCTTTCAAAGGGGCAGTTTCAAACTGAATGCCTGACATTACTTTAGAAGTAAATCCTTCCGGGGCTTTCTCGATACTGTCAGCGTTAATATACTTATTTAAAGGATCTTCCTTAAAGTCTTGCATGGTTTTCATATTGTACAGTATTTTTCTTTTCAACTTTTTCAATAATTTCCAACATTTTTTGTCTTGCCCGGAATAGTCTAACCTTAATATTTGATTTACTTATCCCGGTAACATCTGATATCTCATCGGGAGACATCTCCTCATAATAATAGAGACTTATCAATCCTCTTTCCTCTTCACTTATTTTTTGAAGAGCAAAGTTAACCAGGGAACATCTGTATTCTTTTTCTGCATCTTCCTCACTTGTATTATTTCCTATAAAATCAGTTGCATCAGCTGGAAAATCATCAAGTGACAATACTCCTTTTTTCTTAACTCTTACAAATGAAATAGAAGTATTATAGACAATCCGATAGAGCCAGGTGGCAAAACTGCTTTTCATTTTAAAACTTTTCAAAGATCTGTAAGCTTTTAAAAATGAGTCCTGTGCTATCTCTTCTGCTTCTTCATGGTTGCCACATATTCTGAATGCAAGGTTATAAGCCCGGTCTTTATGCCTGTCAACAATATAGCTGAAAGCGCTATTCTTACCTGCCAGTACCTGATCAATATAAAATATGTCGCCTTTATAAACCATTTCAGTTATTTGACGAGTAAAGTTAATGATAGGTTACCTGAATAGATAAATTTTTTTTCATCTTTTTGTAACCGGGCATGATTTCCATGTGTCTAAAGGTACAAAAAGAGTTTTTCACTAATAATTAAAGTTATGGGAGCATTAATAGGTTTTATCGCATTATTTGCAACAGTGTTCGGTATATTTTATGTCTTTTACATCACACGTAATAAAGAAAGGCTGGCCCTTATCGAAAAGGGAGCAGATGCTAGTCTTTTCAATACAGGAAAAGACGGATCAAAATCTTTATTCAACTGGAGCAAATTTACCCTCAAAATTGGAATCTTTTTTATGGGTATCGCATTAGGCATCATAGCCGGCGCAATTCTGTCATACAATGGAGTTCTTTATGAAGGAGCAAGTTACCCGTCGATGATATTCTTCTTTGGCGGTCTGAGCCTTGTGGTATATTATCTTATCGACAGAAAGGACAGGTAAATTTCTGTAGGGACGTTGCATGCAACGTCCCTACAATTAAAATTTATTTTAAATAGAATTCAATCATCTTTTTTACAGCCTCCCGGCAAACTGAGCAATAGCCTTTGGCCCCATTACTTTTCATGCGGCAATCAAGTTGTGCACGGTATATCCCTTTGGCAGAATATCCTGCCCCTTCAAATAAGCCTGTAACATTACTGTACTTTTCTTCAGGAGGAGTAGGTACAGGCGTGTCTTTTGCTATCATACTCTTCCATTTTGAACCGAAGTTCACCAGGGTAGTGATGTTTGGTTCCCACGGCTCAACATTCAAAGGATAAAATTCATCGTAAGCAACTGTAGATGAATAATATTCATCTGCTAATCCGGCAAATCCATGTCCGAATTCATGAACAAAGACCTTTGTTGAAAGAGTATTTCCGGTTGTTGTGCCACTGTAATAGTTATATACACCTCCGCCACCATATCTGTTGCTGTTTATCAGAACTACAATATTATCATGGGGAACTGCTGCTGCATAATCATTTACCGACTTCATATCCTGGGTAGTCAGATACCTGTCAAGATCGAAGGTATAGAAACTCGAATTTAAGGCAGTATTCACATAAATATTTTCACCCGGCACATCGGTTCCTGATTCCTGCGATATTGCCTCAACTGCCCATATATTAAATTTATTCTTATAATCACTGAACGGAGCTTCAGCAAAAAGTGCATCAGCCATCTTTTTTACATCATCCCTGAATTTAGGCATCTCATCTGCAGTATACCCCTCTGCAATAAATGCAAGATCGACACTGGTATGGGGATCTCCTCCGTCGTAAATTTTACTTATGGTCACATTTTTTGGTTTCTCTTTTCTGATGAAATAGTCGGAAGGGTCGATTTTTGTTTCTAATAGACTAATGAAAGAACCATCTCGCTCTCTTTTACTTAGAACAAACCTGATTTTTTTCTTCGGGAAAGGCATTGTCGCCACTTCATAAAAACTACTGTTCACCTTTTTTGCTTCAGCTGTGGTTTGCCATTCCTGAAAAAGTGTGCAAAATCCTTTCGAATAGATAAGATTATCAGATGAATCATCAAAAATCTCATATTTGAAATTACCATAATTGAATGGACTGATGAGGTTTGTAACCGATCCGGCCCAGGAGGGCTCTTCCCTTAATCCTACAGGATAAACATGCGTCTCCAGGTTGTTGCCGGCTAACATAAAGTCGAATCTTAATACCTTATCGTAAAAATATTTATCAAAATTGTTTTGGGCCAATCCTGTGGCCGACCAGCCAAACAAAATGAATATCAAAATTGTTTTCATAGTATTAATTTTTGGCAGATTAATGCAAAGCTAAAAATAATCAATATACAGATCGATAAATTGTATACTTTTGCGAATGATTTTTTATGCATTTAATGAATTAGCTAAACAGCAAACAAATAATTGAAATCATGGCTGACATTTATACCAGAATTAGCGATTTCGTTTGGAAAAATCTCAATGAGAAGCATGTAACCGGGAAAAAAGATCCGTTTTGGGATGCACTCAGAGAAACGGGCACCGAGTTGTGGCTTGATACAGGTGACATAGAAGAGGCAGAAGCAAACTGGTCCGCTGAAATGAGCGCTTTGACAACGAACAACTCATTGCTTAACAATGAGATACAAAAGGGTATATACGATATCTTTATTACCGAAGCCAAGGCTATAGTAAGAGAACTCCCCCAGGAGGAGAGGGTAAAGGAAATTGCTTTTATTTTAAATGCCCGCCATGCCCTAAGGCTGGCAACTAAATTCGGGGGCTTTGTTAGTGTGGAACTGCACACTGATACTGCTCATGATATTAAGGCAATTCAATATTTTGGGAAGCGGTTTCATGATATAAGCCCCGAACAATTCATTGTAAAAGTGCCTTACACTGCAGAGGGACTGATAGGGGCAAGGCTTCTTAAGGATTCAGGTGTTAAAGTAAATTTCACCCTTGGATTCAGCGCACGTGAAAATGTACTTGTAACACGCATTGCCAGGCCCGATTATGTTAATGTATTTCTTGGAAGAATTGGTGCATTTATGGTCAACAATAACCTGGGCGATGGGTCAGGAGCAGGGGAAAAAGCAGTTATTGCGTCGCAGAACTGGGTAACCGGGCTTTCTGCAGAGAACCCATGGCAAACCAGACAAATTGCAGCCAGTCTGAGAAATCATAATCAGCTGGAACTTCTGGCCGGCACTGATATATTTACAATGCCTCCAAAAGTTGCGGCATCCGGCCATAAAGAACTGAGCGGCAAATTTTCATCACGCATGCATGAAAACTATGACGTCAGCATTTATGATTCTGCAAGGGAGGCTCATATAGAGAAATTCTGGGAGGTTGATAATAAAGTTCTCAACCTGGCTGCACGACTAGCCGAAAAGTTGCCTGCCTCAGGCTCTGAACTGATTCATATAGCTCACGACGAGGGTTGCGAAGATATGTTCCCTTCACTCACAAAAGAAGAAAAAGGTTTCCTAACCTCGGATGGAAAGATCCCTGTCTATTCACATTGGGAGAAGAAAATAAATGAAGGCAGTATAGCTCCTGACACATTGCTTACATTGGCCGGACTGGCTTCATTTACTGATGATCAGCAGATGCTTGATGAGAGAATCAGGAATATTATCGAATAATTCATTCTGTTCGTTGCCTTACTACCTCATAAAGAAGAATACCTGCAGCAACTGAAACGTTAAGCGAACCTATTTTACCTGTCATCGGGATTCTTATCTGGTGGTCGGACAGGCTTAACAACTCACGGCTTATTCCTTTATCCTCAGAACCAAGTATCAGTACTGATGGTCCGGTTAGTGCTACCTCTGATGCCTTGTCGCCCGTTCTTTCTGCAGCAGAGATCACTTTAAGACCTGATTCTTTTAGAAACTCAATGGATCTGACTATACTCTTTTCCCGGCAAA
>Ga0315542_1002616_pt1 | contig 10879 bp, 10 predicted proteins | sample SalMarSW160120MG_FD_202541 | JGI IMG/M metagenome (GOLD analysis project Ga0315542, IMG submission 202541) | Salt marsh sediment microbial communities from the Plum Island Ecosystem LTER, Massachusetts, United States - Salt Marsh Sediment SW1601-20 ... | reverse complement strand
TCCGTTCGTGCCGTTCCCTAGGTAAGGAATCTGATGGTAAAAGGATATCTGAACGCTTCCCCGTTGCTCGCCTTGACCGCAGCTACGATCGGGAACACGATCATCACGATACCGACCGCTACAAGCAGAAAGAAGCCTACGACGATGAGAGTAAGGATTCCGCTGATTATAGCGGCAATGGTCATCGTTATCTGGAAGTTGATCGCTTCCTTGCCCTGCTCCTCAACAAAAGGGTAATCATCCTTCTTGATCAGCCAGACTACCAGGGGCCCAAGAACAAATCCCACACCGTTCCCGATAAGTCCGCTGAGCGCGACGATGTGGCACAGGGCCGCCCATTTTCTGGCTTCAGGATTCTGTTCCATAATAATCACTCCTGTCCCTGTTTTCCCGGAACCGCCTTGAAGTACGCCTCTTTTTCGATCTCCCTTATCTCTACGGTTGTCTGCAGGGAGAGTTCATGCGCCGATGGCGCAAAATACTCCTCGAGGTACTCGATGCAGTCCTCGCCGATCCGCCTCTTGACCTCGTGCGGCCTTCCAGCGAAGAGACCGATCTCGAGATGGACGAAGGCGTCTCTTCCTCCTCCCTCCCCGACAAGGAACTCCTCTCTCCTGACAAGCCTGCTCTTGAAGTCCTCGACAGGTATATCCCCCGCTGCTGATATGATCGAGGATATCTCGCCGAGGAGCGCCTCGCTCTCCACCTTCTGCCTTATGTTGGACGAGTACTCCAATATGATCTGGGGCATGTCGATTACCTCCAGAGGGTCAGATATCCTCCACGAACAAGACACGGACTGTGTCGGTAAGGACTCTCGCCCTGTGCCGGTGCTGCGGACCGTCCGGGATAAAGACCCCGTCACCTGCCTCGAATACCTCGGTCCCCGAATCGAACTCTACCTCGAGACGACCCTTCAGGATATACCCGTGGTGCCCCCCCTCGCACCAGTGAGGCGGCATATCAGGGGAGTACTCCACCATGCGGACCCGCCGGTCCCCCTCCCTGAATACCTTCTGCCTCACGCCGGGCAGAGGGGATTCCCACTCGAGAATATCGAAATCCACCCTGTGCATCACTTGGTCTCTCTGTCGTAGACGGCTTTTGTCTTCATATCCCCCCTGGGCGTGGAGCGGACCGATTCAATGACGAGACGGCCTTCGACCAGCGACCAGGTCTGTACCGATTCCATGTCGAACTCCATGTCACCGCGTTTACCGTGCATCGAGGAGGTGATCTCGAGGGCCTGTCCGTCCTCGAGCCATTTTACCACTGACTCCTGTTTGCCGAAATCTGTCTTGTTCTCGGTCTTCTTTCCTTCCAGGGAATACTTGAGCTTAGTCTTCTGCTCCTTGCCCTCGCGGTCGGTGCGGATCATCGTTACCTTCAGGTCTTTGACGTCCTGCTCGATCTCCATCGTCGAGGACCGGGGGTTCCGCTTCTTTCCGTCCCGGCCGGTTCCGAAGTCGCTCATCTCCTTGTTGATCTGCCACTTCCCCGAGAAATCGGTGGTCTTCTGCTGAGAGCGCACTGTTACTGGAAGAAGGATTGAGACTGCAAGCACAATTATAAGAAAGTGACGCATAGAAACCTCCTGAAGGATGGTTAAGGAAAGGAGATTATAGCACGCCGTGCATGCGGAGTCCATACAGCATCGCCGCCCCGCAAAAGCGGGGCGGCGATGGGATGAATGGGCCCAACAGGATTCGAACCTGTGACCGACCGGTTATGAGCCGGGAGCTCTACCGCTGAGCTATGGGCCCTGAATCTTCTTGTCAGGACTGGCAGGCGGAAAATCTAACACGCCCCCCCCCGCTCCTGCAATTATTTTTTCTATCAATGGATGCGCTTGCCCTTGATGCCTATATGTCTATGTAACCCTTCAACTTCCTCGCGCGGCTCGGGTGCATGAGCTTCCTGAGAGCCTTCGCCTCGATCTGCCGCACCCTCTCCCTGGTCACCTTGAAGATCGTGCCTACCTCTTCGAGGGTCCTCGGTGTCCCGTCGCCGAGCCCGAACCGCAGCCTCACGACCTTCTCCTCCCTCGGGGTCAGCGTGGCGAGCACTCTTGCGACCTGGTCCTTGAGCATCGAATGGGCCGCCGTCTGATCGGGCGATGAGGCGCCGGTATCCTCGATGAAGTCGCTTAGGTTGCTGTCGTCGTCCTCACCTATCGGCCTGTCGAGCGATATCGGCTCCATCGAGGCCTTCATCACGCTCTTGACCTTGCCGACGGGATAATCGAGGCGGCTTGCGACCTCTTCAGGGGTCGGTTCGCGGCCGAACTCCTGGATAAGCTTGCGCTGGGTACGCGAGACCTTGTTTATGGCCTCGATCATGTGGACCGGCACCCTGATCGTCCTCGCCTGGTCGGCTATCGCCCTGGTAATCGCCTGCCTGATCCACCACGTCGCGTATGTGCTGAACTTGTAACCCTTGCGGTAATCGAACTTGTCGACCGCGCGCATGAGGCCGCTGTTTCCCTCCTGGATCAGGTCGAGGAACTCGAGGCCCCTGTTCGTGTAGCGCTTCGCGATCGAGATCACGAGCCGGACGTTCGCCTCGATCATCTCCTGCTTCGCGCGCTCGGCCTTACGCTCCCCGTACCTTACGTCTCGCATTGTCTTCTTCAGCGAGATGTATTCGACATTCTCCCGCTTCTCTATCTGGTGGCACTCGCGCTCGATCACCTTTATCCTGGCGGCGAAATCGGCGAGGTTCTCCTTTGACCACTTGAGCTTCTTCTTCAGCTCGGACTTGGCCTTGGTGGAACGTCCCCCCATGATCTTGATGGCGTCCCGGACCTCATCCGCGGTCATGCCGATGAACTTCTCGTACTCGTTAAGCTCCTTGTACTGCTTCTCGAGTTCCTGGAGTATCTCCTTGTTGCAGTCGACTATCCATGCGATCTGCGTAGGATGAAGCTTGATCCTGGAATATTTTTCCTTGAGTTTCTTGTTCTTCTCCTCGAGCGTCTTGGTCAGATCGGCTTCCCTCTTCTTGCTGATCCGCTTGCGGAGCTGAGCTTTTATCGCTTCTGTCTCATCGCGCAGCTTGATCATCTGCTTCAGTACCGATGTATACTTCTTCTGTTCCTTCTTGCCCGTGTAATGCGGGTGAAGCCCTCCGGACTCGAGCTGAATGACGTCCTCCAGACGGATCTCTTCCGCCTCGATCCGCTCGATGTACGCGATGAGCCGATTTGTGGTCGAAGGCAGGTTGAATATCGCGTGAACGACCTTGGCGTTCCCGGCCTCTATGCGCTTGGCTATCTCGATCTCGCCCTCGCGGTCGAGCAGGGGGACCTTGCCCATCTCGCGCAGGTACATCCTAACCGGATCGTCGTATCGGACCCCGGTAGTGAGTTCCTCGTCGGCCTTTTTGGCTTCCTTCTGCTCACGCTTGACCTGGGCGTCGATCTTCATCCGGGCCTTCTCATCGGAATCGAAGAACTCGATCCTCTCCTCGCTGAGCTTGTCATAGAGGGGAATGATATCCTCGGGATCGAACTCCGTGCCTACAAGTCCCTCGATCTCCTCATGGAGGACGTATCCCTTATCACCGGCGATTTTCCGGATTTCCACGAGAACTTCTTCAATCCTGTCGAGATCCATCAAGACTCAGAATCCTCCTTGATATCCAGCTTGCCGAGCTCTCTCTCTATCTGTATATAGGACGAAACTATCCCGATCCTCTCGGATGATGTCTCGTCCGAACCTTCCGTTTCGAGCTGCCTGAGGCGCTCCTTCATCTCGGTCATCTCGGCCTTCAGGGACGCCTTCTTTATCCACAGCAGCGTATCCAGAATGATTTCGCGGGCCGGCCCGGGCGGCGGATCGGCAAGGGCTATCTCCGCCACCAGCGCCGAGAGCTCAGGGTCGCTGATCGCGCCGGCGAACTTCGGCCCGGCAGGATCGACCTCGTTCTCGACGGCCGAGCTGAGGGCTTTCAGAAGCTTCCTGTAGCTCTCCCCTTCGAGATCCTCCTCGATGATATTGTCGACTACCAGGGCGCTCAGTTCAGCGCTTGTCAGCGCTATCCTGAACATCATCTTCTGGTTCTCTTCTCTTTTTGTGACGGTTTGCCGAACACGGCTTTCGACAGGCGGCTTACGTCTCTTCCCGGGCCTCAGGCTCGATCTCAGCGTCTCCAGTGGGATCTCGAACAGGCGGGATACTTCCTGCAGCAGTATTTCCTGCCTCACCCCGTCCTCGACCCGTGAGAGCGTCGACAGAAGGTGCTCAACGACCTGCCGCTTTCGCGACGCGGTCCTTGCCCCTTTGAGGGCCTCGCCCTGGAGGTAATTAAAATAATCAGGAGCAGAACTCATCGACTTATGGAGAGCCTCTACTCCTTCTTTTCTTATGAAACTGTCGGGATCCTCGTTTTCCGGCAGGATGACGATACTTGTCTCCAGCCCCTCTACGATAAGCTGGTCAGCCGCCCTTACTGCCGCTCGTACTCCCGCTCTGTCACCGTCATTGATAATATATATACGTTTAGCATATCGTGCAAGGAGTCTGGCCTGATCTTCCGTTAGTGAAGTGCCGCAGACAGCGCATATATTGGTTATCCCACTCTGCCACAGCATCAGATGGTCTACATAACCCTCTACTATAATAGCAGTTCTGGATTTACGGATGTCGTCCTTCGTCTGGTCGAGGCCATACAGGATCTTGCCCTTGTGGTATATCGGATTCTCCATCGAATTGAGGTATTTCGGCTCGGAATCGTCCATGACGCGCCCCGCGAAGCCCACGACACGCCCCGCGATGTTACGGATAGGAAACATTATGCGGTTCCTGAAATAGTCCCTGTATCCCGTCGTGCCCCTGCTCCTCATTATGAGCCCCGTCTCGAGGAGCATCTCCTTCCTTATACCGGCCTCAGTCGCCGCCCTGTACAGGGATTCCCACGAGGGGGCCGCGAACCCTATCCTGTAGCTTTCGATCAGTTCCCTTCCGAAACCCCTCCGCTGGAGGTAGCTTGAGGCCTCCCCGCTCTCCTCCAGCCCCTTCCTGAAATGGGACTCGGCGAACTCCATCGCCTTGTAGTACGGATCGAACTTGCTGCGGTCCTCACTGCCGGTAAGATACCTGTCGACATCGATGTCAAGCGGACCGGCCAGCTCCCTTACGGCCTCGACGAACCCGATACCCTCATATTCCATCAGGAAGCTGTAGACGTTCCCGCCCTTGCCGCAGCCGAAGCAGTGGTAGATCTGCTTGTCGGGGCTGACCATGAAGCTCGGCGTCTTCTCGCCGTGAAACGGGCAGTGCGCTTTGAAGTTGCGTCCCGCCCGCTTGAGGTCCAGGACCCCGCCGATCACCTCCACGATGTCAGTCCGCTCCCTGATATCGTCTATCACGTTGTCCGGTATCATCTATTTGAGCCTCACTATCGCCACACCGTCACCGCCGAGGGCCGGCTCGCCGGGATGGACGTCTGCTACCCGGGGATCCTTTTTCAGCATGTCGTAGACCGCCTGCTTCAATATGCCGCGGCCTATCCCGTGGATTATCTGGACAATTCCAAGTCCCTGCAGCGCGGCCCTGTCGATGAAGGCGTCCACCTTCTCCATCGCCTCCGCCCTCTCGAGCCCACGGATCATAAGCTCGGTCTCCACCTGTCCATTGACAGGCATCTCGTAACTGACCTGCGGTCTCTTCGGCCCCTGCCCGGGGCTTTCCGCCCTGGCGAGGTCGCCGGCCTTTGTTTCTACCCTTATTCCTCCGGGCAGTTCCACCAGTATCCGAGACCCGCCGTCGATCTCGATGATCTTGCCCTTCCTGCCGAGGCTTGTTATCTCGACCCACCGGCCGGTGGCAAGCTCGTCCGGATCGACCGGCTGCGGGGCCCCCTTCGGCTGCATCGGTTTTATCTCTTTCACGAACTGCTCCGCTTTCCTGCGGAGCTCATCCTTCGAGCGCGCGATCACCTTGCGCTCGGCCTGTGCTGTGCGGATATCCTTTACGAGCCGCTCCATCTCGATCCGGGTCGACTTGACTATATCGAGGGCTTTCCTGCGCGCCTCCTGTTCGAGCTCCTCGCGGTTCTGCTCGAGATGATCCAGGCGGTCCCTGTATCTGCTGACGAGGTTCTCCAGTTCTTCCTCCCGGCCCTGCAGCTGCTCCCGTTCCGAGGCGAGAAGCTTCTCGGTCCTCTCGAGATCAGCAAGAAGCTCCTCCAGCCTGAGAGAGGGGCTCGCCATGTTCTCCCTTGCCCTGTCTATTATTCCCCTGGGAAGCCCCATCCTGCCCGCGGTCTCTATACCCCAGCTGCGGCCCGGGATCCCCATCTTCATCCTGAAAAGGGGCTGCAGCGCGTCAGGGTCGAACTCGAGCGTGGCGTTCTCCGCGTAGTCCGTGTCGTGGGCCCAGCCTTTCAGAAAGCTCATGTGTGTGGTGACTACCGTCCTGCCGCAGCGTCGCGCGAGATCCTCGAGCAGGGCGCCCGCGAGGGCCGCTCCTTCCTCTGGATCGGTCCCGTCCCCTATCTCGTCCACGAGGACAAGAGAGCCCGGGCCCGAGAGTTCGAGTATCCGGTTCATCCTGGCCACCCTTGACGAGAAGGTGCTGAGCGACTTCTCTATCGACTGATCGTCGCCTATATCGACGAATATCTCTGGATGGTCGGGCAGTATCGTGCCTTCGAGACACGGGAGCAGGAGCCCGTGCCTGTCCATCAGCAGGATCAGACCGACCGTCTTCAGGGCCACCGTCTTCCCGCCGGCGTTGGGACCGGATATGACAAGGGTCTTCAGCTGCGGCCCGCAAGAGAGATCGAGGCCCGTGACTTCCCTGCCCTCTTTTTCCTCTGCAAACCTTCTTTCGAGTATCGGATGCCTTGCGGACCTGATCACAAGCGTTCCATCAGTGCTGTGCGCCGGCCTTACGCAACGGAACTTCACGGCGAACATCGCCCTGACCGATGCCGCGTCCAGGGCCATGAGATTATCCTGGTTGCCGGAGAGCTCGTCTCTGGCGGCGTATACTTCAGCGGTGAGAGCCGCGAGGATCTTGAGCACCTCGTCCCTCTCCCTGTGCACAGCCGCTTCGAGCTGATTATTCTCCTCGACGAACTCGAGAGGCTCCATGAAAAGCGAAGCCCCACTGCCGCTCTGGTGGTGGACGATGCCCTTTATGTGGGAAGCCTCGTCGCGGGGCAGCGAGACCACGAACCTCTCACCACGGACCGTGACGAACTCCTCTCCCCTGCCCTTTGTGTGAGATGACACGAAGTCGGCGCACTCCCTGCGCAGCTTCGACCGGAGACTGACGGTCATCTTCCTGAGCCTGGCCAGCTCGGGGCTCGCGCTGTCGAGCACCTCGAAGTCCGGGCCTATCGTCTTTTCTATCCTTCTGACGATGTCGTCGCGTATGGAGAATCCGGCGAGCAGCTGCGAGACTAACGGAAAGTCCACCTTCCGGCGCTCCAGAAACCTGCTCACTTCCGCCGCTTTCTTTTCCGCGGCGGCGACGAGCGCGAGTTCCTCGCCGGAAGCCGTCATACCCTCCACCCTGATCCTGGAAAGTACGCCTGCGCTGTCCCTCCAGCCCGCGACCGGCAGTTCTTCGCCTTTCTGTAGCGACTTGATCAACTCGATCGTCTCGTCCTGGCGCCTCTCGATCTCTTCGAGGCCGTCGAGGACATGTGCCGAGAGGATAGCCTGACTCGTGCGCTCCGACGAAGCGTTCACGGCGACCATCCCGAGGACCGCGCCGAGCTCAAGCTTCTCTGCTGCCTGCGAAAGTTCGTCTTTCAATGCGGAATATCTCTCGCCTGAATCCATCCATATTCCTTTTCGGGGGGGTGCGGAATCAGTCTTCAGGGTCATTCTCAAGCCGCTCTTTGCTCGTCTCGAAATCCTCTTTGATATTGTCTATCTTCTTTTTTGCGTCCCTGACCGCGTCGGAGTCCTTTATCCTTGCTATCTGTTCGAACTCCACGCCTCCCGGTATGTTGCTGACCACCGCGTCGAACAGGACAGGCAGCACCGGATAGATGTTGCCCGTGACCGGGTCTTCTCTGAGATCTCCTTTGATATCATCGGGTACCGGCAGGATCATGATCACCGAGAGCACGAGGCTTACGATCAACACTCCCTTGAGCAGGCCGAACATCCCGCCGGCCAGACGGTCGAACACTCCCATGATAGTCAGGCCGAAAAGCTTCTTCAGGACGAGCCCGACGAAATGAACCGCGACTATGATCCCGATGAATATCATCAGTGCCGACAGCGCCAGTGAGAGCCTGTAATCGGCCGTGGTCCTCTCCTCGATCCATGCGGCCAAAGCGTGGGCGAAATAGAAAGCGGCCAGAAATGCCACCACTATGCCCACCACCTCGAGGACCTGCTGTATCAGGCCCTTTTTGACCCCTACTACTAGGAACCAGGCAAGTACTGCCAGAACCACGATACGGAATATTCCCATCTGCCTATCCCCTGCCGCCTCGCAGCTGTTCCATGGCGATCGTCTTTACGGCCGCCCCGTCGGCGCGGCCCTTGAACTTCGCCATCAGGGGCCCCATGACCTTGCCCATGTCCTGCGGGCCGCTCGCCCCCGTATCGGCTATGATCCTGGCGGCTTCGGCCCTTATTTCATCCTCTCCCACCTGCTCGGGGAGATAGGACATGACTATCTCGAGCTCCTTGCGCTCGCTTTCAGCGAGGTCCTCGCGTCCGCCCTGCTCGTACCCCTTGATCGACTCGCGCCTCTTCTTTGCGTAGCTGGTCAGGACCGAGAGTTCCCGTTCCCCGCTGAGCTCGCCTCTTTCTTCGAGCTGTGCGTTCTTCATCTCGCTGATAAGCATCCTGAGAGTGCTGACACGCAGCTTATCCTTCGCTTTCATCGCCGTCTTAAGGTCGTCCTGCAACCTTGCAGTGATCAAGTTTCCAGCCATGGCATCCCTTTCGAGGTCAGGTCCCGGATATGACTAATCGATGATTATATACGCGCCGGGAGATGGGCGTCAACAAAAGGCGGGGATTTCTATGACTCGATGTCCTTTTTGCAGAGGATCATGCCGGATGCCATCAGGAAGGCGCTCGTCTCGCTCCTGAGCCTGTTCAAGCCGAGCGAGACCGAAACAGCGCCCGCCGAGCCCAAAGCCTCCATCTCGGCTTCGGTGAACCCACCCTCCGGTCCGACTATACCGATAACAGCGCCTGGATCAGCCAATTGCCCGAATGCTCGGGAAAAGGACCTGCCGCCGGGGTCGGCGAGATATATCAAGCCGTATTCGCTCAGCTTTCCGATCAGTTCCTGGAACGAGGCCACATCCTCTATCATCGTCAGCCATGGATTGCCTGACTGCTTGCAGGCGGCGGCGACCTTCCTCTCGAGCCGTTCCTCCTTCCTGCGTGCCTTTTCTTCACCACCCTTCCAGACGCTTCTCTCACACCGGAACGGGATCAGCCGCCTGACGCCCAATTCGGCGCATTTCTCCACCGCGAAATCCATCCTGTGCGATTTGATGATCGGCACGGCGATATCCACCGCCGCAACCGGTCCCGCCCTGGTGACCGACAATATCTCAGCGGTGACGCCGGACGGCTTCTTTTGGCCGCCTATCATGCCGCCTGTCCTTATCACGGCCCTGTAACTTCCTCCTTTGCCGTCGAGCAGGACCACTTCGTCCCCCGGCCTTGTCCTGACGACATTGAACAGGTGACGTGACTCGCCTTCGCCCAGGGAGACTACTTCTCCCTTTGAAGGGGATCCATCGATGATGAAGAATCTCTGTGATGACATATCAGGAAGTGTAGACCTTCCTTCCCGCGGGGGGAAGGCCGTCCTTGAGTTTTTCGTCGAGTTCCTCGAAGGTCTTCTTTTCCTCGCTGGACATGTTCTGCGGCGTCCAGGCTATCAGCCTGACGAGTTGGTCGCCGCGGCCGTGGCCGTGCAGCCTCGGTATCCCCTTGCCCTTGAGGCGGAATATCTTGTGAGAATGGGTCCCCGCGGGGATCTTCAGCGCCGCCTTTCCCTCCAGGGTCGGTATCTCGACTTTGTCCCCGAGTGCCAACTGGCTGAAGGTCACGGGCAGATCGAGCAGGATGTCGAATCCGTGCCTCTCGAATATCCTGTCCTCGGCCTCTTCTATGACTATGATCAGGTCTCCGGGTACCCCACCCCTCGGGGCCGAATCACCCTGGCCGGCCAGCGTAAGGTAGTTTCCCGTCGAAACGCCGGCGGGGATCTTGACCTCGACGCTGCTCGTCCCTTTTACTCTTCCGTCACCGTGGCACTTGCCGCATGGTTCGGTCACTATCGTGCCCTCTCCGTGACATGTGGAGCATGCCGAGACGTTGACGAAGGTGCCGAAAAGCGATCTCGATGCCTGCCTTATCTCTCCCTGGCCATGACAGGCCGGGCAGGTCTTGCGCTCTGAACCTTTGGCCGCGCCAGTCCCTCCGCATTCCTTGCACGGGACAAGCCTGGTGACCTTGATCTTTTTGACGGTCTCGTGAGAGACCTCCTTGAGTGTGAGCTTGAGATGTATCTGCAGGTCCCTGCCCCTGGACACAGCCCCGCCCCTTCTTCTTCCGCTTCCCTGGGATCCGCCGAAGAAATCGAACCCACCGCCACCACCCATCCCGAAGTCGCGCATGAAAGCCCGCAGCGCGTCGCTCAGATCGAAACCGCCGTTGAAGTCGTATCCGCCGGCGCCTCCCGGGCCACCCATCCCGGCATGACCGAACTGGTCATACTGCGCCCTCTTCTCCTTGTCGCGGAGGACTTCGTAGGCCTCCGTGGCTTCCTTGAACATCTCCTCGGCATCGTGATTGCCTGGATTCTTGTCTGGATGATACTTCAGGGCGAGCTTGCGGTAAGCTTTCTTTATATCATCGGTCGAGGCGCCCCGCTCTACGCCGAGC
>Ga0315542_1002614_pt1 | contig 10883 bp, 8 predicted proteins | sample SalMarSW160120MG_FD_202541 | JGI IMG/M metagenome (GOLD analysis project Ga0315542, IMG submission 202541) | Salt marsh sediment microbial communities from the Plum Island Ecosystem LTER, Massachusetts, United States - Salt Marsh Sediment SW1601-20 ... | reverse complement strand
CGGCAGCAGCGCTGTTGGACCTGATCGATCAGAAAGGCCAGCATCATCAGGTGCATGAGCACGGTGCTGAGGTGCTGGTTGCCGTGACCGAAGTTGTGCTCGAAGTGATAGCCTTGGTTTTTGAGGGTGTTGAAGGTTTCGTTCTCGATTTTCCAGCGGGCGCGGGCTCCGCGCATCAGGGTCATGAGATTGTCTTCGGTGATCGGGATATCCGTCACCCAGGAGAAGTGCTGCTCGGTGCCGTCGGGGGCCTGCTCCCAGTACTCGAGGAAGTTCACCTGCAGGTCGAAGTTGGCGTCGTTCAGAGGCTGTCTGAAAAGTTCAGGTCGCCTTGGCAAGCCTCCTGACCATGATCTGAATCATGGCGATTCGGACCCACGCTTCCGAGGTTTCGCACAGTCCTTCAAAATCCTTACTCAATCGGCGCGAGCGATTCAGCCAGCCGAAGGTCCGTTCCACAATCCAGCGCCATTGCAGGACCTTGAAGCCGCTTTTTCGCGGCCGCTTCACGATCGAGAGCACTCGCTGCAGATGTGTGGCCACCCAGTCGACGAGCTTGCCCGCATAGCCCCCGTCGGCCCAGATCAGTTGTACCCCAGGGTAGCCAGCCATCAAGGCTTCGAGCACTGATTTGGCCCCGTCCCGATCCTGAATCCCGGCGGAGTGGACGCCTACCACCAACAACAGGCCCATGACATCGACCACCAGATGGCGTTTGCGGCCTTTGATGCGCTTGCCTCCGTCATAGCCGCGCACGCCGCCTTGTTCCGTGGTCTTGACCGTCTGGCTGTCGATAATCCCCGCGCTCGGCTCGCGATGGCGACCCGCCGCCTCCCGCACATCGCCTCGCAACGACTCGTGAAGCCTCTCCCAGAGCCCAGACAACCGCCAGTTGCGGAAGTACTCGTACACCGTTTGATAGGGAGGAAACTCGTTCGGCAGCAGCCGCCATTGGCACCCACTGCGCAGGACATAGAAGATCGCGTCGAGGACTTGGCGCAAGCAGGTCGTTCGTGGTCGCCCGCCGGGTTTCGCCGCGGGCAGAAGTGGTTGCAACACTGCCCATTCGGCATCGGCCAGATCGGTAGGATAACCCTGCGCCATAGCGTCTCCCCCCATAAAAAGGGGCGGAAACTACCATGGGGACCACTTTTCAGACAGCCTCTGAGAAAACGGTTGAGGCGTTTGACCCAGCGCAGATACCCGCTCTGAGTCTTGGGCGAGAGCTTGCGCAGCCGCATGTCCTCGATCATGCGCTGACGCAGGGGACTGATCGGTTTATGCTCGATGCTCATGGGTCTGCTCCTGTTTGTGAGGTTGAGCGTTACTGCACCTCAATCTCTAGCTGGAACAGACCCATCTTGCTCACTCAACGCCCCGATCGGAGCTTACCTCCTCCTACCGCGCGAGCGGTTTAGTCCTCCGGCCAAATCCGGTCACTGTCGTTCGCGCCCACGATGTCCGGTGAGTGTCTGAAAGCCGACCGTTCTCCGGTGGCGATGTTCGGTGCCCTCTAGCCCCGTTGCGAGACTTCGCGTCAGAGGTTTTGAAAGGCCGCTGACACGCGCAAACCGGACACATCGTCTGTATCTGTTTCCTAACAATGTGTGGGAATATTTCCGTGGAGTGCATGGGGGAAAGTGTGTTCTTAGCGTGCCGCAAGAAAAAGACTCGTGCGGCACCGGCGCCAATCAGCAACGTGTTCGTCAATCCAACGTCGAGGCATGCCATGTCCACTGAGCTGATTCAATTGCAGGATGGTCTCCTGGTTGAGGTCCAGTCCAACCCCGAGGACACCCCCAGGCAGATCGCGGCAAGCGCGGCCGAGCTGGCCGAGGGGGCCATGGATCAAGCCCGGGAGCTGTTGCTCAAGGCGGTGCAGCCCCTCGCCTCGGTTTGGGGCGAGCTTAATCGCGATCTCACCATCGACGAGGTCGAGATCCAGCTTGGACTGGGCTTCGAGGCTAAGGGCAAGCTGTTCATCGTGCAGGGCACGGGCAGCGCCAACCTCCGTTTCACCCTCAAGGTAAGGCCCAAGACAAGGGATTGATTGATCAGGGGAGTAATCGATGGACTGGCATGACGCCGTCGTTCGGATCACGGGTCTTCAACCAGCAGGCAAGCCCTATGGGACGGGCTTCGTCGTTTGGCAGGATGACAACCCTAAACAGGACGACAAGGTCTCGCTGATCGTGACCTGTTGGCATGTGGTCACGACCGTTGGTAGGGATCATTTGCGCATCAAGAACAAGCCTTGCCAACTGGTTTCGGAGGAAGGCGATGACGCCCTTGATCTGGCGGTTCTGAGTGTATCGGGGCTGCCGGACAAAAAGCCGCTGATCGTCTCGGATCAAGGTCGCCAGGATCTGGTTATTTCGATCTATGGCTATGGGCCGGAGGGGCGCCGCTTGAACGGCAGATTGGGCCAACGCACGCCCACGCCACATTCCAAAGGCGACGACCTTGCGTACTGGGACTACTACCTCGACGAGGAGGCCGCCTACTTCGAGCGCATCAAGGACGGTTACAGCGGATCGCCTGTCTATGATCCCGGCGGCAGGCATGTGGTTGCCGTGGTCACCCACCGGGTCGGTGAGGACAAGGGTTTTGCTATCAGTGTCGTCGAGCTGCCGCGCGTCTTTCCCCAAGCGACAGCGTGGCTGGAAGGACCGATGCCACAGCCGGACGCCAAGCCGATCGGGCAAGCATTCAAGTTCGGGGGAGCCACCTCCATGCGCAAGCTTCCGGAGAAGATCCACGTCGCCTTCTCCTTCGCCGGCGAGCAGCGCGAGCTGGTGCGGCGCATTGCCGAGGCCGTCGAGGCACGACTTGGTTATGGGACCGTCTTCCTGGACGAGTGGTTCGAGCACTACCTCGGCGGGGAGGACGCGGACCTCGAGCTGCAAGAGATTTACGGCAAGCGCTGCGAGCTGGCGGTCGTGTGCGTCGCCGAGCGCTATGGGAAGAAGCCCTGGACGCGCGCCGAGCACGCAGCGATCCGGGCGCGGTACATGCAGGCATGCACCTCCGATGATGAGCGCGATCGATACCGCGTTCTGCCCATCCGCGTCGGGGATGGCGACGTCGAAGGCATTAACTTCAACACGATCGTCCCGGACGTTCGGGGCCGCACGGCCGATGCCGCCGCGGACCTGATTGTCTCTCGCCTCGAGCTCGCCTTGGGCGAGCTGCCGCTGGTGCACGGGGACCAGCCGGAAGTGGTGCGTGACTACCTTCAGCCCGGTGGATCTGCCGCTGCTCAACAAGCTTTCCCACGCTCTGGTTCTGCTGCGGCGCCCGACGCAGACAGCATTCGAAAGCACACGCCGCCCTCCATCCGCGAGGACGCCCTGACGGAGATCGAGGATACCTTGACGTTCCTCGCGCCCCTGCGCGAAGCCCTGTCACGCGTCATGACCGATGGCACCGCCGAGCGGGCACGCCCCCTGGCCGAACGGCTTTGCGCCCTGGATGCCGATGCCTTTCAAGGCGCGCTCGGACACTTTCGGGATGCGTTGGACGCGCTGGACGTACCGATCCGGCGCGGGCGGGCCGATGCCGCCGCGCTGCGGGAAGGCGCCACGCAGGTGCTCGGCTGGATGCTGGTCACGACCGTCCTAGACGACTACGACCACGATGGGACCTTGGCCGTGCAGGGGTGGATGGACCAGAGCCGCGTCGCACTCAAGATCCCCTTTGGTCGCAGCCACTGTGTCGAAGTGCTCTGCGCACGGTGGCTGCGCCACCAAGCGAGGTTCGGCGTCAACCGGTACTCCTGGTGTACCGGGGAAGATGATCTGATGGACCGTCCGCTTGGCGAGCTGGGGTTCGATCATCCCGCCGAGCGCGACGCACATCGGCTCGTCGCTGCCATCTGGAAGCTGCTCCACCAGAAGCTCTGGCCAGGCGAGCCGCTGCTTCAGGAGATCGATACCGAAAAGCAGACGCGGATCCGTAAACGCATGGAGCGCAAGCGACGGGACAAGAAGCACCCCCGCTGGTTTCGCCTGGTCGTGGATCCGAGCGACATCCAGCATGCGCCCTTCTCTCAAGATGCTCTGCGCGCGATCGCTGCCGAGATTCCCTTGCTGCAGCTGATCGTCATCGACACGGGGAAAGATGACGCGGCCGGTCAGGACGTTTTCCTCATCCCCCCTGGTGAGCTGGCCGCCGAAATCGACGAATGCCTGGAACGGATCGATACACTGTCATGACTCACACTGGCCACGTTCGAGTCCGCCAATGACCTCCGCCATTCGCGTCAATCACCCCATCCCGCTCCCGCCCGGCGGCACCTGGCCTGATGCCGTCCACCTGTTCGACCAGAAGAGCGCCGATGCCCTGCTGGCGGCCCGGCTGGCCCGGCGTCCGCTGCTGGTCTGCGGCGAGCCCGGCTCGGGCAAGAGCCAGCTCGCGCGGGCGGCGGCCTTTGAGCTCAAGCGGGCGTTCATCTCCTACGTGGTGCATGCCCGCACCGAGGCCCAGGATCTCCAATGGGAATTCGACGCGGTCGCCCGGCTGGGTGAGGCTCAGGCGCTGGGGGCGGCAGCCAACGAGCAGGAGCGCCAGGATCGGCTCGACCCCCGGCGTTACCTCCTGCCGGGGCCGCTTTGGTGGGCGTTCGACTGGCCGTCCGCCGCGGATCATGTGAGCGCATTCAGCCTGCGCAAGACGGCGCCTCCTGCCCAGCCCGAGGGGTGCGGTCACGCGCAGGGCACGGTGCTCCTGCTCGATGAGATCGACAAGGCCGACGCGGACCTCCCCAACAGCCTGCTCGAGATCCTCGGCAACGGCGCCTTCCCGGTGCCCTGGCTCAAGGAACCGGTCGGTGTGCATCGCGACCTGCCGTCCCCGCTGGTGATCATCACCACCAACGGCGAGCGCGATCTGCCGGCCGCGTTCCTGCGCCGCTGCATGGTGCTGCGGCTCGACCTGCCGACGGAGCGCGGCAAGCTCATCGACTTCCTGGTCGAGCGCGGCCAGCACCATTTCGGCGATCGGTCCACCCCCGAGCTGTGCGCCAAGGTGGCCACCAAGCTCGCCGAGGACCGTGATCAGGCCCGGCAGCTCGGCACCGCCGTTCCCGGACAGGCCGAGTACCTCGACATCCTGCGCGTCCTGGTCGAGGCTCATCCGGGCGACCCATCAAAGCAGGAGACGCTGTTCGAACGCGTGGCCCGGTTCGCGCTCGACAAGGCGGTCGCCTTGCGGCCGTGAGCCCGCGCAAGCGCAGACCGGCGGCCAGGGCGGGCGGGTCGCGTGATCCGCATCCCGAACGGCGCTCCAACGCCGCGTCGGCCAGCATAGGCGGAGAACCGGACCAGGGACGGCGCACGGCCGTGAGCCGCGCCGATCTGGTGCGTCTGGCGGTCGCGCTGGATGATGCCGAGCTGGCCCGCTTGGCCCAAGGGCTCGGCTACCGCGCGGTCGAGCCGCCCAAGCGACCGAGCCCCGAGGTGTCCGGGACGGATGCCATGGCCCCCGGTGCGGCACCGGTGGTCCCGGCCTCCGCCATCCGACAGCACCGGGCCTATTACCTGACCGAGCGCCACCAGCTGACCCCGCCGCCGCGTCGCGACGCCCCTCCAGCGCCGAAGCTGGACTCTTCGCCGCCCGAGCCGCTACCCCAAACACCGCCGCTAGTCCCCTGGTCCCGCCTCTGGCCCTTGCTGCGCGCGGCGCTCAGTGAGCTTGCCGAGCGTCAGCGCGTCGACGTGCTGCGCCTGGTCGCCGCTCAGGCCCGTTTGCATCCGCTGCGCCGGCTGCCCCGGCTCAACGCGCCGCGCTGGGCGCCCGCCGGTCAGTTGCTCCTGGATCTGTCCCCGCGGCTCTATCCCTTCTGGGGCGACTTCGCGGCCATCAAGCGTGTAGTGCCGCGTCTGCGCGGCCGCACCGGCCTGGAGATCCTGGCCCTGGAGCAGGGACCGGAAGGTTCCGTGCGCGCCTGGGATGGTGAGGACTGGAGTGTGCCGCGCCCATATCGCGCACCGGCGGCGGACGTGCCGGTGCTGATCCTCGGCGATCTGGGTTGTCTGGGCGCAGCGGCGGAGCGCCAGGCCTGGGAACGACTCGGCCGGCAATTTCGTGTTAACGGGCGGCAGACCGTCGTGCTTACACCCTGTCCGTCGCGCTGGTGGGACCCGGAGCTCGCCGGGCTCTATTTTCCGGTCGTCCTCGACCGCGCGGCCCATATCCCAGCCCGCCCCGCCGGTGCGCGCCCCTGGCCCGCCCAGGCAGTCGATCCGCAGGACGCGCTCCAGCATGATCCGGGGGCGCGTCGACTCCTGGCGCTGCTCGACGCCTGTCTCGCCATCTCCCCGGCACTTCTGCGCCATCTGCGCCACTGGCTGGCCGCGGGCTGCGCCGATGTCGGCAGCGAGGCCGCGGCCTGGCAGCACCCGGCTCGACAGGCCGGAGCCTTCGCGCTGCTCCCCGGTCCGCCTGACGAGAGCGAGCAGTTGCAGCGCGCGCACTCGGACAGCCTCCGCGCGGATGAGCGTCAGCGCGCCTGGGATCTGATTCTGGCGCAACAGCAGGCCCAGCAGTCCAGCCGCGCGGTCCGGATGGAGGAACGCATCCGACAGGCGGCCGTGCTGGGAGCGCCGGACCCGCAGGCTGAGGACTTCCAGGATGAGGTGGCGAAGGCCCTCGAGACCGCCCGCGGCCAGGAAGACTGGGCACAGGAACAGTTTCTGACGGGCTGGATCGGACGGCTCGGTGCCCGCATGACGCCCAATGCCTGGGACTACAGCCCCCGCTCGGAGGCCCTGTGGGTCGCTGCCAACCCGCGGGCGACGACGGACGGAGCGGTGTTGCCGTCCGGGCTCGACATCCATCGCGCGCTGGCGGCCCAGCGCGGGACCGGACAGGCGCAGATCTGGCGTATCGTCCAGCGCGGCGAGTGGTTGGAGATCGCCTCGGAGATCGCGCCCGAGGCGCCGTTCCTCAGCGGAAGCCCGGTGGCCGGGCGAGTCTTCTCGGCTGATCCCGTCGCGCAGGTGCATGAGAATCGCCCTGATGCGCCCGCGCTCAGCCTGCCACTGCGTGAGCTCGGGCGCCTGCCGCTCAACGAGCACGGCTGGCGGATTCGCACGGAGCACGAGGAGCTGGTGATCGCGCCGCTCGATCGGCCGGCATGGGCGCACACCCTGGGAAGTGACCGCGACGGTCTGTTCGTGGGCTTCGATGATGGATACGGGGCTCGGTGCGCCTATTGGTGCGGTCCGGGCGCGCCGGACTGGCCATCAAGGCGCGAGTACTCGGCCAGCGTCTTTTCCGAACCGCTTGCGCGCGGGTTCTTTTTGGATGATGAGCAGTTTCGAAGCCTTGGCCGTCAAACGCTAGCACTTCCCTTTGGCAGCCAGTCGCTGGGTTCTGACGCGTACGGTATTCGCGCCACTCTATGGTTTAAGTCGGCGATTATTGATCTGCGCTGGATCTGGCCGGGCGAGTTTCTAATGGGCTCGCCCAAGAGCGAAGAAGGCCGGCTTGCCAATGAGACACTGCATCAGGTCATCCTCACGCGCGGCTTCTGGTTGGCCGAGACCGCCTGCACCCAGACCTTGTGGGAGGCGGTGATGGGTAAAAATCCCAGCTATCGCGAAGACGCGGAGTGTCCGGTGGAGAACGTGAGCTGGGATGACGTGCAGAGGTTCCTCGAACGGTTGAATGCGGAGTTGGTCGCGAGGCAATCCGCGGAAGCCTCGTCGCCGCGCTTCCGGCTGCCGACCGAGGCCGAATGGGAATATGCCTGTCGGGCTGGAACCACCAGGGCCTACTCCTTTGGCGACACATTCGATAGCGAGCGTGCCAACAGTGGGAGCGCCGCGGTAAAGGTGCGTTCATTGCCGCCGAATCCCTGGGGACTCTACGAGATGCACGGCAATGTCTGGGAGTGGTGCCAGGACTGGTATGGGGACTATCCGGAAGGGCCAGTGGTCGATCCTGCTGGGCCAGCTACTGGCGTGCTCCGCGTGCTGCGTGGCGGCAGCTGGTTCGACGTCGCGCACTCCCTGCGCTCCGCGTACCGCTACCCCAGCGATCCCGGCCACCGCCTCCACTACGACGGCTTCCGGCTCGCCCTAGGTCCCGAGCTCGGGCAGGCAGGGGAGAGCAAGCCGGCTCGGAGCGAGACCGGACAGACCGCGCAGGGAGCGAGCGGGAGCGAGCGGAAGGCGGGGGCGGTCGGATCTCGCGGGGCCTCCGGGAAGCGCGCGCCTTGAAATACCGCTTCTTCCACATCCCGGCCGTGGATCCCGCCGAGACCGACGCGCTGAATCGCTTCCTCGCTCAGCACCGCATCCTCTCGGTCGAGCGCCACCTGGTCACCGATGGGCAGTCCAGCTACTGGGCCTTGGCCGTCGTCTACGTCGATGCCGACTCGGCTCCAGGCGCGCCCGACGAGACCCCGCGCGGGCGCAAGTCCAAGGTCGACTACCGTGAGGTGCTGAGCGAGCGCGACTTCGCCACCTATGCCGCCCTGCGCAGCCTGCGCAAGGACCTAGCCGAGCGCGACGGTGTGCCCGCCTATGCGCTGTTCACCAACGAGCAGCTCGCCGCCATGGTCCAGAGGCGCGCGCGGACCGCCGCCGACCTAGCCGAGATTGCCGGCGTCGGTAAGGCGCGCGTCGAGCGTTACGCCGAGCCTTTCCTCTGCATCCTCAAGGAGCAGGGCGCGGAGCCAGACGGGGAGGAGGCCGATGCGCCGGATCCGGATTGAGCTCGCGGACATCGCGGCCATTCCCAATCTGGCCGACGCCACCCTGCGCGCGGCGCGCGGCAAGCGCGAGCGCCCGGCGATCCGCGCCTTTCTCGCGGATCTTGAGTCCAACCTGGGGCGTCTGGCGGAGGCTATCCTCAGCGGCCGGGCACCCCGGGGCGAATACCGCTGTTTCCACATCCGCGATCCCAAGCCGCGCCGAATCCACGCCGCCTGTTTTCCCGACCGGGTGCTGCATCACGCCATCATGCGCCTGGCCGGTCCGGTCCTGGAGCGGGCCATGACCGACGCCAGCTTCGCCTGTCGCCCGGGAAAAGGCAGCCTGGCCGCAGTGCGGGCGGCACAGGCGGCAGTTCGTGGCTTTTCCTGGTACGTCAAGATCGACGTCAGCGGCTACTTCGAGCACATCGACCACGCCGTCCTCCTCGATCTGCTGGCCCGCCGGTTCAAGGGTGCCCCCTTCCTGGAGCTGCTGGCACGGGTGCTCCAGACCTACCAGACGGCCCCAGGCCGGGGCCTGCCGATCGGCTCCCTGACCTCCCAATACTTCGCCAACCACTATCTCGACGGACTGGACCGCCTGCTGCTGGAGGCGCTCGGCGCGCGTGCGCAGCTGCGCTACATGGATGACGTGCTCTGGTTCTGCGACAGCCGGGAGCAGGCCCGGGAGACCCTGGCGGCGGTGCGCGACTGGCTCGACCGGGAGCGCCTGCTCCAGGTCAAGGAACCGCCCCAGATCGGCCGCTCCGCGCAGGGCGTGGCCATTTGTGGCTATCGGGTCCTGCCAGGCGTGCTGCGGCTCGGCCACCGCCGCCAGCGGCGCTACCGGGAGCGCCGTGCCGCCTGGGAGCACGCCTGGGAGACCGGGCGCATCGATGACCTCGGCTTGCAGCGGGGCTATGATGCGGTGCGTGCCATCGCCATGCATGCTGACAGCCGTGGCTGGCGATGCATCGATCTGGCGCGGCATCCCGCGCCGGAGGTGTGAGGGTGAGGGTCGCAACTGGCGAGAACCGCGTGCTGCGTGGCGGCAGCTGGATCAACGACGCGCACAACCTGCGCTCCGCGTACCGCAACCACAACGATCCCGGCAACCGCAACCACAACAACGGCTTCCGGCTCGCCCTAGCTCGACGGGGTGGTGGATTCCGCCCCATGGACCAGATCCTCATCCTGTCCTGGCTCATGCGCAGTCTGCATGCGCCGGGCGAAAAGCCAATGGCCACCGGTGTGCTGGTAGGAGACGCGGATGCCCTCCGACAGCTCGCCGGCTGGCCGACTTCCCACGCGGGACCGGAGTCGGCGCCATGAGCGCGGTGCCCGAAGCACCAGGCGCGGCGCCGGAGGGCTTTCCCGCCGTCTGGGCCAGCGATTGGGGAGAAGATCCCGTCGGACTCTGGCAGGCCTTCACCTATCGCGGGGTGCGGCAGGCGTTCCGCTGGTGTCCGCCGGGCCGTTTCCGCATGGGCTCACCGCCCGATGAGCACGATCGCTCCGACGACGAGATCCAGCACGAGGTGACTCTCACCCGCGGCTTCTGGCTGGCCGAGACCGCCTGCACCCAGGCGCTCTGGAAGGCGGTGACCGGCGGGAATCCAAGCGACTTCAAGGGCGAGCGGCGGCCGGTCGAGAACGTGTCCTGGGAGGATGTACAGAAGTTCATCGACCGCTTGAACGCTGAACTGAAGGCATTCGAGGGCATGTGGCTCGGCGCAAGAGAACGCGCTCAGAGCCAGACGGGTGCCGACCGGCCGGCATTGAGTCCCGGCTCCGAGTGGACGCCAGCGCTGCGCTTCCGTCTGCCGACTGAGGCGGAGTGGGAGTATGCCTGCCGTGCCGGAACCACGGGGCCATTCTCCTTTGGCGACGACATCGCTCCGGAGCAGGCGAACTTCGATGGCAATTTTCCCTATCGCGGCGGGGCGAAGGGGCGCTACCGCGAGGAAACCGTCGACGTGGCGTCCCTCCCCGCCAATCCCTGGGGACTCTACGAGATGCACGGCAATGTCTGGGAGTGGTGCCAGGACTGGTATGGGGACTATCCGGAAGGGCCAGTGGTCGATCCTGTCGGCCCGGCGACTGGCGAGTTCCGCGTGCTGCGTGGCGGCGGCTGGATCAACGGCGCGCCCCTCCTGCGCTCCGCGTCCCGCCTCCACAACGATCC
>Ga0315542_1002613_pt1 | contig 10884 bp, 5 predicted proteins | sample SalMarSW160120MG_FD_202541 | JGI IMG/M metagenome (GOLD analysis project Ga0315542, IMG submission 202541) | Salt marsh sediment microbial communities from the Plum Island Ecosystem LTER, Massachusetts, United States - Salt Marsh Sediment SW1601-20 ... | reverse complement strand
CCAGCGACCAGCGACCAGCGACCAGCGACGAACGACGGCGAGCGGGGCCGCCGCGCCGCGGACTCGAGACGCACCCTGTCGACCCTCCTCATGACACACCCTTGCTCTGCCATGGTGAGCGAGGAGCTCGCCGTCCGCGGCGAGCGACGAGTCGAACCATCCCCCGAAGGCCCGCGGGACGCCTCCCAGCCGCGACTCTGGTGCTCTCGGGGGATTCTTCGACTCGCTCCGGCGGACCGACCCTCGCTCAGAATGACAGGCAACTTGGACGTCCCACTGTCTCCGCGCGGTCCCGTGTCATCCCATGAGACACCGCCGCGAAGCGGCGTGGGGATGCTCCCAATGACACGCCTTCTTCCTGTCACCCTGAGCGAGCGGGCCTCGGCCGCGAGTCGAAGGGGCCCCCGAAGGCCGGTGGGACGAAGCGCAGGCAAGGTCGTGGTGCTAGCAGGGGATCCTTCGGCCGCACTCGGCGGACCGAGTGCCGGCCTCAGGATGACGCTCGACTCTAGCGGGCCACCGTCTCTGAACGACTGCGTGTCATCGCTCGTGACACCGCCGCGGCGCGGCGTAAGGATTTCAGGGGGCTACAATGGGCCCAGAAGTTCCCGCTGAGAGCCAACGTGGTGCGACGTCAGGGGGTGGATCGTGGAGGAGGTGTCGGGGCGGACCTTCGATACCTTGACGGCGGTCATGGGCACTGTCGAGGGTCTGCCCGTCCACCGACCGTGCGCGAGTGGCGCTGATATCATGGATGCAACACTGTCGAGGCTGCTCCCTCGACGCATAGACCGGCTGGTGCACGTCCTTTTATCCTGACGTCGGCGGCACGGTCCGGCCGACCGCCGGTGAGGTGCACGAGCCGGAGAAACAGGGGAAAGCCGCGCAGTCGCGGGAGATGGTCCGTCAATGACCATGGACCAGGCCAGAGGTGCTCCGCCTGCGGTCACAGCCCCGGACGGGGACGGCCCGAAGGGGGGCGTGCGGGGACGCGTGCTCATCGTCGACGACGAGCCCCTCGTCCTCGAGTTCATGGAGTCCGTGGTGGGCTCCGGTGGCTTCGAGGTGGTCGCTCTGCCGGATTCGGCGCAGGCTCTCGCGCGCCTCGCGGAAGGCGCGCGCTTCGACGCCATGGTGAGCGACATCCACATGCCGGGCATGGACGGCATCGAGCTGCTGCGCGAGGTGCGCCGATACGACATCGACCTGCCGGTGGTGTTCGTGACCGGCTCCCCGACCGTGGAGACGGCGGTCCGCGCCCTCGACTACGGCGCGCTCAAGTACCTGATCAAGCCCATGGAGCCGGAGGAGCTGTGCGCCGCCGTGGAGAAAGCCGTCCACCTCGGTCGCCTGGCGGCGATCAAGCGGCGGGCGCTGGAGGCGCGGGGCCTCACCGAGGGCATCGTCGCGGACCTGGCCGGCACGGTGGCCAGCTTCGACGACGCCCTCCAGTCCCTGTGGATGGCGTACCAACCCATCGTGCGGTCCTCGGACCTCTCGGTGGCAGGGTACGAGGCTCTCATGCGCTCCCGCCACCCGGTGCTGTCCCACCCCGGGCTGGTGATCTCGGCCGCGGAGCAGGTGGGCCGGATCCTGGACGTTGGCCGGACGGTGCGTGATGCAGTGGCTGCAGCCATGTTCGACGACGATGTCGAGCTGGTGTTCGTGAACCTGCACCCGCGCGAGCTCTTGGACCCGCACCTGGTGGACCCGAGCAGTCCCCTCAGCCGGGTCGCCTCCCGGGTGGTGCTGGAGATCACGGAACGCGCCGCTCTCGGCGTCGACCCCGGCATCATCGGCGTCGTCGCCGCTCTGCGCAGCCTGGGCTTCCGCATCGCCATCGACGACCTCGGCGCCGGGTACTCCAGCCTGTCCAGCTTCGTGGTCCTGGAGCCGGAGGTGGTCAAGCTGGACCTGAGCCTCGTGCGGGGCGTGGACGCCTCCCCGCTCAAGCACACCATCGTGCACTCGATGGTCACCCTGTGCCACGAGATGGGCCTGCTGGTGGTGGCAGAGGGCGTCGAGACCCGTGAGGAACGCGACACCCTGATCGCCCTCGGCTGCGACCTCCTCCAGGGCTTCCTGTTCGCGCGTCCGGGGCCAGGCTTCCCGGAGGTGGCCGAGCAGGGGTGAGAGCTCACCCCGACGGCGAGATCAGGGATCGCCTGCCACTCCGGCCCGCGGTCGGGACGCGTCAGGGGCCGTCTCGTCCCTCGTCCTGACCAGTGTCGAGGAGGCACCCGACCTCCTCGGCCAGCTCGTCGAAGTCGAAGGGTTTCTGGAGAAAGCGGATGTTCTTGGCTTCGAGGTCCTGGAGCAGGCCGCTGTCGGTCGAGTAGCCGGAGATGGCGACGGCGGGCAGGCTGGGGCGGTGCTCGCGCAGACCGGCGATGACCTCCACCCCGGAGCCGTCGGGCAGGACCATGTCCGAGATCACCAGGTCGAGGTCGCGCTCGCCCACGGCGGCTAGAACCGCCGCCACCGACTCGGCACCCACCGCTTCGTAGCCGATGATCTCCAGCATCTCGCAGATGGAGCGCCGCACCGGCTCCTCGTCCTCAACCACCAGCACTCTCTGGCCGGCGCCGCGCGGCCGCTCGGGGACCGCGGCGGCGGCCACCTCGGGGGACGTCGTGGAGAGCGTGCGCAGCGGCAGCCGGATGCGAAACGTGGCGCCCTTGCCCGTCTCGCTCTCCACCTCGATGTTGCCCCCGGCGCGGGTGACGATGCCGTGCACGACCGCCAGGCCGAGCCCGGTCCCGATGCCGGCCTCCTTGGTGGTGAAGAAAGGTTCGAAGACCTTGTTTCGGATCGCCTCGGGGATGCCGCTGCCGCTGTCCTGCACCACCAGCGTCGCCCATCCGTCCCCCTCCAGGAAGGTGCTCATCTCCAGCCGCCCGCCGTCCGGCATGGCGTCCTGGGCGTTCACCGCCAAGTTCACCAGCACCTGCTCGAGCTGCCCGCGATCGGCCTCGATGGGCAATGGATCCTGCGTCCGACGGGTCTCCAGGCGGATGTCCTCCCGCAGCAGGTGTCGGAACAGCTTCTCGGTGCCCTGGACCACATCCGCGAGGTCCAGGCTTTCGGGGTGGTAGGCCTCGCGACGGGAGAACAGGAGGAGCTGGCGGGTGAGCTGGGAGCCCCGGCGGATCATGTTGCTCAGCTCCTCGATGCGCTCGGAGAACGCGGCCGGGTCCCCGGCGTGGAGGCGCAGCCCGTGGGTCAGCCCGGAGAACGCCTGCAGGAGGTTGTTGAAGTCATGGGCGACGCCGCCGGCGAGGCGGCCCACAGCCTCCATCTTCTGCGCCTGCCGGAGCTGGTCCTCCAGGGAACGCTGCACGGTCACGTCCTCTACCAGCTCGATGGCCGCGGTGACCTCGCCCTCGTCGTTGAAGACCGGCGACGAGACGATGCGGATACTGCGGACGTCTCCCCCGATGGCCGTCTGGGTGGTCGACTCGTGGACGCAGCCGTCCCGGAGAGTCAGGGCCGTGGGACAGTTTTCGCACACCTCCTCCCTCGGGGGGGCGGTGAGGACCTGGTAGCAAACGGGGTGTTTCTCAACGTCGATCTCGATGGGCAGGGCGTCCAGGAGGCGGCGGTTCGTCTCCATGATGCGCATGTCCGGGCTGACCAGGTTCACCCCCAGCCCGATGTTGTCGACGATGCTCCGGTACTTCCCCTCGCTCTCGCGCAGCGCCTCCTCGGCGCGCTTGCGCTGGCTGATGTTCTCGTGCGCCACCACGACGCGCAACGGTCCGCCCGCCGGAAAACGGGAGACGCGGCATGTGAACCAGCGCTGCTCCTCCGGCGAATGACAGGGGTACTCCCCGGTGTACTCCTCGAGGTCGCCGGCCAGGACCGCGCGGATGCCGGCGGCGAACTGAGCGGCGATCTCGCGGTCCTCGCCGTGGGCGTTGTCGCAAACGGCGAGGTAGTCGGCGCCCTCGTTGACGTTCCCGGCCACCGGTGGGTTGGCTGCGGCGAACTCCCGCCAGGCGCGGTTCACGGCGATGATGGTCCCGTGCTCGTCGAGCACGGCGATGTGCTTCGACAACGCGTCGATGGTGGCAAAGGCGAAGCGCTCGGACTCCGCCAGCGCCACCTCTGCACGCTTGCGTTCGGTGATGTCCATGAGCAGGCCTTCGAGGACTCCAGGCTCGCTCTCGACCCCTTGCTCCCAGACCCACTTCTCACGGCCGTTGGCGTCGTTGATGCGATACTCCAGCACGAAGGGACGTGGCCCTTCGGCCGCCGCCTGCACCTCCTGCCACACCCGCTCCCGGTCGTCCGGATGAATGAGCTCGCCGAACGTGATCCGGGAGCCGCCAACCAGCTCTTCGGGCGTGTACCCGGTCAGCGCGTGAGTTCCTTCAGATGCGAACAGCATGGTCCAGTCGCCGTCGTTGCGGCAGCGGTACGCCATCCCCGGCAGGTTCCCCATCAGGGTCGACAGCCGGCGCTCGCTCTCCCGCAACGCCTCCTCCGCGCGGCGGCGCTCGGTGATGTCCCTGGCGATGCCCAGCACCACGGTCTGGCCCTGGAGATCCACAGGGTGGGTGGTGATCTCCACCTCCACCTCGCCGCCCTCCTTGCGCCGCAGCACGAGCTCGTCCGGACCCGTGGGCTCGCCCCTGCTGTTCACCGTCAGAAGCTCCGCCGCCTTGCTCAGCTCGCGCTCAGGCAGGAGGTCCAGGCCCAGGAAGCTGCCACCGACGAGCTCCTCCTTCGAATAGCCGGTGAGCTGCTCCGCCGCGCGGTTGCCGTCGATGAAGACGCCGTTCAGATCGCAGAGGTAGTAGGCGTCGGGTGCGGACTCGAAGATAGTCCTGAAGCGCTCCTCGGCCCGCTTGCGCCCGGAGATGTCGCGGGTGATGCCCTGGATGGTGACCGGCTGGCCCCATTCGTCCACCAGCACCCCAGCGCGCACCTCCACGTCGACGATGCTGCCGTCGCTGCGCAGATGCTCCAGGTCGACCAGGGCGGTCCGGCCCCGCGTGTCCGTGGGTTGCGCCAGAAGCTTCTCCACAGCCACCTGGATGCGCTCCAACGACTTCGAGGTGAGCATCCCAGCGGAGCTCTTGCCCAGGGACTCCGCCACGCTGCGACCGGTGAGCGCCTCCCAGGCGGGGCTCAGGTAGGTGAAGCGGCCGTCCATGTCGGTCTGCCAGATCACGTCGTTGGCGTTGTCGGCGAGGAGGCGGTAGCGCTTCTCGCTGTCGGCCAGGGCCGCCGCCGCCCGCTCGTGCTCCTCGCGCATGGTGATGGCGCCCATCGCGAAGCCGAGGTCTGCGGCGAGCTCTTCCAGGAGATCCACGATCTCGCCCTCGAAGGCCCGTGGCTCCGAAGAGTACACCGCCAGGACGGCCTCGATCTCGTCGTCAACCCGCAGCGGGAGTGAGATGCTCGACCGGAAGCCGCGCTCCAGGGCGGCCTCCCTCCAAGGGCCGAAGGACGTGTCGGTGGCGATGTCATCCGAAACCGCGGTTTGTCCCTCTCGCACCGAGCGTCCGCAGGGCCCGGCGCTCTCCCGACCGCCGTCGTGACGGATCGCGACCTCCTTCAAATAGCTGGCATCTTCTCCCGCCGCGGCAACCGGCTCGATCCGGCCCGATGCACGGTCCACCTCGCCGATCCACGCCATCCGGAAGCGGCCGTGCTCCACCACCACGCGGCACGTCTCCGCCAGCAGACGTTCGCGGTCCCTCTCGCGAGCGATCAGCCGGTTCACCTCGCGGATGGTGTCCAGCAGCCGGTTCAAGAAGCGGATCCGCTCCACGGCCGTGCGCCTCTGCTCGCGCAGGCTGTGCCGCTCCAGGGCCTGCTCGACCGCCTTGCCGACGCGACCGAGGCGGTCCTTGAGCAGGTAGTCGGCGGCGCCCTCCCGCATGCACGTGGTCGCCACCTCCTCGCCCACCGCGCCGGTGACGAGAATGAAGGGGATGTCGAGTCCTCGCGCTTTCAGGGCCTGCAGGGCGCGCAGACCGTCCCAGGAGGGCAGGTTGTAGTCGGACAGGATCAGGTCGGGAGGGTCGTCGAGGGCGGCCAGGAATGCGTCCTCGGTGTCAACCCGGTCCCACTCCAGGGCGAAGCCGTGGCGGCGCAGCTCCGCCGCTATCAGCTCGGCGTCCGCCGACTGGTCTTCCAGGAGCAGGACCCGCAGCTGGCGCTCCATGCCGCCTCAGAAGGTGGGCGGCTGGTTGAGCAGCAGCCAGTACATGCCCAGGGTCTTCACCGCCTCGGTGAACTGGTCGAAGTCCACGGGCTTGGCGATGTAGCTGTTGACACCCAGGTCGTAGCTCTCCATCACGTCCCGTTCCTCCCTGGACGAGGTGAGCACCACCACGGGGATGTACCGGGTGCGCGGGTCGGCCTTGACCCGCCGCAGCACCTCCTTGCCGTCGATGAGGGGCAGCTTGAGGTCGAGGAGGATCACCCGTGGGGCGTCGTTGATGGTGCGCTCGGAGTAGCGGCCGGTGCCGAAGATGAACTCCAGGGCTTCCGCGCCGTCCCGCGCCACGTGGATTCTGTTGGCCAGCTTGTGTTTCCTGAGCGCGTGCAGGGTCAGCTCCACGTCGTTGGGGTTGTCCTCCACGAGCAGGATCTCCACCGCGTTGGTGCTCATGTCAGCTCCCTTCGCCGACAATGAATGAGAAGGTGGCGCCCTCGTCTGGCGCGGCGTCGGCCCATATCCGGCCGCCGTGGCGACTGATGATGCGCTGGCAGGTGGCGAGGCCCACCCCCGTGCCCGGGAAGTCCTCCTCCCGGTGCAGGCGTTGGAAAACGCCGAACAGCTTGTCGGCGTATGCCATGTCGAAGCCGGCGCCGTTGTCCTTCACGAAGTAGACGGTCTCGCCCTCGCTGGTCCGGCAGCCGACCTCGATCCGCGCCGGGTCGCGCCGACGGGTGAACTTAAGCGCGTTGCCGATCAGGTTCGTCAGCACCACCTCGAGGAGCTGCGGGTCGGCGTGGCAGGGGCGCAGCTCCCCGACGGTCCACTCGACGTTGCGGCCGTCCAGCTCCATTGCCAGGTTCTGGATGACCTCCTGGACCAGCGGGGCCACGTCGGTCGTCTCACGGCGCACCTCACGGCGGCCCAGGCGGGAGAAGGCCAGCAGGTCGTCGATGAGTCGTCCCATCTTCACCGTGCTGTCGCGGACGATGCCGAGGTAGCGCCGTCCCTCCTGCGAAAGGTCGTCGGTGTGGTCCTCCAGGAGGATCCGCGAGAAGCCGTCGATGGAGCGAAGCGGCGTCCTCAGGTCGTGGGAGACCGAGTACGAGAACGCCTCGAGCGCTTTGTTGGCCGCAGTCAGCTTGTCCACGGTCTCGCTCAACTCGCGGTTCAGGTCGATGACCGACTGTCCGGCCTCCTTGCTCTCGGTAATGTCTCGGTTCGAGGCCCGCACCCCCAGCCATTTCTGGTCGTCGTCGTACACCGGCAGGCAAGCGTGGCCGATCCAGCGGACCTCGCCGCTGGGCCGCACGATCCGGAAGTCGAGTTGGCCCGCGCTGCCGTCGCCATCGGCGGCACAATGGACCGCGAAGTGCTCACGGTCAGAGGGATGGATGATGCGCAGGAGCAGCTCCGGATCGGCAACGAAGTCGCCGGCGGCGAAACCCGTGATGCGCTCGCACGACGGCGACACATGGCGCAGGGTACCGTCCGGCAGCCGCCAGTACTCCCAGTCGTAGGTGTTGTCGGCGACGATGCGGTAGGAGCGCTCGGACGCCGCCAGCTCCGCTGTGCGCACGGCAATGCGGCGCTCCAGCTCGGCGTTCAAGGACGCCAGCGCCTGCTCGGCCTCGACGCGAGTCGAGATGTCGAGGCCTATCCCGATCAGAATGGGACTGCCGCCGATCTCGATCCGACGCGCCGTGAAGGAGTGTGGTGTCGTGGTCCCGTCCTTGGCCCGGAACCCGGCCTCGACCGTCGACTGGCCGCTCGCGAAGGCCTCGGCGATGCGCTCTGCGACGCGCTGCCGGTCGCTCTTCCCGAACAGATCGAGGGGCGAGAGCTCGGCGAGCTCGGCCGCGCTGTAGCCCGTGACGGTCTCGAGGTTGGCGTTCCACCGCCGGAACCGCAGGTCGGCGTCGATCAGGTAGGCGACCCCGGGCAGGCTCGTGAGCATCGCCTCCGAGAAGTCCTTCTCGGCCAGCAGCTCGCGCTGAGCGTGCACCCGTTTGCTGATGTCCTCGGCGGCGCCCTCGTAGGCGACGACCTGGCCGTCGTCGTTCAGGACCGCCCGAGTGCTGTGGCGCATCCAGCGCGTGTCGCCGGTGGCGGTGAGAACCTCGATCTCGACGCCCTGGAGCCGACCCTTGCCCGCCATCTCCCTCTGCCACCGCCGGCGCACCTCCGGATCGGCGTAGATCTTGTCCAAGGGGGTGGCCATGAGCGCTTCGCGGCTTGGGAACCCGAGGATTTCCGCCATGGCCTGGTTGGCCTCGATATACCGTCCCTCCGGTGTGGTGCGGTAGAGGCCCATCGGGACCTGGTCGAACAGCGTGTGGTACCTCTCCTCCGATGCCTCGAGGGCCGCCTGGGCGAGCCGGTTCTCGGTGACGTCCCGGGAGTTCACCACCAGGCCATCCACCCCGGGCGTGCCGACGAGATTGGTGCCCACGGCCTGGAGGTGCCGCCAGGATCCGTCCCGATGGCGCAGCCGGAGCTCGATGAGCCGTCGTTCGCCCGTCATGGTCACCAGGTCCTGGAAGCTGGCGAGGGCGTAGGCGGCGTCGTCGGGATGGACCAGTTCGAAGATACTCGTGCCCGCCAGCTCCCCCGGGTCGTAGCCGAGCGTGCGCCTCGTTGCGGGGCTCTGGTAGCGGATGGTGCCGTCCACGGCCAGGATGGCGGTCACGTCGTTGCCGTGCTCCACCAGGGATCGGAAGCGCTGCTCGCTGGCCTCGATCCGGCGGGCAATGGGATCGCCCAGGCGTAGGAAGAGCAGGGCGCCGGCCGCCACCATCAGAATCGCGAAACCGCCCGCGGCGCCACCGACCCAGAGGAACGGCGCCCGGACCTCGGCCACGCCCATCTTGGCCACCAGGGCCAGGCTGGACCCATGGATCGGCTCGTAGGCGGCGAGCACCTTGCGCCCGCGGTAGTCGCGGCCGACCATGATTCCCGACTCGCCGGCCAGTGCGTGCTGCATGGGCTCGGCAAGCGGCCCGCCCCAGGCGACGGGCGAGGGCATGGTCGGTTCGCCCCTGCGCGGAAGGACCAGAAACGTAACGCGGTCACCCGCGCGCTGTCCGACCATGAACTCGCCGGTGCGACCCATGCCCGGCGCCGCCATCTGTGCCTCGCGCACGAGGGGGAGCACTTCCTTGATGCCGGTGCTGTGCTTGGTCAGCGTCTCCAGCAGCGCGGCGCGGACGTGCACAATGTCTCGCAGCTCGTCCCTGCGAACCTCCAGGGAGACTCGGTAGAGACCGCCGATGGTGACGGCGGCCACCGCCATGGTCACCCCTGCCATCACCAGGAGCAGACGGAGGAGGTCCCGCCGATGACGCGGCGATCCGTGGCCGCCCTCGGCGGGGCCAGGGGAAGCGTCGGTCACGCGAGACCGTCCACGGGGCCGCCGCGGTGTGCGGACGCTTCGTCGGCGAGACCGTGCCTGACGGCGACAACCAGGTCCCGGCCCAGGATCGGCTTCGTCAGGAAGGCGGCGGCGCCGGCCGCGGCCCCTCGCTGGCGGTGGAGTGTGGTGTCGCTCCCGCTCAGGATGAGCACTCGCGCCGAAGGATGGCGGTCGAGGATGATGCGGGTCGCCTCCAGGCCGTCCATGCAGGGCGGTCGGAGACCCGTGAGCACGACCTCGGGGAGCACCGTAGCGGCCGTGTCCACCGCGTCTTCGCCGTTCGTGCTCTCGGTGACCACGGCGTGGAGGAGCGCCGCCGCGAGCAGCGATCGCAAGGCACTCCGAACGCCTTCGTGGTCGTCGACAAGCAGTATGTTCACGTTTCGCTCTTCCCAGGGAGTAACCTGAAGAGACATCCTCCAATTCTCTATTCTATATTCTATAGATTAAGTATACATGCGCCGTGGAAGGGAAGCTCTGTCGAGAGATCTTGACCGAGGACGAATCACCCGGCCGGGGTGATGCCGCGGGCGACGGCGAACCCGACCGGGCCCGCCAGATCCTCCACCCCCAGCTAGGACATGGCGCGGCTGCGATAGGTGTTCACGGTCTTCGCGGACAGCCCCAGCAGCTCCCCGATGCGGGCGCTGGAGTGGCCTCAGCGAGCGTGATGCTTGAGTGTGCCTGTTCTCAATAGCCGGGAGATCCCACGCTCCTCTTCCACGATCGCTGCTTGACCCAGGTCAACGACAGGGTCGTGCCGCCGGCCCATGTTGCAGTCATGGAGGACGACGATCACGAAAGGAGTCGCGCCATGGACCCCCTGGAGACCCTCGGCAACGAGCATGGGTTGATTCGTCACTACCTGGAGAACCTGGCCCTCGGAGCGCGAGCGATCGAGGACGGGCAGCGGCCGTCGCGGGCCTTCTTCGACAAGGTGGTGGAGTTCGCGCGCACCTTCACCGACGGCTATCACCACTTCAAGGAAGAGCACGTGCTCTTCGTGCAGCTGGCCCAGAAGCGGGGAAGCGAGATGGATGCAGGGCTGGATGTGCTGCGCTACGAGCACGAGCGGGGACGGGAGCTGGTCGCTACCATCGCCGGTGCCCTGGATGGCTATGCGGCCGGTGACCCGCGCCAGACGACGGCTCTCCTGGAAAGCTGCGCCGCGTACGGCTCGCTCGTCCGCCACCACATCCACACCGAGGATCACGTGTTCTACCCGATGGTGCGCGCCGAGCTGGCCGCAGGGGAGCTGGCCGACATCGGCGAGCACTTCGAGAAGGAGCGGGAGCAGCAC
>Ga0315542_1002612_pt1 | contig 10885 bp, 12 predicted proteins | sample SalMarSW160120MG_FD_202541 | JGI IMG/M metagenome (GOLD analysis project Ga0315542, IMG submission 202541) | Salt marsh sediment microbial communities from the Plum Island Ecosystem LTER, Massachusetts, United States - Salt Marsh Sediment SW1601-20 ... | reverse complement strand
TTTCCTTTATTTTATGAACATTTTAACAAGCCTGCTCAATTACCGGCATGTGGAAGCACTCATCAGTGTCGACGGTCTTGACGTGGTGAACAAGATCTTCAGCATGAATGTCGGGATCTGCCGGTACAGCGGGGGTGGAATGATCCAGGCGCCCAATGCCGTGCCCGACGACGGGCTTTTTGACCTGACGGTTATCCGGAAACTCAGCAAACCCAATGTGATCCTTAGCCTGAAGAGGCTTTACAACGGGACCATACACCTGCATCCCAAGGTGGACAGCTATACGGGAAAATCCATCCGGGTCGAATCGAGGGATATGATCCGGCTGGAAACGGACGGGGAATCGCTGGGACACACTCCCATCGAGTTCAGCATCATCCCCAGGAGCGTTAAGGTGCTCACCGGGTACTTTACCAATTAGAATTCCCCTTCCAGGGATACCTCGAACATTTTCGGCCAGTACTTCCCCGTAACATAAAGAATGCGTTTGGCAGGATCCCATGCAATCCCGTTAAAGACGTCGATCTTCCGGCTCCGGTCTTTAGCCGGGAGTATTCCCTTCATGTTGATTTTCGCTGTGATCTTTCCCGTTTCCGGATCGATGATCACGATCTCCTCTTCCCCGTAAATGTTGGCAAAGATACGGCCTTCGATGTATTCCAGCTCATTCAGCCGGCTGACCGGTCCCCTGTCGTCATACACCTCCAGTTGCCGGACCTCGGTGAAATATTCGGGATCCATGTAATAGATCCGGTTGGTTCCGTCGCTCATGATCAGGTACTCTCCGTCGTAGGTGAGTCCCCAGCCTTCCTCGATCTCGTAGTAAACCTTCTGGATCCTGCGGAAAGTTTCTTTCTCATAGACAAAGCCGACCTGGGATTTATAGGTGAGCTGGTAGATCCTGTCGTTCAGCAGGGTGATCCCCTCCCCGAAGATGTCATCCGGGAGGTTCAGCATCCGGACCGGTTCACCGGTCCTGATCTCCGTTTTCCGGAGTGAGGATTCGGTCCACTGTCCCGTTCCCTCATAGAGGAACCCGTCGTCGTATACGAGTCCCTGTGTATAGGCCTTCGGGTCATGGGGCCATGTGTTCAGCAGCCGGTATTTCAGGTACCGGGGGGTAATGTCTGAGAGGATGACAATGCTCAGGTCATGGTACTCTTTCCGGCCGTCGGCATAATAACAGATCAGGCGAAGGGGCCAGGTGCCCACACGCAGGTTTTCGGTGGACCATTCATATGCAAATGGTTCCCCGTGGAAAGTATGCTGCCGGTCACCGCCTGCAAAAAATTGGACAGAGTCAATGCCGGGGAGGGTATCCGTCACCCGTTCCAGCCTGAGCGGGATCTTCTCTCCCAGGCTGAACTGGCTGTCATTTGCCGGTTCCGCAACCCTGGTACCGGAAACCCGGGCTGCCTGCACTGCTGAAACCCGGTTCTCCGCACCGGACTTGGGTTGCACCTTTTTTCCGCAACCGGCGGCAAGGGTACAGGACAGGGCAAGGAGCGCAAGTCCCCCGAAAACAGGTCCGGTTATCCGGAAGATTCCCGTCAGCCGATGAATGGTGCGGCCCCTGCCAGCCGGATAAAACGTGGTCCCGGAAGCATCCGGTTTCCGGCTTATGGAATGTTGAAAGGCGGATGGCATGTCAGGGATTCCTTGAACGACGTTTGCGCCAGCTTCCGGATTTGCCGTCGCCCTGTTTTCCCCCGGCTGCTTTAGCGGGATTTGAGGCTTCCGGGTTAAGCATCTGCCATACCGCGCTCCAGCCCGGGAATCCGCCCAGGTTCCGGTCGTCGATATACAGATCCGCATCGATCTTCCGTGAGACGCTACCGTCGAATTCCTCTTCGGGGTAATTTTGGTTCACTGCATAAAATTCGACGTCCCTTTCCCTGCAAAATTCAACTGCATCGTCGAGTTCCTTCCCGTAGCGGTAGGTCCACAGGATCAGCTGGTGATTTTTCTTCTGCAGTTCCCGCAAGGTTTCGAACGCAAACAGCAGTTCCTTGCCGATCGCCGGATATTTGTGTTCCACGATGGTACCATCAAAATCAATGGCTATTTTCATACGGTAATGATATGGTTTTAATCCATAAAATTACGAATTGGAACGTATGAAACAAGCACCTGCATTTCCTTTCGTCCGAATGCAGGGTTTAACCTGGATAAGCGGGATCGTACCGCGGCCCCAGGTTGATACGTCTGCAGAGCAAAACTCAGAGGAGGGACAGGTAGCGTTCGCCGGTATCGTAATTGAAGCCGAGGATACGGCTTCCCACGGGAAGTTCCGGTATTTTCTTCGCAATGGCTGCGAGGGTTGCACCGGAAGAAATGCCTGCCAGCAGGCCTTCCTCCCTGGCAGCACGCCTCATGTACTCAAAAGCCGAATCACCGTCCACCTGGATGGTCCCATCGATCCATTCCCGGTGGAGGTTTTCAGGGATGAAACCGGCCCCAATGCCCTGGATGGGATGGGGACCGGGCTGGCCCCCGCTGATGACGGGAGAGTCGGCGGGCTCAACGGCAAACGTCTTCATCTTCGGGAATCTGGATTTCAGGACCTCCGAGCAGCCGCTGATATGCCCCCCCGTCCCGACCCCGGTGATCAGGTAATCGAAACCCTCCGGGAAATCCCTCAGTATTTCCTTTGCCGTGGTGCTGCGGTGGATCTCCGGGTTCGCCTTATTCTCGAACTGGGAGGGCATCCAGGCGCCCGGAATTTCCCGGGAGAGTTCTTCGGCCCGGGTTATGGCCCCCTTCATTCCCTTCTCCCTGGGGGTGAGTTCAAATTCGGCCCCGTACAGTTCCATGATCTTTCTTCTTTCGAGGGACATGGATTCGGGCATTACAAGGATGAGCCGGTATTTCCTGACGGCCGCCACCATGGCAAGCCCGATCCCGGTATTGCCGGAAGTGGGCTCAATGATCACCGACCGGTCATTCAGAAGGCCATTCTTTTCTGCATCTTCGATCATGCTGAGCGCTATCCTGTCCTTGATGCTCCCCCCGGGATTTTCCCGTTCAAGCTTGATCCATACCTCGTACCCGGGCGGGAAAAGCCTGTTGATCCTCAAATGGCCGGTATTGCCAATGGTTTGAAGAATGTTGTCTGCTTTCATTTTTAGATAGTTTTGGTTTCAGATGATCCAGTTGATTTGTCCGGAGATCTCCTTGCTGTCCCTCACCTCGACGTGATGTTTCTGGTATACGACCGAGTATGGCACCACGCTTTCGGTCAGCCAGACATTCCCCCCGATCACGGAATCATGCCCGATGATGGTATCTCCGCCAAGTATGGTGCTCCTGGCATAAATGATCACATTATCCTCTATGGTCGGGTGACGCTTCTGGCTGGCCATGCTTTTCCGGACGAACAGGGCACCCAGGGTGACTCCCTGGTAGATCTTGACGTTGTTCCCGATCTCCGCGGTCTCGCCTATCACGGTCCCCGTCCCGTGATCAATGAAGAACGAATCCCCGATCTTTGCCCCCGGATGAATGTCCACTCCCGTTTTCCCGTGGGCATATTCGGTCATTACCCTGGGCAGGACGGGCACCCCCAGGACATGTAATTCATGCGCCAGGCGATACACGGCAATGCTGAAAAAACCCGGGTAGCAGAGGATCACTTCCCCGATTGACTCTGCGGCAGGATCAAACTGCATAAAGGCATCGGCATCCTTCATCATGAGTTCGTGTACGGCAGGCAGCCGGTCCATGAACTCCCTGCAGATGCCGGCCGGTTCGCGATCCAGTTTTTTCCTCAGGGGCAGTATGAGCGCTTCCAGTTCCGTCCCGAGTTCCTTCAGTTGTTCTTTCAGTTCCCCCAGGCTCCGTTTATTTTTTGTGCGGAAGGGAAACAGCAGATCGATCGTCTTTTCCACAAAGGCGTGGGTATCGCTGCCGGAGGGAACTTCGTTTGCATATGCCTGGCTGGCTTTATGCAGGAAATGCGGGAATTTTTCGATACCGTGTTCCATATGAATTCGGTTAGGGGGAAATTAAACTATGTAAAATTAAGTAAATACTGCACGCGTCAGGAGGGAAATAATTATATGGAAATAATTTGGAATGCCTCGCCGGATTCGGACCCGCTGATTGCCGTCCGGGCTGCCGGCAATCCCGAAAGCCATCTGGCATCGTTAATTCCCGGGGGCATTGCCGGGGAGGTTGAAGCTGTATTTGAATGAAAATATATTGGAATAAAGGGCGATGGACTGGTCCGCAATATCCGTAAGCGCATAATCGACGACAAAATTCCTCCAGTGGATGCCGATCCCCAGGCTGGGCTGGAAATCAAAAGAATTCTTTTTTTCGAAATCCGGTACGATCTGCATATTTCCCATTCCAAGCCGCAGGAATACCAGGCGGTTATAATCCACTTCAAGTCCCATGTGCGGATCGATACTCAGGAATGAAGTGCGCACGAGTACGTTCCGTTTGCCGTCCAGGGTGATGTCTGTATCCAGTTCCGCCGACAGGGTGAATTTTTCATGCAGCCGGAAGGACCTGGCACTTCCCATGATCAGCCTGGGAATGGTCAGTTCGAGCGAATTCCGGGGGATTTCATTACCGGTGCTGGCAAAGACCTCCTCAAGGCTTTCCGTATTGAAGCTCCAGGCATTGAAGGTGGAAGTGGCATCCCGGAGGATCGCCCCGAAGGTCCACCGCTCCATCCGGTATCTGCCGGCTACATCAAATCCGAATCCCCAGGCCCTGGCAAAATCCCCCGTTTTCCGGTAGATCAGTTTGACGTTGCCCCCGTAGGACAGGTTGCTGATCTTCGAATCCCTTGCGTAGGAAAAGAGAAAACCGTAATCGGCGGCCGAGAATTTGCTGATCCGGTCGTAGCGGATGTTGCCGTCGTTGTCGACCAGCTCCAGGGTATTGGGAATATCGTCCACCCCGAAGCGGATGATGCTGAATGCCCCTGCGCTCCGGTCATCGATTCGGATGGCAAATCCGCCGTAATCGTATTTTGCGATACCGGCAAAATATTCCGCATGCATCAGTCCCCCTTCAGCATCCCTTTCCAGGCCGGTCAGTCCCGCAGGATTCCAGTATCCCGCTGTGACGTCTGACGTCGTGGCGGAAACCGACTGGGCCATCCCGAATGCCCTTGCTCCAACCCCTATGGAAAGAAACTCATTGCTGTATTTGGGTACTTCAGCAACAAGGCGGACCGGGAGCAGGAGTCCCCCTAAAAGGATCAGAATATTGCGAACCATTAATCTTTTTAACTGACAAATATCTATTTTTATTGTCATGTTGAAAAGACATATTCCGAACCTTGTCACCCTTTGCAATCTGGCGATCGGTGTCCTGGCTGTCTTCATGGCGCTTGAGAACCAGGTACTTTTCTCGTCCTGGCTGATCCTTATTGCCGCCCTGCTGGATTTCCTGGATGGTTTCCTTGCCCGTGTACTGAAAGCAGGCAGCCCGCTTGGCAAACAACTGGATTCTTTTGCCGATCTGGTCAGTTTCGGGATGGCCCCTGCCTCCATCGCCTTCAAACTCATGGAATACGGCATCCGGGGTGATATTTTCCAGGGCGGCATACAGGATACTTCGCTACCGGAGAGGCTGCTGCTCTTCTCACCCATCCTGCTGGTCCTTTTTGCCGCCATGCGCCTGGCCGAATTTAATCTCCGCGACGATGCCGGGGAATTTTCAGGATTGCCCACCCCTGCGGCAGCGATCTATTTCGCGGGACTCAACCTTTGCCTTGTGCACCACCTTGGCACGCAGGCAGCGGGTGTTATCCTGCATCCCCTGGTTCTCCTGGCCAATGTAATCATTATCAGCCTGCTTATGATAAGCGGGATCCCGATGTTCTCGCTCAAATTCCACGATTACGGGTGGAAAGGCAACCAGATTCGATATGCATTTCTTGCCGTTTCCGGTTTTTTATTGATATTATTGCAGGAAATTGCCCTGCCGGTAATCATTCTTCTTTACCTGATCGTTTCAATCACCAATGCACTGATCCGAAAAAACTGAAAAATGAAATACATCGCAGAAATCAACATCATGCCGCTGAAAGCCCTGCTCGACCCGCAGGGGAAAGCCGTGACCAACAGCATGAAGAACCTTGGCTTCGGGAAGGTTTCCAATGTCCGCATCGGCAAGCACATAAGCCTTGAGATTGAAGCCGGTTCGGAAGCTGACGGCGCACGTAGGGTCGAGGAAGCCTGTAAAAAAATTCTCAGCAACCCCATCATCGAAGGATACGATTTCACCCTTCACGCGGAATAAATCCCTGCACCGACGATGAGCGGCAGCAAGTCTTATCCCTGCGCGGGGGGATTTTTTTGTTCCGCTTTCCTGACCACCCAGCGGATTACAAACCAGCTGACCGCAATAAAAACGGGCCAGCTGAGGAACCATACGATTGAGGACAGATACATGGGTTCAAGGTTTTATCAGTATACGTGTGTATCGCTCTCCATCTCCCCGGCATCGATCTTCCTGTTGTTGATGGCCGACCATGCCAGGTAAATATAGGCCAGCACCAGCGGGGAGAGCAGGCTCACGTAGCTCATGGCCGTGAGGGTGTAATGGCTGGAGGAACTGTTTTCAATATTCAGTGAGCTCTGCATGTCATACAGCGAGGGATAGTAGCAGGTTTTGTTAAGTCCCGCTATCAGGAACAGGGCAAACACCACCAGGACGGTACCCGCACCTCCCCAGTAGAAGCCCCGGCTGCTTTCCCTGAAAAGGGAACTGAACAGGGAGTAAAGGACAAGCAGCACACCCGCCAGGAAAAACGCCAGCACCAGGGGCATGGCAAGGAAATTATGAAGGTATTTGAAGTCCTCCGTGCTTACGGTCAGTGTGTCCGGGTCGTAGACAAATCCCTTCATGACCAGGAGGCGTACCGCGAAGGCCAGGAAGAATACCAGGAAGGGAACGGCATTGTAGAGAAGATGCTTCCTGCCTGTTTTCACCAGTTCCTCATCATCAATGTTCCTGAGGAAGTACATGATGCCAAGCAGCCGGGCAAGGAAAAACACGGTGAGCCCGAGTGCGACGTTATGCCAGTTCAGGACGGCCTCGAGGCCGTGGGCGGGGACTTCCCAGCGGGACTGGTTCATTTCGTTTACCGAGAACATGGCCCCGTTGAAGAATGTGCCCACCGCGGTTCCGATCAGTATCGTTCCCAGGGCGCCGTTTATGAATAAAAAAACATCGTAGGTTTTCTGGCCCAGGAAGTTATTTGGCTTGGACCTGAATTCATAGGCAATGGCCTGGATAATGAAGCAGAACAGGATGGCCATCCAGACCCAGTAGGCGCCGCCGAAACTTGTTGAATAAAAAAGCGGGAAGGAGGCAAAAAAGGCTCCGCCGAAAGTAACCAGGGTGGTGAACGTGAATTCCCACTTCCTGCCGAGGGCGTTGACCAGCATGGTCTTCTGAATGGGTTTCCTGCCCAGGGTAAATATCATGGTCTGCCCTCCCTGGACAAACATCAGGAATACCAGGAAACTGGCGAGCAATGAAATGATCACCCACCAGTATTGCTGCAGTGCTGTATGCGTCAGATTTCCGAACATTTTATTTCCTCCCTTCTTTTGGTCCCAGTTTGATTTGTCTGGTCATGATCCTGACCTCGGCAATGGCCAGTGTGGTGAATATGACTGCAAACAGCCAGAAGGTCACCTGCACCATGCCGGCATCGATCTGCGAGACGGCTGCAAAGGTCGGCAACAGGTCCTGGATCACCCAGGGCTGTCGCCCCATTTCAGCCACAGTCCAGCCGGCCATTGATGCCAGGTAGGCGAGAGGTATGGTCCAGATTGCCAGCCGGAGAAATCCACGCCTCCTGGCCAGTGTGTCACGCCAGGCCATTAACAGGGCAAGGATGAAGAAGGCCAGGAACCAGAATCCCAGTCCCACCATAATATGAAAACTGTAAAATGAAATCGGCACATTGGGGATCAGCCTGCCGGGATCATCAATGAACCCGTAGCCGAAATATCTGAAATAATTCTCCTGGAATTCAGGATCCATGAGCATCGCTTTCCGGGCTTCGTAGGTCACGAAATCATCGGCCGCCCGGGCATCCTTCATTTCCTTCAGGATCTCCCGGGCATATTTCCCCTTTTCCATTTTTTCAGCAGATGAGATGATGTTCCTTTCCGGGTTCCCATTGATCAGGTCGATTACACCCGGCACGAAGGCGTCGAACTTCCCGTATGCCATGTAGGAAAGGAAATTGGGAATCTCAACCCGGACGGCAAAATCCTTGATGTTTTCATTCTCCGGATCGTCCGCTGTCTGGGACATGACCCCGATGGCCACCAGTCCCGCGCCTTCCTGCCCATGGTAGAGTCCCTCTATGGCCGCAAATTTCATCGGCTGGACATGCACGATCTGGCGGGTGGACTGATCCCCCGACCAGATCAGGAACAGGCTTGAAAGGATCCCGAAGGTTGCCGCCACCATGATGCTCCTGCGTGCCAGGAGGTTCTCCCTCTTCTTGAGCAGGAACCATGCACTGATGCCGGTTACAAAAACGGCAGCCAGCACAAAACCGCTGGCCGTCGTATGCAGCCATTTCATTACCGCGACGGGCGAAAAAAGAACCTCCCAGAAATTGAGCATTTCATTCCGGGCGGTCTCTGGATTGAAATGCATGCCTACGGGATGCTGCATCCATGCATTCGCCACGAGGATCCAGAGGGCGGAAAGGTTGGCACCGATGGCCACAAGCCAGGTGGAGGCCAGGTGCCATTTCCTGCTTATCTTGTTCCATCCGAAGAACATGACTGCAAGAAATGTCGATTCCAGGAAGAAGGCCATGATGCCCTCGATGGCCAGCGGGGCCCCGAAGATATCGCCGACGAACCAGGAATAATTCGACCAGTTAGTCCCGAACTCAAACTCCATGATGATCCCGGTAGCCACCCCGATTGCAAAGTTGATCCCGAAAAGCGTCATCCAGAATTTTGTAATGTTTTTCCATTTCTCATCGCCGGTCCTCACGTACATGGTCTCCATAAAAGCCAGGATAAGGCTGAGTCCCAGTGTAAGCGGAACAAACAGCCAGTGGTAATAAGCCGTCAGGGCAAATTGCCCGCGCGACCAGTTTACCAGGGATAGATCAATGCTGTCAATCATAGTTGGTAATCATTGTGTGAGTTGCTCAAGAACGTATTCTCCCCGTTCCTTGTCGGTATCGAAACGGGACTTCAGGAAATCGGGAAAGAAGAACAGTCGCAGCAGGATGAAAAATACGAATAGTTTGATCAGGATTATAAGCCAGAGGCGCCTGCCAACGGTCATGCTTCTGAAACCATCGTAGTAAAAGCGGAAGATCCGAATAAAGACATTTTCTTGCACCCGGGGAGTAAATAATGGGAACGACCTTAAAAATATAAAATTTAACTTCCACCTCATATACCCCTCAACAGATTCCTAAATTTAGACCGGGTATAAATAAGCACCGGGATAGCAGAAAAAAATTATCTTTATAACCGTAATTTTAATTTAAATCATGAGAAGAACCAATGCCCCTGGACTGATCCTTTTCCTGTTCGTGTTCCTGTCTGCCGTCAACCCGGCGTCCTTCGGACAGACTGCCATCACTCCCCAGAACGTCGAGATCGGCATCGAGGAACACCTGGATGAATACGTTCCCGGCGATATTGTTCTCACGGGCGAAAACGGGGACACCATTTCCCTCGGACGGCTGATTGACAAGCCCACCATCATCAACCTGGTCTACTTCCGCTGTCCCGGGATCTGCAGTCCCCTTATGGAGGGACTCGCAGATGTCATGGGTAAGGTGGACCTGCAGCTCGGCAAGGATTACCAGGTCCTGACCATAAGCTTTGATCCAAGGGAATCCATAGATCTCGCAATACGCAAGAAAAACAATTACCTGAACCTGATGAGCAATCCGGAACCGGCAAAGGAGAACTGGAAATTCTTCGTCTCGGACAGCCTGAATATTGCCAGGCTGACCCGGGCAGTCGGTTTCAAATACAAGCGTACCGGCAACGATTTCCTCCATGCGGCCAGCATTACGGTGGTCAGCCGGGATCGAAAGATCACACGGTACCTGAACGGGACCTACTTCCTGCCTTTCGAGATCACCATGGCCATTACCGAGGCATCGAAGGGAATATCGGCCCCTACCGTGAACCGCATCCTTCAGTATTGTTTCAGTTATGACCCGGTGGGACAGAAATACGTCCTCAGCATGACCCGGGTTGCATTCCCGATCATCACCCTCACGGTAATTGTACTTGTGCTGATCCTCGTGGTGCGCACCAGAAAGAATAAGACCAAACCAGAAGCAGAATGACAGCAGAAAAGAAAGAACGCAAAGAACCAAGTTTTTACGAGGTAAAGAAACACCGGGGCATTTTTGCATGGATTCTGTCCACCGACCACAAAAGGATCGGCCTTCTGTACCTGTATTCGATGATGACATTCTTCAGTGGTGCAGCCATACTGGGACTGCTGATGAAGCTGGAACTGATTGCTCCGGGCCCGACCATCATGACTGCCAGAACCTATAACGGATTCTTTACACTCCACGGCATCATCATGATCTTCCTGATCGTTATCCCGGGACTCCCCGCGGTTTTCGGCAACTTCATGCTGCCCATCATGATCGGGGCCAGGGACGTGGCCTTCCCGAGGCTGAACCTTTTTTCCTGGTACATTTACATTACCGGGGCCATCATTGTCCTGAGCTCACAGTTTACAGGCGGGGGACCCCCGGATACGGGTTGGACCTTCTATGCGCCCTACAGTTTCAAGACATCGACCAATATGCTGCCGGCCGTGCTGGGTGCGTTCACCCTCGGTTTTGCATCCATCCTGACGGGACTGAATTTTATCGTAACCATACACCGGATGAGAGCTCCCGGCA
>Ga0315542_1002611_pt1 | contig 10887 bp, 9 predicted proteins | sample SalMarSW160120MG_FD_202541 | JGI IMG/M metagenome (GOLD analysis project Ga0315542, IMG submission 202541) | Salt marsh sediment microbial communities from the Plum Island Ecosystem LTER, Massachusetts, United States - Salt Marsh Sediment SW1601-20 ... | reverse complement strand
ACTGGGTGATCGCCGCTCCAACCTGTCCTTCATTGAGAAACCGGTCGCCCCTACCGTTATATACCCATGAAGGTTCATTCGGTCTATCAGCAAAAGAAAGAGAAGTGACTGAGAAAACGAGAATGAAAAAGAGAAGAGCCCCCGCTCGATATCTGTTTTTTATCATCCAAGCTATCTTTATTATCATACAGGCCACACTGAGTTTATACCGGGTGTTTATTTATACAATTCCCGCACCTGGTTTATCTCTTTCTTTGTCTTGTTTAGTATTTCCGACATCCATTCATTTTTATACTTGATGTCGTAATGTTCAAGCTCCCGGACGAGTGCAAGGAGCTCTTTATAGTTGATTCTCTCTTTTGGAGGAAGAGGGGTTTCGGTTTTTTTACTCTCAAGAAGCAGTTCATTCGTTTCTCGTATAAGTGTACAGTTATGTTCCAGCCGCCTTCCAAGATTGACTGCTATGTTCAAGAGGAAATCATCTGTGGTTTTTGCAACCTTTTCCAGATCCTCAGGCTTCACAATCGTAATATTGCAATCCGTGACAGTCTTAATCGTTGCCGTTCTTTTTTCACCGAGCAGCAACGCCATCTCTCCGATTACTGTTCCTGCTTCATTGATATCAGCGACCTTTTTGCCGCCTATATACACGACGAGATTACCCCTGTTCAGAATATACATCTCGTGTCCGGTATCACCCTCCTCGCACAGGATGGAGCCTGCTCGAAGATTGAAGGTATATTCGCTGAGTTTTTCAGTATTAAATTTAATATTTGATTTTGCCGTATCCCTGAGGAATGCACGTCCTTTTGTATACACAAGGCTGTTTGTATATTTTTCGACAAGCTGTTTCAGCCACCCTATTAGCAATCGAGCATGGACCTGCTTCAGGTTTTCGATAATTTCGACATAGATTCTTGCATATTCCTTCGATGCCATTTCAAAACCGGAAATTTTCTTTTCTTTGTTAATGTACATCCTGTTAGTCAGCTGTAGATAGCGCGCGATGTTTTTTGTGACGCTATACCCAATGTTATATACTGCAAATACCTTGAACAGGTTTTTCAGTGGTATTTTTTCAACCGTCGCGTCATCGGTGACATAGGCGGATTGAAAGCGAAAGTATTCATCCCTGTCAGTTTTATTTGCAATAAGCGGTTCTTCCGCACCAAATATAATTCCCTTGCCTTCGACACTGTATCGGTCATCAGGGCTCAGCTCAAAGGAGAGACGGCCCTGATGCATAATGTATGCACTGTCGGCAATGTCCATGACCTCATATATTTTTTGCATTACTTATTCATCCTTTGCAGACGGAACACTTTTTGAAGGTGCAATAGCGTCAAGGGCTTTTTTCGCCTCGTTTCGCACCCGCTCATTTTTATCGTACTTCACTTTAAACTCCAGTATATCTACCGCCTTTTGGTACTTCAGGTCCGCCAGGCCCTGTATTGCATAGAAACGAACCGAGTCATAATCGGACCTGAGGGCACTGATCAAATAATCCCCACCCTGTTGTATTTTCATATCTGCAATACTTTTTACGGCGTATTCTGCAACTTCATGGACATCATCATCCATCAAGTTACCAAGCGTCTCAAGAGACTGTTCTCCGCCTGTCTGACCGAGGCTATATACAGCGTACATCCTGAGGATTTTGTCTTCATACCTGTTTTCAGCGATTTCCTTCAATGTCTCGTAGGCCGCTGTACTTTTTATCTTTCCCAGGGAGAGTGCCGCCTGAGCCCTGATTTCACTGTCTTCCCGGACATCCTTCAGAATATCGATCAGCGTACTGCTGATTTCTTTGCTGCCAATGTCTCCCCACGCAGTTACAATGGCTTTTTTTATTCTCTTTGATGCCTTTTTATTAAAGTAGTACTGCTTTAAAAAAGTAAGGGAAGCAGGATTCTTTACACTTCCAAGTGCACGTATAACCTCTTCCCGGTAGTTATCGTCAGCAGGAGCACGTTCGAGCTCTCCCTGCAGAACATCGTACGCCTGAGCCAGACCAGCGGCCCCGATATAGCCGACCAGCACTGTGTACACCTGTATGGAGTGTTTATCCTTGAACAGTACAAGCACCTTATTGTCTACGTCAGGGCCGAGATCATCGGTTATTCCGTTGAACGCCGATACTATATCCTGGTTTGTTCCGTAAGCAAGGACCTGCAGGTAAAATTCACTTTTTTCAGCGATTAATCTATATGGTATTAGTATAATACATGTAATGACAGAAATTATTAAAATTTTACATAATAATGAAATATTTTTCATGATGGATACAGGTATTCCTGCAGATCGTATTTTATAGTATAAGTATCGGTAAGTCGCAATGTATATTTATCCATCTCTGTACATAGGAAACTATTTTATTTTTCTTCTTTCGGCAGATGATATCGCTCCTGTAAAAATTTATTTTAAAGATCATGAAACATCTATAGGGGGGAAGAAACCACTTCCGCATTCAAAAAACGAATCCACAGGGGGTTGGAAGGAGAAAGTATATTTGTACCCTGCTCTTCTGCAGAGAAAATGGATCGATTACCGGCACAAAGACAGGTTCATCCCTGCAGTTTCTTATGACAATATCATGCCGATTGAGCTCCGGTACCCATTTTTCAGCGCGGTGAATGATCAAATAGAGCTCCGATTGAAAACTGGTGACAAGAATTATAAGAGCGTAATTCTTCAATTACTAAATGAAAACAAAGAGGAAGTATTCGAAAAAGTCCTCCCTCCTCTCACGGTTAATAAAGAACGGTCCTGCCGGTTTTCGCTCAGTATGCCGGGTGTGTACACTATTTGTTTGCTTCTTGACGAGGGCCGTTTTTTAAAAACAGAAATACTCGTCTATAGAAAAAAAAGCATGTGCACTCCAGACGTGCTTATTGAACAGTCAAAATCAGCCTTACGGTTTTCATTTTACTGTACCGCCTGCGGTGCCCGTATATATCCCGTTACAGGGGAGATCATCAATGAGTTCATTCACAAAAATTACATCCCTTTCAAAGAGTATCTTGATATCGAAGGAATCGGGCTTGAACGAATATCTGCATTCATACGGACAATCGATCACCCAAAACACTTCAAGCAGGGTCTTATCCATCTCCTCAATATACTCCGCCTGGCATCGCTTAGCGACGAGCTTACCGTTGTCACGAATCTTTTCAGGGATGACACTCCGTTTGCGCACTATATTACGGATAAACTGTTTCTTTTTGATATGCTTCCTATCATGCCGGACAGAGAACTACAGATGATTCTCAACAGAATAGATGATGATATGCTGGCGCATGCCCTGCATGGCTCGGGAAAGGAAATACGGGCAAAAATTCTCAACAACATTTCAAGACGCAGGGGCCGTTCGATTATGAATGATCTGCAACTGAAGATTAAGGAGGAGGTTGTAGCAGATGCGAAATCCGAGGTGCACAGGAGTATCAAATCCTTCTTTGAGGAACGGTTTGGACGAGAGTTGAAAATACCGTATGCAACCAGGAGTATCTACAGGGTAAAGAATAATGAAGATTTCTTGGAGAATGTTTCACTGAATGAAATGCTTCTTCACACCGGCGTTACCGCGGTATTCGACGGACAGGAACTGATGTTGCTCGATAATAAACAGGGAAGTTTCTCAGATGAAAATCGGCAGGCGTCCCCGATTAACGGGGCGTCCCCTATTAACGACACGGGCCGGAATCATGAGACATTTGTTCATGAACAGTATATGTCGAAAATCCTGCACTGTTACGCATATGACTATGAAACGAGCGGAGATGCAGTTTTCAGCATAACCGGTGTGACCGAAAGTTCTATTTATATGCTCAGTATGTTCGGCATACGCTATGCCAGAATCCATATATACAACTGGCTGACCTCGCTTGAAGATACCGAAGCTCTTGAAAATATCACCCGGCGCAGCATCATCCCGCTCAGGCTGCCCTCCTCCTGTTTTGTGCTGACCATAGGCGCGGTCGACGGCAAACGAAAACCCCACGAGCAGGTTATCCGCGTAAAGGTACGGCAGGAAACGGGCTCCGGTAACTGAATACACCCAATCCGCACAAGCCTCAGCACAAATGGAAATCCGTTTCTTAGCACAAATTACGTATGAACACTGTAACCATGTCATAAACGCTGAACGCAGTACCAAATAGCTGGAATCCTGATCGTGTTTATCCCTTACTTCATATACGGATAGAGGTTTATTCCGTAATCATCCTTTATTCTCTTCACGACCTGTGTGTACAGCTTCTCGAAATGGGGTTTCGGCTTGAAATAATCGAGGTCGTAGCAGGTCTCGACCTTTTCACCAAGCGGCGGATCCGCCAGCTTGTCGACATATTTCGGCACGGTTTTTTTCAAAAGCGTATCCGCTTCCTTTCTGGTCAGACCCTTGCACGCATGGCCGACCTGGCAGGTAAACTCCATATCAACAGGAGTACAGCCGTCGGTGATCTTGGCCTTCCCTGGATGCACATCCTCGATGCCGGAACCTGAGGCGATGAGCATCAAAAGGCAGGCAAGCGCTTCATCGAAGTACATCTCTGTTGCTGCACCGGCTGCTGCATACAGCAGTGTGTAGTACGGAACACGCATATTCCGCGCAATTGCCTGGGTGCTCGCTGAAGTCGCCCACAGGACATCAGGCTGTGAAGAGCAGACAAAGTTCATGTGTATCGGGTAGATAAGGTGGTATGTCGCTCTGATAACGAGAATACCGTGCAGGCTGTAGGCAGTGTTGACGATGGAAAGCCCCTCTGCGCCGCCAGCATAGCCGCCTAAAATCGGACCAGCCTCCTGGCCGATATTCGCGCCCCAGGCGGTAAGATACGCGGTCTGGTTGAGGGACGAATAGTCTGTTTTCAGCTCGGCAAATGGAGAAACAAGCCAGCCGTCCGAGGGTCTGGCACCAAACTGCGGAGCAGATGATGCGATAGTCGAAACACCGGTGGATGCGGAAGAAACGTGGTCGATAATGCCAATCCCGGGCCTGCCCGCGCGTCTGCTTCCCTCTCTGCCGTACTGCATCGCACGAATGGAGGCGAATACTTCGGTCGGAGCGCCTGCTGCTGTTCGAATATGTCCGAGAGTGTTTATAATCGGGATACTGATTGTCTTTGCCTTTGAAATCCGCGCATACGATTCGACGAGTCTGAGGGCGTTTTCCTCGGTGGTGTTTGTGCCGGATCCGACATGGCAGTAGGGAAGCTCGTCGGAATCGGGGAGCCTGCCCTTCATTACGCAGCGGTCAGGACCCTCGCCGAAGTAGGCCTCTTTCGGCGCATCATCGACCGCTTCGAGGATTTCGGGTTTGGTAAACTGAATAACACGTTCGGTGTCCGTAATGTAGGTGCCGACCTCCGAGTAAAAATCGACTGCAGCCTCGAATATCCTGTCCGCAAGCCCGTCATCCGTGTTGACCATCTCTTTCCGGTCGTATTTGATATCGTATTTTTTGATTGCCCGCCGCAGTGCCGGGATAAAGACCTTGGTATCGTAATCCTTCTGCAGCATCATCGGGCCTGTCGCCGCCCTGTCTGTAACATCTATAAAATTAACCATTACCTGCTCCCTCCCTTCTTGCTGGAGATTAGTTTCTTCGTAATTTCAATAGCCCCGACTGCAGAATCGCTCTGTCCGTCAGCGCCGATCTGCTCGGCCCACTCTGCATCCACCGGGCCGCCGCCGACGAGTACGATGTATTTATCGCGAAGACCCTTTTCGCGGAGATAGTCGATGACGTCTTTCTGATAGGTCATGGTGGTTGTCATCAGAGACGACATGGCTATGACATCGGCATTTGCCTTTTCCGCTTCGTCGACAAAGGCTGTCGGTGACACATTCGCACCGAGGTCGATGACATTGAATCCGTGGGTTTTCATAAGGGTAATAACAATGTTCTTGCCGATTTCATGTATATCCGTCATTACAGTGCCGAATACAACGGTACCGGGGCTTTCCATTTTCTGGCCTGATGCGAGAAGTTTCGGTTCGATAACCTTCATGCCTTCCTGAAACGCCTCTGCAGCCATGAGCATTTCCGGCAGAAATATCTCTCCCGTACTGAACATATCACCGATCTTACGAAGCCCGGGCATCATCCCCTCCTGAATCAGCTGCAGGGGATCAGCATCATTGATGACATTGTTTATCACGGTAACAAGTGCATCTGTATCTCCTTCTATCACCGCATCGAACATCTTTTTCAACGCCTCCTTATCCATAATAAAGCCTCCTTAAAAAGTTAAAATGAGCATGCAGACAAAAAGATGGTAGCATTATAGCTGTCTATACAGCAAACGTCAAGGATATTAATTCTTCATTAATGATAAAAAATAATGATAAAAAATTGATACAGTCAGGTCTACAGTATTGTTCTTCGTCCGGTACGTATATTAAACGTCGCTATGCGGCACGATCAGAACTTTTTATGCACATATTCGATCGCTGAAAGGCTTATACCCCACCCAGCCATTTTCTGTAATCGGGATTCCCGGCGTTTATTCTGAGCCTCTCGAACCTTCCATTTCCATAAGCATAGAAATCGAACTCAAGCGTGGAGATACGAGATTGAATCATCGCCCATACACTCCACCAGAGATCTGAAACGATCTTGTAGAGAAGCATTCTATACAGCCTGTTATTTTTCAGTTCCCCGCAGTACTCCGTTATGATCAGCTCTTCCTGCTCTTGCAAAAACGGATGCTCTACGGCAAAATCACCGAGATCAAAATACGGGTCTCCCCTGCCGCCGTACTCCCAGTCTATTATCCAGATCTCCTTTCCGTCGTCTAAAAAGTTCTCGGAAAGGTAGTCGTTGTGGCATGCAACGTCCTGTAGTGGATTTTTTTTCATTGCAGACTCTATTTCCTCTGAGATTCCGAGCATGCGGTCAAAATCGGACGGGAGCGGCGCATCGTACTTTTTGACATAGTCCATGTAGTCTCTGACTGTCTGGAAGGGGTCGAATCTTTTTTTAAAGGCCGCTTTTTCATGTATGACCCGTATCGCAGAGACGATTCTTGTAATGAGCGAATTATTTCCGGTTATTTCATCCGTTGTCAGGGTCTTACCCTGAATAAACTGTACCACAGAAATGTTCTCGGGCTTCAGATGATGAAGAACCCGGGGTGTCACACCGGTCTTGCCAGCCTCTATAGAGCACTCGAGCTCGTTGTCGCGATCGATGAAAATATCGGTTCCTGCGCCCGGTATACGCATGACGTACTTCTCGTCATCCACATACACCGTGTAGTTGTGATTCGTAATACCCCCGCCGAGCGGCTCCCAGCGTATCTCTTTGCCCTTCCACTCATCGATCCTCGAAATTATTTCATTGGTAATAGGCTCCATTTAATCCCCCAGCTTACTATACACACTATATCACGTTACAGCCATCCGAATTTTAAGTAATACATTTAATCTGGAGCAGAATTTACAATTTTTAAACAACCCTGACAAATAGAACTTTTTAAGCAGACTCATTTATTGACAAAATTTAAAAAAACTGTTATTACAGGGTTTGATTATTCAAACTACAATGTTCAGGAGAAATGAATCATGAAAATCATTAAAGATGTAATTCCTTTGGTTGATGAATGGAAAGGAATGGAAGCAGATATTGTAGAGCTCACTGAAGGGATCACTAATAAAAATTATAAAGTAACGGTTAACGAGAAGAGCTACATTGTAAGAATACCGGGAGAGGGAACAGAACTTTTCATTGACAGGGAAGTTGAGCTTCACAATATGCTTTCAGCTTCGAACTCTGGAGTTGGCGCACATATCTTTAAATATTTCAGACCTGATTATATCGTAATTTCAGATTTTATTGATGGTAAAGTGATGTCTGCAGAGTCCTTCAAGAATAAAAATCTCATTATAAAGGCACTGGAAGCGATCAAGAAAATTAACACTGAGGGAAAATTTACATCGACATTTATCATGTTCGATTATTTTGATACATATTTGCAGCTCACAAAAAATCATTCAATGAAAATGCCAAATAATTTTACAGATGCTGAAAAGATCGTAGATAAAGTAAGAGAAAAATTTTTAAAGAATATGCCGGAGCTTGCCCCCTGTCATAATGATCTTCTTGCAGAAAACTTTATCGATCAGGGCGATAGAATGAGGATAATAGACTGGGAATTTTCCGGTATGAATGATCCCTGTTTTGAAATTGGTGATTTCTCAGTTGAGCAAGGATTCGGAGAAGACGAGGATACGCTTATCATAGAGACTTATTTCGGCGCGTTTGATGAGAGCAAGTTTGCAAGGATGAGCATATATAAGTCCATGGCTGATATATTATGGACTTTATATGCTATGATACAAAACCATTTTTCTAAGATTGATTTTGATCATTGGGAGTATGGAATAAAACGGTTTAACAGGGCAATGAATAACATGCATTCTGATAAGTTTTCTCAATGGTTAAAAAATTCATAACATTTTTATAATCCATTTTAGTTTGATTATTTTACCCTTTTTCTTAGTGGTAAAATTGATTCTCCAATTTGTAGATTCAATCAAGCTGTTTCTTGCGGCGAGGGACCATCACAACATTTCTTTTATACCTGGCACACTTTTTTCAGTTACGGATAAGTATCGAAACTTAATTCATCTTAACGCCGCCATTTGGTCGGAAAAAGCTGAAGAGGCTGTAGCAATCCTTGGAAATCTTGCTGCTGAACAGAAAATATAAAAAAAATTCGCAGGAATCAGGCGGCTAACCGTTAAGAATTTTTTGCACCATGTGTGTGAGATTGTCACGGTTTTCTTCGAGCCATCTCATGAGGCGCATGTTGTGCTGCAGGTAAATCAGGTATTCGAAGGGATTGGGTTTCTTAATATAGTAATCATCGACATCCCAGTTCAATACATAGAGGTTGCTCGCCTGTATCATACATGGAAGGTATTCAGCTTCGAGGCCGGCAATGGAACCGGGATTTTCGTACTTTTTTGCTTCTTCCTGATAGGATTCAAGGAAAATCTGAAGTTTTTCGAACAGGAGGTCACCGTCCTCCTTCCCTTCCCACGATGAACAGGAGTAGGTAACTGCGAGGGCGACGTCGAAAGCCCGCACATCGATTTTCGACCAGTCGAAGTCGAAGAGGCCCACAACCTTTTCATCCAGGAATTTCAGATTGCCCGGATGATAATCGCAGTGAATCGCAAGATGCGGCATATCATTGTACGTGTCCCTTTCGATCTGCAGTACCGTAGTATCGATAATTGATAGAATCGAGTCCAGATGTTTCAGGAAATAGGCATCGAATTTGGTCTGACCTGTTCTTTTTGCGTACTTCATCATATTTCCGGCTATTGTGGGAAGCAGGTCGATTATCTTCGGTTCAAACCTTTTTCCCTCATATTTCAGCCCCGATACTGCTGCATGGTATTGGGCGAGTACCCGTGCGCTGTCTTCAAGCTCTCTCGCCGAGCAGGCCGGATTGTCCCAGGTGTACTTGTCCTCTCCCGGCAGAAACTCGAAAACGGCAAAGTACACCTCCTCGTGTGAATCCTCCGAGGGAACGTCCCTGGCGGGAACGTCCCTGGCGGGAACCTCGTCTGAGGAAACCTCACTGATGGGAACTTCGCCTCCGTTTTCGAACTGTTTGATGTATGTTGTATTGTGCCGCGTTTTTATGACCGCAGCTGACAGAGAAAAACCCTTTTTGGTAAGGTGGGTAACGATCGAGTGCTCGAATTTGATTTCATCCTCCCTGATGCCCCTCTTGTAGCGTCTGAGGAAGTACTTTTGAAGCCTTCCGCCTTTTTTAGTCTCTATTTCATAGCTCACATTGACATACCCACGGTCAAGCTTTTTAACGTCGATAAGCTCTCCAATGTCGTAATGCTCTTCAAGCAGAGTCCTGAGGTGATGGGACATGTAGTTTCTATCCATCGCTTCCTGCAGAATCTGCACGGTCGACACAAGATTGTCAACCAGGGTTCTCAGCTCACTCAAATCAACTTCCACCTGGATTTCCTCCGCACAATGGTGATTATCGATGTATGGTTTTCTCTATTGGAATACCGGCATTCCATGCCGGAGAAAGCTGGTTCATCCGTCCTGCAGCCGGCTGAATGGGGCTTATCGGACTTCAATAGACGAACATCGGTACACCCCATTTTTTGTACCAAGGGCACAGGTACCAAGGGCACCATCAGGCATTTATCGGTTAATACTTTTAAGATTGAAAGTTCACCTGCCTATGTCTACCGGGGAAAAGACGTGTACCCCCTTTCTATTGGTTGAATCGGGTTCGCTTTGTATTGTAACCTCTGAAAAGCAACTGTCAATTATTAATTCTTGGTAATCCGTCACAATTTTTCGTAAAAAATATTGACAAATTTTTGTTGATTATACAATATTTGTTGTACCATTCAATCGATACATTTTTTTAAGGAGGCAAAGATGACCGGGGAAGAGGCTGCTGGAAAATTAAAAGCGGCAATACTGAACTACGATGAAGACCAGGCGGTTTCTACGGCGCAGGAGACAGTTACAAACAATCTGGATCCGTTGCAAGCCGTTGACAACGGGCTTGTCGCGGGGCTTGAAATCATCGGCGAAAAATATGAAAATGACGAGATATTTCTTCCTGAATTGATGATGGCGGCAAATACCTTTCAGGCAGCTATGAAGATCCTGGAACCTGCAATAATGGAAAAGGGGCAGGAGAGAACGGTGAAAGGCGTTGTGGTACTCGGAACGGTAAAGGGAGATATTCATAAAATCGGGAAAGACATCGTTACCCTTCTTCTCAGGAATGCTGGGTATGAAGTGCACGATCTCGGTGAGGATGTCGATCTCTTTACTTTCGTGGAGACGGCCAAAAAGGTAAATGCCGATGCGATCGGTCTTTCGGCCCT
>Ga0315542_1002610_pt1 | contig 10889 bp, 8 predicted proteins | sample SalMarSW160120MG_FD_202541 | JGI IMG/M metagenome (GOLD analysis project Ga0315542, IMG submission 202541) | Salt marsh sediment microbial communities from the Plum Island Ecosystem LTER, Massachusetts, United States - Salt Marsh Sediment SW1601-20 ... | reverse complement strand
GATATTTCTTAAATCACAAGTATTCCATGCTTCCATGAATTCAGAGATATGACTGTGTTCTTCGATAATTCTCTTGGTCAATTCTTCATTAAAGGGGGCAACGGAAGCGAGTTCATAGGATCGCATCATCTCTTCGAACCGAGCATCCCCACCGGGCGCATCTGCAAGGATGCTGTAAAATGAATGTTCGGCAAGGTTCATAATTTCCGATTTCATTTTTTTCATTTGCTTAACTGAGAAGTATCGAAGGTAGTACTCAGGATCTAACCTGTTCCCGCTTCCCCATTGCTTAGAAACCACCTCAACACAACTATACTTCGATTCCGATTCATATCCTAATTCATTAAGAAAGGTTAATATCTTGGATTCGGGATGGTTAAAATTGATCCCGTTCATAATGGGTACCTCAAATCCTTCAGTCTGGATGCCGATCCCACCCACAATTTTTGGATAATTAATAGGACCTCTAATCTTTTTAAGCTTATTCTCTCTGGCAAACCCCTCGACTTGTTCCATTAATGCTTTACACGTTTCAAAATTTTCGCAGAGTAGCCAACTAAATGTTGTAGCCTTTCGGCTGTAGGTACGGTATTCGGGATCGTTCTGGGCTGCAACCATCCCTATTGGAATATCTTGTTGATATGCGATAAAGATTGCTACGCGATAATCAGGAGTATTTAATTTTATGGTATAATGCTTAATAATTTCTTCAATAATCTTGGGCTTTACTCGCTCATCAGGAACTTGAAGCAAGTTTTCGAGCGCTTCTTGCATAAATGTTGAAGGTGGATTAACTTCTATTGTAAACTCAAAATTACTAGTTGTAATCATAATAGAATCATTTAGAACGAGGAATATTTAAAAGAAAAAAAGAAAGTTCATTCCAATTTTCGAATAATAAAGTAGGGTATCAACAATATGGTCAATAAAATGATACCAGAATATAGTTGGGCTTCCAATGGAACTGAATAGATCACATCTGATTTTTCTACCTGAAGTGAAATAATGACCATCAAGTTAAGGGGAGATTCAAGAGCTTCTATTTCCGTAATCAGAGAATGAAATCCTATGTAATTTGTTTGGAACTCAAAACTGAGGTTTTCTTCCATAAAACCTTGATAAAAGGAAAAGAACTGTTCTTTTGGGTCTTCTAGGGAAACATTTAAAGAAAGGGAAGGTTGAATTTGAAGGGGCGTGGTAGAAAAAAGATTAACCATGCATTCATCCTTTTTTTCAAGTATGAATGAAATTTCTTTTCTTGATTCATTAGGTAAATACCGAATCGTTTGAGCTTTTATTATCTTTCCTGAAAGTTCAAGTTTTTCACTAATCTTACCAAAAGATTTAACTTGCACGTGAACATTTAACGTTTCTGTTGTTTTAAATTCAATAATTAATGAATGGGCTCCTGTTACTGATGCTCCGAACATGATATTTTTAAGGTCATTAGTTATCGTCCCTGAATATAAAAGATAATTATAACCATCTGGATCCGTCATAGAAAGGTTTGTTTGACAGTTATGGGGGGAAACTACTTTGAACGAAAGCTCATAATACCGACTTTCTTGAAATGATAGAGTATCAATGATGAGATGGTTACCTGGCGGGTTAAAAGTATGAATTTCACTGTATAAGACGGATGTTTCTTGAGAACTAGTGATGGATCTTGCCTGAATGACTCCCCAAAACATCACTCCTACAATCAATACTATATAGAATTGAATTACCCAATAATTTCGCACTTTTAAATTCCCTACATTTCTATTTATTTAATTGGAACTGTTTTCCGATTGGGTAGAAATGCATACACTTTACAGTTAAATTTATTAATAAAATTAGAGAGTGCCTTAAATTTTGAATTTTAAAAAAAAAGAAAAATAACTTTATGGTGGGCTATTTTCTTATGAAAATGTGAGAAACTTTAAAGTCCTAACATATCATAAAGTTCTTGTCCTTGAGGTAATAACTCAATTTTTTCAATTTCTCCTTTATACCAATTGAAAATCACTTGATCATCATATGTTCCATTAAGCTCGTTATATAAGAGGCTAGGTGCATACCCTCTCGCTTGGAATCCAAATTCCTGCAATAATTGTTGGTATTGAGGTTCATATGAAGAGATGAAAATCTCGCAATATCGAATTTCATATTCCGTGATATATTTCTGGATCTCTTCCAAGAATACATATAATTCTTCTAGACAGCTTACTTTATACTTTGTTTTTTCAAAGTTTTGAATGGATAGCGTGTGAAGAAATGTAAAATACGAATCTCTTTCCTCAATTTTCAAGCAAAAATGTTGGTAACCTTGCTTATCTCGCGTGATTTTTCTTTTAATTTTCTCTTTCAAGCTATTTATTAACTGTTTGTCCAAGTTTAAATGAGGTGATACTAAATGAAAAAACCCTAATTGATAAAGATTATCTGCATGCAAAAAACAATCCACTGACCCTTCAATAAGTGAGGGGACTTTCTTAGAACGATACTTTTTCAGTGTATCTTGACGATACATTATTCCCATTACATCACTTTCTACTTCTCCGTAAAAGACATCTTTGTTTGGCAAAATGGCAATTGTATTGATACCACATACCGCAGTAATGTACTGAGATGTTGCGTGTGCAGTTCTATTTTCGCAATACCAAACTATCACTTCATCATTGAACGTGGACCACATCCAGTAATAAGCTCCCATAATGGTTTTTACTACATCAAGATTTTTATGAAACTGTTCCCTAAGGATGAAAGTGCCCATATAAGCCTTTTTATGATCAAAATCGATTTCGCAACGAAAGCATCCAGCTATATATTCGTCCACAATGAATAAAATGAAGTGGTGATTAGGACTTTTAATCATTTTTTTTACGTGAGATGGATCTTCTATTTGTTTATAGGGGTAACTGTTCTTATAAACCTCTTTACAAATTTTTGCTATCTCTTTAGCATCTTTAGGTTTTGCCAGTCTCAAGATGGGACTAATTTTATTGTTATTACGTCCTTCAATGATAAAATTCAGTTCCATTCCTTTCTCAATATCCAGATCAAGGATTCCTTTAAACATATCCAAAAATTCTTCGATGGACTTCGGGAAAAGATACTCTTTTGGAATCACGGGGTAAGTAAGTAATTCTTGAGTAATCATGAGTCTTCACTAAATATTAATATAATTTGAATACTCACAAATTATCTGATTCTATTTAAAGAACAAGTGACAAAAACAGAAAATGAGAAAATTAAAAAGTTGGCGAAGTCCATAACATGATAACAACCAGAATTAATAAAACAACAATATATGCCAAGCTGATCTTCAAGGTATCATGCATGCCATTTAACTTATTCCTTATCATCTTGAGTTCAGTTTCAACGATTTCATTATCTTCATTAGATTCAGCCATTTTGATCTAATTCTAGTTATTATCAACTAATATTTAATTCTTGCACCGATGCTGGTTTTAAACAATTCTTTAGAAATTTTCATTTAAATATATGCAAATTATTCCAATCTAAAGATGTGATTTTATGTTAGAGTTATCTCAAAAATGGACCCAAGATTATTCTAAACACGTGAGCAGAAATATTGGTCATGTCACTCCAGAAGAACAGGAAAAGCTTCGAACCACACCTATCGGCGTATTTGGAGTAGGTGGACTGGGTGGTATGTTATCTGAGCTTTTAGTAAGGGCGGGTTGTGAGAAATTGGTTATATGCGACCGAGACGTGTTCGATCCGTCTAATCTCAACCGGCAAATCTGCGAGAGGAAGCACATGGGAATGCGAAAAATTGATGTGGTTGAAAAAAAATTGAGAAAAATAAATGAACGCGTTCACATAGGAAAATTTGATGCAGTAAATGAAAAAACCACTGATAAACTTTTAAACAACGTGAAGGTTGTAGCACTTACTTTGGACGATCCTATTGGCTCAATCTTGATCGCACGAGGCTGTCAAGAACGAATGATTCCTTTAGTGGAAACGTGGGGAATTCCCTATATTTGGTCGTTTTGGTTTACCAAGACAAGCATCGATTATGAAACGTGTTATGGGTTAAAGACTCATAAAATGACAACCCATGACTTGCTTAATTCAGAGATGACCAGTTTCGGAGATCTTTTTCCTAAGTTGCTTCAGTTTCCTGGTATTGATGAAATTTATGATCGAGAACCAGGAATGTGGGATCAAATGAAAAGCGGTGAAGTGCCCTATCGTTCATTTGCACCTTTTATTGGCATTGCAGCCTCTTATCTTTGTGCGGAAATCATCTTTGCCGGACTATTAGGAGTAAAACCTATGAATTTAGCACCAAATGTCTCAGGATTCGACTATTTGAGAATGCAACCTTTTCAGTTCGAGATGAAATGACTGTTTTATCTTATCTACATATCATTTTTAACTAATTAAGAGGCTAAAACTGCCACAGATTCTCTAGGCTTTTTCCTACGTATTAGAAAAAGCGATACTACAACTCCAACTACGAGAGATACAGCAAGAATAGGTGTTATGTAAATGAATGGATCTTCATTATCAAATTGAAGCTGATAACGCAAAATGGTCGATTCTCCATTAGATTCTTCATTTATAAACACAATATTCCAATAATCTTCATGAGGAACTTCATAACGTCCAGAAGCACTATTTTTCGGGCCATTGGACAAATAAAATGCTGCATACCCCATATCATGTTGGAATGACTCAAAGTAATTATCCTCCATTAAATAAGCTGTAACTTTTACATTTGGATTATCACATTGAAAAGAGAAAATAATTATTCTTTCTACATAGTGTCGGACGTACACATAATCCCCTGGATAAAGTACAACAACGTCAGTCTCTCCATTAATAGAGATTGAATTGGATTCACGCTCATAAGATGCAGTCATCCTTTCCATATTAGCAGACACTAGAAGCATTAGGAAAATACTGAAGAATATTTGATATCTTTTTATTTTCATAAAATTATCAACTCCTTTAAAGACTATATCCCTCTAAAAAATCCAAATATTAAATTATAGAAAAATGATGAAAAGAAAAATAAAAATACAACCGTACTAACCAGAACTATCCCTGTACTCCTAAAAAAAGGTTGCTTATTTAAAACACCATGAACAATCAGAAAGGCATACGCTGTCAGAATCATCACGAGGAATACATAACTTAAGAATGTATATAAGATGATATTTTCAAGATACTCTGAAGGGCTTAATAATATTGTAAACGCAAAATTAATAAAGGAGAACACGTAATAAGCAAATAAAAAGGTTCCAGCAAGAAGTAAGTAATATTTATATTGTCTAATATTGAAATAACCGAAAATTAAGAGAGATAAAGCGGGAAAAAATTGCATTGGAATGAGAGTAAGTATCGGTATCAAGATACTATAGAGGTTTAAAATAAGCACTTCCTCTTCAGAGACATGACTTGCGCTAATTCCCGGTAGAAAAAAAGTAGCAAGGGCTACTCCTAACGCGATTAGGGAAGATATGAGGAGTAATCTTGATAATTTTAAATCCTCTTTATATCTCCAAATAGTCATATAAATTAGAAGATTATATAAAATGATTGGAAAAATTGATATTAATTGAAGGAAAAAATGTTCTGGGTCCAAAAAGGGAAAGATGAGACTGATTTCCATGATTTTTCAATTATAATTTGTTAAATCCTTGGATAAATGATCTTGTTCAAACTATAATTAGTATATTCAGTTTAAAAATTTTACCTTCTGAATAAATTAATTCATCGTTTTGGAAATGCCAATATGCTTTCCTCTGAATATAATAAGATTTGATTACATACGGAATGAAACCGTTCCAATTTAAAATGAAGTTATCTAGTTCTATTTTTTTAATTCAGTATGATAAAAAAATAATCATGGAATCAACTTGATATTTTCCAATCTTTTTCCAATTTCTTCCAATAAATCTTCTCGTTCTTTAATTTGCAATTGTAGTTTTTTTATTTTCTCTCCTTTTTCATTTGAAGATAACCTTGATTGTTGTTGACTTAGGTAAAAAAATAACAAATCAACAAGAGATTCCATTATAACTGTTCTTTGGTTTAAGATGATTTCTTTTACTTCTTTCAATTCAATTTTTTTCCTATTTAGCTTAGTTAATGCCTGCTTAAGTTGTAATAATTGATACTCATCGAACACGATTTTTTCCACCAAGTTCTTGATTTCCATTGTCAAATTACTTTTTTCCCTCCTGATATGTATGGTTCCAATTGAAATGAAAAATCTCGATGAGAGTTATAAATGTTGTGACAAACATCCTTAATATTGTTTTGAGTAATTTGCTCGGTGGAGATTAAAGTTTTGGGATATTTAAACCACCTTTTAATCTCATCTTCAGTCAATGGAAATCCTTCTACTTTACATAATGAAGTGAAGAACTCATTTAGCGAATTAAATTGCTTGACATCAGGTAAACGCTCAACTTCAGCTTGGAGATTGGAAATGAACACTTCAGATAAATCTTTTCCGATCTTAAGGCACTGCTCATAATCTTGTTTGGTCAAGGAGCGATGCATCTGAAATAGATTCCATTGTAAAATATCAATGGAGATCCTTCGCATTATGGATTTTACTTCTGTTAAGGGAAGCATGCTTCTTTTAGGGTTATCTGAAAAAACGAATTCAGTAACATCCTCAGTTTCTTGCGATACCGTTTCAAATTCCACGTTGGTAGGGATTACTTGCTTTGCTTGATAATAATCTTCCAAGATGGTGGTAAACTTGGGAGAGACTTGGAACGAGGGACGTATTGATTGCCCTCCGCTTGCTTGATTTGGATGACTTTCAATTAGATAACCATGAGACAAAAGTATGGTTAAAATTTCATCTCGCATTTTTTTCAACTGTCGTTTATCTTTTGTTATCTTAGATAATTTAGGATAAATGGTGTTCTTCAGTTCTTCAGCGATCTTGCTTCGGTATAGATTCCCAATTTGATGTACGGTCTGAAGACTTCCTAAAAAGTTGATGATCTCAGGAATAAGAAAGGCATAATTGTCAAAATCATTTTCAATGACGGTCTTCCGTGCTCGTTCAAAAATTTCACGTTCAGCATCCTCAATATCATACCCCTCATTTTTCATGTGATATATGATCTCTTTCCATGACAAAGGAACCATTGTTTTGATTGAATTAACGTCAAATTCAACGGGAAAGGGTTGGTAAATATCATCTCGTTTCATCAAGGCTTCGTGAGGTCGCATGGTCATGAGGTAGCGCACTTGATACGCTTCATTGCGACTCTTACTATAATAACCTTGACCGTGTAATTCTTCTAAATTAAGAACATTTCGCAAAGTACTAATATCCCTCGTATCAGTCGCTTTAAATGTTATATAATTGAGAAAGAGATAAAAGATACTAGAATGAAGAAAATGAGCTTGACTTGCAGTACAGACCAAGCCATGACCTGCTTGAAGTAAGGGCGAGATAAATTTCCCAATCTTACCGTATTTCATGTTTTTCTCCAAAAAATATTGATCAAAAACCATATCAATATGAGGGATAATGAAATATTTAGGAGTGACATCATCAACACGCGATTGATAATGGAGTAATTTTGCCAAGATTAACCAAGTGAAGAAGCATTTTTTCTCTAAATCGTTCGTGCTTGAAATGTCAATAATGATGCTTTTCTCATTTTTGAAGAATTCAACTACGGTCGATTTGTTTTGGGGAGAATTCCCTTGGGAATACAAGTATACTGAATCTTGTTCTGTGAAATCTTCTAACGTGGATAAAATGGAACTCACCGCGGGTGATGTTTTCCAATCTTGCTGGGTATCGAGAGTTAGTGATAAAGTGTGAAATCCCATGAAATCCGCCTTATCTCCAGATGTAGAGAGTTGAGAAAGAGAATTCTTGAACATGGCAACGGTGTGCTCATCCTTTTTAAAGCACAGAGCATAGACATCCAGCATCAAGTCTAAAAACTTCACGTTTTGAGTATCGTGAGGAATTTCGGAATGAATAGGGTCAATAGAGAGTGTCTTTCCTAAGTTATAAAGTAGGATATTATTATGTAAAGATTCTTTTTTTAGTAATTTAATCAACTTCGAACCATTTCCTGTAAAATCAAAATAGATGACTTTTTGTCCTTGGGCAATTAGATTCCTAGCTATTAATAGAGAGACTTCCTCTCGTGAAGCGTCTGTTCCATTCATTATGAGGAGCTCTCGGGCTTGATCCAATGAAAAACCGGCAACTACTTCTTGTTCCAAGAATTCGGTATTGATTGTATGCCCTAAGGGTATTTCATTCTCCAAGTGAAGTGGAGTGTTAAATTCAGCCGCAATCTTGGTTTCAATTCCCTTCTTGAAAGCGTTATCTATGTCCAAAAAGTGGTAAAGATCCATTCCCTGAATTAATGAATATCTCAAGTGAGATCCACCTAAGCGGGTGTATCGACTTTTTATCGAAGTCATTAGTACCGCTGATTCTAAGCGATTGTTGTGAAGTGATTGCAGACGGCAAGCCGAATACTGGATGTAAAACAAGCCTGAAAGTTTTTGACTGTTTTCTAGCAATTCCATCTCGATATCCTGCAATGTTTCGCTTGATAGCTCTTTTTCCTTCCGATATGCTTGGGTGGTTAGTACCATTTCTGCTTTCCAAATGCCTGCTCTTTGGACCATCCAAATCGCTCGTGCCTCTTCGGTTCGAGCCTTCCAAGAGAGGTCATTTCGAGCACGGCGATTAAGCTTCTTAAATCCCGCTTTCTCAAAAGCTTTAAACGAAATGGGCACCGCAGAGATAGTAGTACTAAAAGAGATTCCTGTGCCGACTAAGGGATGATAGAGTTTATTCTCATCGAAAAATAATGGTTGAGGGACGTGTCGCACGTTTAATGCGTGGATGCCTCCAGTAATTCCCTTATTAGAATGAAAGTAAATCGAGTCTGGAGCCTTCTTAAAGCGATAAAAGGACATATCTTGAAAGGGGTTAATTATTTTCACTGCATCCAAATCAAGGATGCGTTTTGAGGAGATTCGAAATACCAATTCCTTCCACCAAATCAAAATTAGGAGAATGCAACTACTTAAGCTAATCAACATCGAAAGCAACGAATTGTTCCACGTTAATGAAATTAACCATCCATTAAGGATAGAGAGAAAGAGGATAACACTTATCTTCGTGAAAGCTTGAATGGGAGATATCGGTTTTTTCACCTCGAAATCGCTTTCGCTTCCAGTTTCTGTTTCTGGTAGTTGAAGAAATATAGTTCTCAAGGCGCTTGTTGTCTCTCTTTTAGAAAGCATTATAATCCTATAATGGTGAAAATCAGCAATAAACCGAGAAGAAAAATTTGAAGTTTCAGCACGTAAGGATTGCATCAATCGCTTTAATTTCGATATAGTGACGAAACCAGTAAACTTCTTAGCGACGGTAAAATAAATGAATGTGCGATGAGAATGTTTTCTTGGAAAATTCTTGTCAAACAATGAGGTATGCATTGGCTGATGGACAACTTGATAATTAAGTGAATGGAAATTACTTGCTGCTGCACGAACAAAATGTTTTATGCTCGCGGTCACGTTCTCAGGAATGACTTCCATGCGAAAGACTCGAAGCCCTACCGTTAAAAAATCTGCAGGTAGAGTATAAAATACCGAATGAGGATCATCTTTTAGATGCCAAAACACGAAAAATTCAAAAGGATCAAACTGTCGAAGAGAGAAAAGCTTTTGAAGGAAAAAGATTCGTTCTCGAAATGCGAATAAAAACAATAGAATACTGAACATCGTTAATTCAATTACTGTAATGAAAGAAAAAGATAATAAGATTAAATGAGAGATCATCACTGCAAGTATTACCATTAAACTTCCGAGTCTCATTGCCAAATACTTTGGATTCACGTCCCGAAATTCGGGATTGATAGGCCATAAATCACGATCTTTAGAATGATCTTCTTCTTGCTCTCCTTGTTTTTTATGTTTAGAGGATTTTAAACTTGATTTTTCTAAATATTGTATGTAATCTACCAAAGCGAATTCACCACCTTCCTTTTTGCTAAGGAATAAAGATAAAGACTAAATGCTGCCCCTCCACCGAACATTAAAAAAAATGTTCCTAAAGGTTCTAATAAAGCAAAATTCAATGTCATCTGAACCAATACCAACAGAGAAAGGGTTACTAATAAGAAGAAGATACCAAGAAGAGGATAAGCTTTACTTTGAGCAATAAATAAGTTATATCTTTGATCTTTAGATATAGGACCCTTTACTTGAACTTTTTTATTCTGATTGCTGCTAAGGGAGGCTTTTAGGTGGGAAATTCTCTGTAATTCCAACATTGCGGATTCATCTTTTCCGTTAGTAACACGAGATCGAAGGGATTGTTCCCGGGAGGAAAGCTCGTGAGTTATTAATTGAAAGATTGGCGTTTCATTCTTGGATTTATTAAAACGCGAGAATAGTCCTTTAGAAGCCAAATCACTCGATGGATCAACCCCTAATTTATCTGAAGGAATAGAGATTTGTTGGAGATCAAAATATAAAGAGGCTGCATCTTTAATGAACCTTAAAGGGATCTCTCCTCTTCCTTTTTTCATTAGGTTTTCGATTAACTTTATCCTTGCGATTATGGATTCATCATACAGTGAAGCATTAGGCTTAAAACTCAAAACACGATTTATTTGAAGCATCATTTCATGAATGTGAGCATCTGATCTTAGAGGAATTTGAAGTGAATGAGCATGTGAAATAACAATATTCCTAAGCAATATGAGAGTGGTTGCCGCTAACTTTACATAATTTTTTGTCTCCAAACACGCTTCTACCAATTTTTTAAACTTGAAAACCTTCTGATCATTCACTGTTCAGACCTCCGTAGTTGATAATTGGATAAGATAACTCCCATATCTTTTTCTATTTCAGTTGAT
>Ga0315542_1002609_pt1 | contig 10895 bp, 9 predicted proteins | sample SalMarSW160120MG_FD_202541 | JGI IMG/M metagenome (GOLD analysis project Ga0315542, IMG submission 202541) | Salt marsh sediment microbial communities from the Plum Island Ecosystem LTER, Massachusetts, United States - Salt Marsh Sediment SW1601-20 ... | reverse complement strand
ATTTCCTCACCCCGCTGATCATCATTGGCATCCCCCTCCTGCTGTGGGCTTTTCGCAAACCGGTCGATTCCTTGCTCAGGCCGTTCGATCCCATCCTGCGGTCGATCCCAAAACCGCTGCGCTACGGGATCGTGCTGGCAGTTCCAATCCTGCTGGGCTGTGCCTGTGCCTCAACCAGCAGTTATGGTTACGCCAGTTTGCGCCTGTCTTCCTTTGCCAGTGTGCTGGCCGCGGCAGTATTGACCCGCAATCCGGGGGTGCAATCATGAAAGCAGACAAATTGCTGAATAAAACCAATCTGCTGATCCTGGCCCTGCTCATTGGCCTGGTATTCCTGGCGACGCCTGTCACGGCATGGGCTGACGACTGCACCCGCGATCCTCTTAATGCGGCCGACTGCATGCGTACCCCGGGATTTCGTCCAACGATCACCATCGCCATCAGCCTGGCGGGCGGCCTGGCAACCGCGCTGGTCAACATCCTGGGCGGGGCAATTCACTCCGGGGGAGCCAGCACGGCTGTCCAGGCGGTCACACCGCCCCCCGTATCGCCAATCGCCCCACCGCCCGTCCAGCCCCCAAAGACACCGGCCCAACCCCCGGCGCAAACTTCTCCCCCTCCCGGAACTCAAGCGCCGCCGGATACTTCCGGCCCCGGAGCGCTGCAGCCCGGCGGCACCTGGATGGATTTCATCACTCAAAAGACCGGCCTGGTCTCGGCGGTTGTCGGAGCAGTTAATGACTATGACCTGGCCAACCAGGTCAAGAATCTAAAAAGTGCGTTGGATGCCTGGCGCAAGCTGCCATCCAAAGATGTCGGCCAACGCCTGGTGAATGCTGCCAGTCGTGTCGTAAAGATTAAAAATGCTGCCAGCAAACTCACCAATATCGCTCGGGCAGTCGATCTGGTGGATGCCGTTCAAAAAGGATTGAAAACCGCCGAACAGCGCGGCTACACCGGGCTGGATAAGGGCCTGGCTGTCACAGCCGAGGGGTTGAAAAAGGCTCTGGGCTGGATGTTAACCAAAAACCCGGCAGTCGGCCTGGCGGACGCGGTCATCTCGAACGTTTCCACGCACGTCAGCGGCGGGAAGGTGAATATCTCGATTGGGACCGGCATCGACAAAACCGCTGAAGCCTGGGACAAGGCAACACAAGAATACGCTGCTAATTATTACGATACCGCCGGTAGTGAAGGCCAAATGCAGGTCGCCGACCAGTTCAGCCTGGCGGTTCGCCGGATCAAGGGTCAGATTGCCAGCGGAAAAATCAGCCGCCAGGAGGGGGCTCGCCGGGCTCGCCAAATCTACCAACGTCTGGGATTGGGAGGCTAAACGATGGCCATCTATCGACTGACCCGCACAGAAACCTGGGCGCTTACCAGTTTACTTCTACCACCATTCACCCAGGAGTCGCGCTTGCTTGCCTGGCTGGGAGAGACGCCTGCACCAGACCTGGAACAGGCCGGCCCGGCCGCGCTGAATACCCTGGAGGCCAAGGGATATTACCGGCCTGCCAACGCAAGCCAGCCGGTCGATGCCGACCTGGCGACCGCCCTTGCCCTGTTTGGCGCCGCATCCATAGAACTGAATGCCCTGATCCGGCGCGGCGGCCAGGCCACCCTGGCGCTTTTCGCGCTGGCAGGCGCTGGCGCCGTCCAGTATATGACCGATGAGGATACCCTCATCCTGCAGCCCGCGCTCACATCAGCGGACCTGGCGCAGCAGCTTGTGCCCTCCTGGTTCGACGTGCAACATGCTGAGAATTTCGAAACGCAAATCTCCCTGACCGCCTTTCTGGTTTTCAAAGAAGCCTGCCTGCTTCAAGACATTGGCGAAGTCCTGGACGAGGCGGAAACGGCCAGTTTTTCACGCTCCGAACTCGTGGATTACTTCCAACAAGCCGCGGGTTGGGTGGATATCTACCATGAAATGGGGATGCAAGGAGTCCCGGATTCGCAGCAACTGCCGATCGCCGCGGCGCTCAATGAATTACTCGACCTGGGTCTGCTACTTGACACCGGCGAAGGGCAGCTTCAGATCGGCCAGGACGCGGCGCCCTTGCACGCGGCGCTCTCCGATCTGGATTATTGTTCGCTCACCTGTTCCTTAGAGACCCCGGGGGAACGTCCGCCTGAAACCGCAGTCTTTCTCTACGGCAGCCAGCGGTTGTTCCTCCTGGCCATGAACGGGGCGCAGATCAAGATCGGTCAAATGAGCAATATATCGCAGGCCAGGCGCTGGGTGGATGATTTACTCGCCAGGGCGCGCCAGGTGCCGCTGCAAGCGATCTACCCGGACGGACGGCCTGCTGTTGAGACCAGTCGGATGGCAAGCCCTGCGCCATCCCTATCACAACCATCCACGCCGCAGAGTCCGCAGACCCCCAAATTTTGCTCAACCTGCGGAGCCAGGCTAAACCCGGGCGCACGCTTCTGCGGTGATTGCGGCGCAAAGCTGGGCGCGTAATTTTCAATCCCAAAGGAGAACTTCATTGAGTACAACCCAAAACTTCTGTGAATACTGTGGTGCTGCACTTACCCCTGGAAAACGATTTTGTGAGCAATGTGGTGCAGCCATATCAAGCGGCGCCGACGCGCCGCCGGCTGGATGGCAGGGTCAGCCACCGGCTCCTTCACCCGAACCCCCGGCTCCTGAACCGTACGTTGCGCCCCACTCCGAGCCAGAGCCGCCCTCTCCAACACCCCCGGCGCCCAGCTACTCGCCACCCCCTGCTCGCGATTACTACCCTGCCGCCCCGCCTGCTCAAAAGAAAAAGCGCAGTCCGTGCTTGATTATCGCGCTGATCTTGATCGCCATCCTGGTGTGTATTGGCGCAATCATCGCGGCGGGCTTTTTCCTGTTTAGATCCTCCTTCTCGAACAGCGGTGATATCGCCACGGCAGTTATCGGCATCGTACAGACCCAGGTAATCTCCACGCCAGCGCCCGCCCCAAGCGATCCGCTGACCCCGCCTGACCCGGGCGAGAGCCAATACCAGACGGATCATTCCATCTTCGATGATTTTTCCACCAACGCGTTGGATTGGAAGGAGGGCTCGGATGATGTCGGAGCCTGGGGATACGAGGACGGCTCGTACTTTATCCACGTCGTCCAACCCGGCTACATGCTCTGGAAGTTCCCACCGGTCAGTTTCCAACCAACCACCGCGGAATTTGATGTCGTCGCGCCTTCCGGCCCTCAGGATGGCACCTTTGGCGTCATCTGCCATTACCAGGATGAGGACAATTTCGATTATGTAGAAATCGATCTGTCTGACAGCACTTATTCATTTGGGCGCTACGCAGCGGGCGAGCAGTCAGTTTTAAGCAGCCAGGATTGGAACACCGCACAATATCTGAACATCGATTTCCAGGCAGTCAATCACGTTATGGTCGCCTGCGACCCGGATATGATCACTTTATTCGTTAATAACGAATATGAGGACCAGGTTACGTTGAGCGAGCTTGCCACCCCTGGCGACCTGGCGATTTTCGCAGCCACCTGGGATGATTCGGGGCCGGATGGTTTCAAAATCCTTTTCGATAATTTCGGCGCCTGGGAGCCGGTGCAATAACGATCTGCCAGGCAAATAGAGGAGCATCAGTGAACCCACCAACACCTAAATTTTGCTCAAACTGCGGATCTGCTCTTTCTGCAAATGCGCGCTTCTGTGGTACCTGCGGCGCGCAGGTTGTACTTGCCCAACCTGCGCCCCAGCCTCCGCCCCCCTACCTTCCTCCGCCGCCGGCATATACACCTGCGGCGCCCATGCCGGCCGTCCAGGAGCCATCCGAGCCGATCATCGTCACTCTATCCGGGTTGAACCGCCGCAAAGGGCTTTTCGGCGCCCAGAGCTTCAATTTGTTCGTCACCCCCGAGCGCATGATTTTTGCCCAGGTCACTTCCGAGATGCTCAAATGGGCAGCCGATCAGGCCAAGCAAAACGCAAAACAGCAGGGCAAGGGCTTTTTCGGCCAATGGGGAGCGGTGATCGGCTCGAACAATTTTCTGCTTGATCACTACCGCAACATGCCGGTCAAGAATATCCTGGCTGAAAACCCGGAAAATTTTGTCATCTTAAACCAACAGGTGCGCTCTATCAAAGCCAGGTCCAACTTTGATCCGGACACAAACCAGCCGGATACGCTGGAAATTCAATATCCGGGGGGAAAAATGAAATTCGACCTGAACGGCTGCAACGCCGGACAGGTCAAGAAAGCGCTGAAACCCGTTTTCGGAGGGCTGGTCAAGTAGACAAGAGTCTTTCCAGTTGGCTTGGGTTTTGATACGTTTTTTAGCGCCTGAGATGAAAGGGGACATCGATAATCAAGCGCTGGTACCCCAGATGCCTGCGGCGGTAAAGCAGGGCGTTCTTAATCAGCCAGGCACCCTGATTGTGCAGCAACGCCTGCCAACTGTGAGCTGCGATGATCTCCGGCACCACCACGGCGGCCAGTTGCCCGTCGTGGTGTTCGCGATCCGTACGATCCAGGAAGTCCAACAGTGGGCTCACCACCGAACGGAATGGAGAGGGTTCGATCACCAGGGGAATATCCGGAAACCAGGCCTCCCAGGCAGCGCGAACCTGCTCACCACTGCCCGGTTCCACCTCGATATAGACTGCTGTGACATGCGAGGAGATGGAACGAGCGTAATTTACGGCCGCGATCGTAGCCCGGTGCACACCCGAGATGGGCACGACCAGGCGCATCATCGGAGCAGGGCGCAGGGAAGGCGGCAAACCGCCCAGGCTGAGCTCTTTGGCAACTTCCTGAAAATGAGTGTGAATGTGTTGAAAAACCCATACCAGAAACGGGATTAAGAGCAGTGTAAACCAGGCGCCATGGATAAATTTGCTGAACCCGACGATGATAAGGGTCATGCCGGTTACCAAGGCTCCCAGGCCATTCAAAAGACTTTTATATTCCCAACCGCGAGTGCGCAGCCGAAACCAGTGCACGACCATCCCTGCCTGGGATAGAGTGAACGCCAAAAAGGCCCCCACGGCAAAAAGTGGCACCAGAGCATGGGAGACTCCGCCGGAGACAATCACCAGGCCACCTGTTACAAAGGCCAGCAGGGCCATTCCATTGGCGTACACCAATCGGTCCCCCAGGTTGGCAAGCTGGCGCGGCAGGTAACCATCTTTGGAGAGAATTGAGGCCAGTCGTGGGAATCCGGAAAAGCTGGTATTCGCCGCCACTACGAGCACCAACAGCGTGCTGATCTGCACCAGGTAGTAAGCCGGTCCGCCGCCGAGAAGGCGCCGTGCCAGGGCCGAGAGGATCGTCTCTTGAGCTCCCGAGACCACCGCAAAGTACTGTGTCAGGCCCAGGCTGCCTAAGAAGAGGCACCCCATCAGCACAGCCATAACAATCAATGTCCTGCCGGCGTTTTTAGCTTCCGGGGGCTGAAAAGCCGGTACGCCATTGCTCATCGCCTCGATGCCGGTCAGAGCTGTGCTGCCCGATGCAAACGCGCGCAAAACCAGGAATGCCGTCAGCGGAGCAACAGGTGCCGGGGCGGTCAGCGCCAGAGAACCCGGACCTTCGATCAAGGCCCGCCAGAGGCCATAAACGAGCATCCCCAGATAGGTGACGAGGAACAGGTAGACCGGTATCGCCATGGCAGTGCCAGCTTCATGGGCGCCGCGCAGATTGATCAAGGTAATAACCACCAGCAGGGATAAAGCCAGCGCCACCCGGTGGGGCCACAGAATGGGAAAAGCCGAGGCGATCGCTTCTACGCCTGCCGTCAGGCTGACCGCCGCGGTCAGCACATAGTCGATCATTAAAGCCGCGCCGGCCACCAGCCCCGGCAGAACGCCCAGGTTTTCGCGAGCAACAACGTACGAACCGCCGCCCGATGGGTAAGCATGGATGGTTTGAAAATAGGAAAGTGCAACCATGGTGAGCAGGATAACGATGCTTAACCCTATGGGAAACCCCCAGATCAGACCGGCGCTGCCTGCAGCCACCAATCCCAGGAAAATTTCCTGGTTGGCGTAGGCAATGGACGATAAAGCGTCGGGGGAAAATGCCGCCAGCGCGCGGATTTTATTCAGGCGCTTGGCAGCCAGTTCATGGCTGGGCAATGGAGAACCGATCAACAGGGACCAGGCTCTGGGGAGCATGGGAACTACCTTTTTCAGGATCTGCGAAACCCTGATTGGATCTGCATTTCCGGATCACTCCGATCCTGCTAAGAAGGTCTTGATTATGCAGCATTTAGAGATACAGATACTTTAGCACAGTTTTATAACAATGCAATCCCCCAGATGCTCCGCATTAAAAGAGAAAAACTCGGTCACCTAAAAGTTTCCCACGGGTTCGCCTCCTCTAGATTTTGTGAATGCACCCTAACGAACCTAGATCCAATCCTTGTCAGGCTTTGATAATTTATGAGGGCCGACGATTGATTTAACCCGGCCAGCTATGTCGATTGCGTCGCCCTCATCTTCTCCATGGCCTGGCATGTAACAAGCCAGCACCACCGCCAGGCCCAGCATGCTCAGGTGATAGATGGCCATCAGTGGATTCAAGTAAGCATAATAGTCGACGCCCGGGGGTGGGGATACCCAGGTCATCAGTGCCAGACAGGCTGAATAGACAACGATTAATGGAATGGCGATTAATTTATTAACCGCGGTCAGGACCAGGAAGATGGGGACTCCCGGCATCCCATAGGGAGAGAGGATCCCTGCCAGGGCGCCTCCTAACTGCCAGTATTTCCATTTCCTCGAAAGGATTACACCGATCGCAATCAGGCCTGCAGCGATTGGGCCGAATCTTTTCATCAGGCTGTGGGCGGCCACATTTTGGGCTTGCGGAGGATCGTGAAGCATGACGTTGATCCAATCGGGGTACAGCCTGGCAAAGAAAAGTCCATACAGGATCAGAGAAGCTAACAGCCCCTTCCAATCACGGCGCCACAAAATATAAAGCCCCACGATGAATAAACCGCCCTGTGGCTTCACCATCAGCATACCGTATGCCAAAACTCGCAGCACAACGCCAAACACATTCGAACGTAGCCTCTCACTGTCACCTGCTAAAAGCAGTAAAAGGCCTGCCCCCATAACATACATATCGATACTCCCGCTGGCTAAGACAAAGAGAAAAGAATTCGTCATGAACCAGGCAAATGCCACCCAGGACTTGAGATGAAAAATCAACGCAAAAAGCAGAGCGCCTCCCAAGACAATGATAAGTTTGGGAGTAGCAAATAGCACAGGCCACAGAAAGAGAACTGAAAACGGGGGATTATAGAAGTGTTGTAAACGAGTTTCCGCTGCCCACGGGTTTCCACCATTGATTAAAACACTAACGCCTCGCTGGATATTATCAAAGTCGAAATGGTTGACCGGGAAGAAGTTCACGACTGCGAGCAAAATCGCCAGGCCGAAACAGAAGCCAAACACTGCCTTGACCGGACCATTTGTCCGCGTATTTATCTTCAAGATGGAGCCCAGCGTTCTCTCAGTCATCGAATGTGCAGTTTGATCCAGGGTGAATGGCGATAAACCTGCACAGAGTTTATAACCGGGAGTTATTAAAGTCAAGCGATGCTGTCAGAAATGTAGGGAAGCCGGTTTCTCTTCCCAACGCGCCCTTAGAAGAAACCCAAAACAACATCCCTGATGCCATTCTCTCCGTTCGTGATATTGGAAAGAATGTTGATGGTCAGTTTTTCCGGAACGAAGTAGCGCGAATCAAACCCAACCCCGGCATCACCGCCCACGATTGAAAACATGCTGTCGTCGAGACGCTTATACAGGCCGTAGCCATAGCCATTTGTGTCGTCGAAGGTATAGTGCGTGTTCAAGAAGGCTCTCGTGAGCCCCACGGAAAGGATTTTGTTAGAAAACAAGCTGTCCCAGAAGGAGCGCAAGTCCTCTGTCGTGGTGTACATGCCACCATCTCCGCCGCCTCTCAGCGGAAGATGATAGATATTGGTCGTTCTGCGGTCTTCGAGATAACCGTTGGCAGTGTTTTCAGGCAGGTCATTGAAGGCGTAAAACCCGGAGTCGTGCATGCCGGCCGCCTTCAAGATATGCTCCTGGATGAAATCCCGGTAGAGCATGCCAGACAATTTCTCGATCAGCATCCCCAAAAAGACATATCCGCCGTTGGAATATGAGAATCGCTCGCCGGGGGGAAACTTCAGTGGTTTGCGCTCGAACAAGGGGAAATAGTCTGAGGGCGTTTCCAGCTCGTACCAGGGGATTGCCACGGAAAAGTGCTCAAAGTCAGCCTCGATTTCCTCATCGTAGTAATCATAGATACCCGAGGTATGGGTCAGCAACTGCCCGACCGTCGCCTGTCCGTCGATAAAGCCCGCATAGGCCGGATCGATTTCTGCGACCGTCGTACCCAAAGAGATCAATCCACGATCGACAAGCGCACCAATTCCTAAGGCCGTGAAGACTTTCGTACCGGAGGCAATTCCAAATTTCGTACTGATCGTATTGGGCAGCTTGTTCTTGATATCTCGATATCCGAATGCCTTACTGAACAGCGTGGAGGCGCCTTTGAATACCGAAATAACGCCCGAGAATTCCGTCTGCGCGGCAGCCTGCTCCAGTCTTTGGAGAAGATCGTTCATTCAGTCTCCCCTTTTGTGCTGTGAACAGTTTCGAGCTAAATGGACCCGCCTGCAGATCAAAAAACCTAAAAAGCTCAAAACAACAGTATCCGGCATGCCCTGGCTGGAACTCATTTTCAGCCATCGCCTGTGGGCACGATACCCGCTGTTTCTATCATCAGGACCACCGTTTTACCCGGCGCCCTGGTTTTATGAACCACCCCCTTGGGGACCACCAGGCCTTGAAGCGGGTGCAGCTCGACAGACGCCTTGCCTTCGATGTCGATAACCAGCTTTCCCTGAAGCGTGAAGAAGAACTCGTCCTCTTTTTCGTGCTTGTGCCAGTGGTACTCGCCCTGCAGGATTCCCAGTCGCACCACCGATTCATTGACCTGACATAGCGTCTGGTTGTACCATCTGTCCGTACATTGATCGATCAATGACTGAATATCAATGAGCTGCAAGGGATCATAAAGGATGTTCATATGATTCACGTAAGGATATTCATTTTCGCTCATTTTCTGACTCCTCTGTGGATTGGTTTTTTGTGCGTACTGCAAATCTCAGTATTCCCAGTCAGCTCGGTATTTTATAGTGAATTTATTAGCTTTTTGCAAGCGCTGATATCACAAACAAACGGGTACAAATTCTTAACCAATTGGGCTACAAATTGACAGGATAATCGGTCAAGCTGTTAACCTCAGAGTTTACGGTTCAATTCCATGTTCCAATCCGTTGGCTGTAAGGAGATGTCGAGCGGGAAACCGGTGGGGGAGAAATACCTGTCACTTGCCCTCTTCAGATAGTCGGTGAGGCTGTCCATGTATTTGGCGAAAACTTGTTTTATGAAAGTGGGGGCTTCGCCGGAGACAGACAGGAGTGCGAAAATCTTCAAGCTGCCCTCCTCGCTGGACCATACGTCGGCGCGCTTCAGGATCAGGTTGGTGAACTTCCGTGCCTGTACAGTTCTATCGGCGTCGCACAGATTGTAAGCGGTCTCGTTGATATCCTGAGGCATGTCGGCGAAGTACAAGTTGAGGAGCTTACGGGCGAGCCGGCCGCCGTCGGGCATGTTGATTGATAGTTCGATGGTAAAGAGGTTGGTCATTGTATTGCTTTCCTCCTCTACCCGGGCTGGGCAGGTCGTAGGGATCACCCTTGCAAAATCCGGCTATACCGGCTCAGAAACAAATGGATAAGAGTTTTATACCTATTGGGATACGTTATTAGGAGTTTATGCGTCAGGCTGTTAACCTAGCGGTTAAGGGGTCAATTCCAGTTAAAGGGTAATTTCGAAGATATAGTATAACGATCACCAAATTGGGTCGCACTTTTCACTTTTTAGGTATCAACCCTGTTTGATACCTTTCTTTCATCAGTGGCTCTAATCTATCGAAATCTTTCTGGAACACGCCAAGACGATCATACCAAACCGCAACATCAACATGATTATAACCTGGCCATGGTTTTCCTGCGTGATCTGTTGGGTAACGAGCAAATTCGTTGTAGGGAGTGTTTTTATGGGGGGCGACTATACTCGAGATTTCTGCTTCATACTCAAACTTTTTTCCCGGATATAGTTTCTTGTATTGATTGTAAAGTTGCTCAAGGTTATGACTAAGTAGGTAACAGAAAGTTCCTTTCGCTGTTAGGCAGCGGCCCACACCAACGCCTGTTCCGGGGTCATCTCCTGGAAGAAACGATCTACCGCTTCCAGTACGAGCTGGAACGATCCATACAGGCGATTGGCCGCTACTTTGTTCTTCAATCGCAGCCAGATGTTTTCGACAGGATTGAGGTCCGAACAATATTTGGGCAGGTAGTAGAGCTGTAACTGAGGATGGAACACTAACCAGTCTCGCACCAGGTAGGCGGTATGACTGCTATAGTTGTCAACGATCAAAATAATCGGCACTTCGGCATAGACGGAGAGCAGATGTTCCAAGAAGGCAATGAAGTCTTCCTTGCGCATGTGATCCCGCAGCAGGTAAGTCCACTGACCGGTGCGGATATTCAACGCCCCAAAGATCGCCTGGGTGATATTGCTGCCTGGGGTTGGGATCCGGATTTGCTGCCCCACCCAGTGCCACATGGCTCGGATCATCGGCAGCAATTCGATGCGCGACTCATCACTGTACAAGATCACGCTGTCCTCCGAGGCTTCCAGCACCGCTTTTGCGATGCGCCACTGTTTTTGGGCTTTTTCCGGGTCGGTTTTGATCGGCATATCCAAGCGGGGACGCCCCCAGCTCAAGCCCAGCTTGTGCAAGAGACCGCGCACTGTGCTGGGGCTCAGGCAGAGGCCCAGTTT
>Ga0315542_1002608_pt1 | contig 10897 bp, 7 predicted proteins | sample SalMarSW160120MG_FD_202541 | JGI IMG/M metagenome (GOLD analysis project Ga0315542, IMG submission 202541) | Salt marsh sediment microbial communities from the Plum Island Ecosystem LTER, Massachusetts, United States - Salt Marsh Sediment SW1601-20 ... | reverse complement strand
TTGATGTATTTGAGGGCAACGGTATCAGGGCCGGAAATCCAACGGGTATGGGCAAGGCTTCAAGGCGCGCTGCGGACAGGACTTTTCCCCGGCGCTGGTGGAACGGAATGATTCCCGAGTCTTATGGGGATTCCTGAATGCCGCGGAAGTGATCATTATGGCATATGAGTCTCCGATAAGCAGGTATTTCCATCAGTAACCGCCGATGGCCCTTTTGAATCTCGCCTTGGCCAAATTGTGGTTGTAAAGGGCGTCGTAATAGTTCGTTCTTGCCTGGGTGAGGAGGGTCTGGGCATCCAGCACCTCAGTCGATGTGGTGGCCTGCACCTTGTACCGCTCCTCACTCACCCGCAGATTCTCTTCGGCCTGTTCAACCGCCTTCTTGGTTGGGGGAATATCCTTCCGGGCAAGCTCCAGATCCAATAAGGCATTTTTCACGTCGAGGCGTATACTGTCTTCAAGGGAATTCTTCTGAGCGGAGAGCTGCTTCTTCAGGCTTTTCTTCTCCTTGACGGCATAATGGGTCTTCCCCCATTCAAAGAGGGTCCACTTCAGCCCCACCGTTGCTTCCCACTGATTGGCATACACGTATTCATTCCCTGAAACGTCCAGGGTGTCTCCTTCTTTGATGTAATTGTACGTAAAGGCGACTTCCGGGTAATTTTTGCTTTTGGCCAGCCTGATCTGCTGATCCGCCTGGAGAATCGCAAGGTCGATCACCTTTATTTCGGGCCGATTTTTCAGGGCCTTCCGGAGGGACTCCTGGAACTCATATCCTACAGGTTTGTAGACAAGAATATCCTTGACCTGGGTAGAAGAGTCTATCGGCTTCGAGAGGATCGTGTTAAAGGAAGCTCGGGCCAGACGCGCATTGTTTTGCGCCCTGATAAGACCGTGCCGGGCATTGGCCAGTTCCACTTCGGCCTTCAAGAGTTCGTTGACCGGTATCATTCCCACGTCGTAAAAACCCTGGGCCACCTTCACATGCGATCCCAGGGATGCAACGGCTTTCTCCGCCACGTCAACGCCCTTGTCCGCTTTAAGAATGCCGAAGTAGGTCTGCTTCACTTGAAGAGCAAGATCCAGTCTCTCCAGTTCGAGTTGCAGTCGGGATTGATCGATCCCCAGCCTTGCCAGGTCATAGGCGCTTATCAAGGCAAAGCCCGTGAAAAGAGGCTGCGTTACCGTTGCCTTCCACTGATAGTTGTCCTTGGTCCCCACCGGCACTCTCCCGGTTATCAAAGGCGCCAGAGCAGGGACGGACATGGTCGGGGGTTTGCTGAGGTGATTATACCCGTATGAGGTACTCAATTTAGGAAGAAAATCCGCCCTCGCCTGGTTTTTCACCTGTTCCGACTTAGTGATCTCTTCAGACTTTGCCTTGAGAGACCAGTTGTTCGAGAAGGCCTCTTTAATGCTCTGGTCCAGCGTGTAGACTTCCGTCTTGTTCTCTGCAAACGCTGGGAAAGACACATACAGAAAACAAAAGAAAGACACTATCGCTATTCCTATGATCTGTCCTCTGGGATTCATTGCCGCTCCTCCTGCCAGGCAGATTTTCTCCTGGCAGCCAGCTCAAACTATTCATACTCACTCGAAAAATGTCATGGCCCTCTGCCGGAAGAAGATGCAGCGTTCCGGCTATTCTTTCAGATTTTTGCCCACGTTGAACGACTGGGCTATAACATCGCCCAGGCGCCGGTATTCCCCTGTCCCGGTCGTATATATCACAGGGTCAATTTTTTCCGCGTCCGGCTTTCCATCTGTCATGCAGTCATCCGATACATAGGTTTCCATAACCTGTCCCACCACCAGGATGTGGCTTCCGAGATCCTGGGTGTGGATCGTCTTGCACTCCACATTGACGGGGCATTCCCGGATGAGGGGAGCGGTTTTGAGCACACCGTAGAAGACGTCAAAAATCCCTGATTTATCCCTCTTTTTTCCGGAGTAGATACCGCAGTAGTCTACCTCTTTCACCAAGCCTGCAGGGGCGACATTGACGGAAAAGACCCCATGTTGTTCGATTCCCTTCAACGTATGCCGTTCTCCCCGAATCGAAACACTGAGGGCGGGCGGTTCGGATGCGGCAATGCCGCACCAGGCCACGGTCATGAAGTTGGGTTTCTCACCCACCGTTGCTCCTACCAGCACGGCCGGGGCGGGATAGAGGAGTTCCCTCGGACCGAGTTTAACTTTTTCCATATCTTATCTCCTTTCTCAAAATACGATTTTTGCAGGATAAACAGGAATCAATCAAATGTCAAAACTCCAGGTGAGCCCCTGATCCACCATCAAGGCATCATCTTCCCGCTGGGCGGGATTTCGCGGAGCTCAAGCTGCGTTGCCTTCGGTCGCTCCTCCCGCACAAAACACGGGATCTACGATGCGGCGCTCCCACTGGAAACGGGATCTTCGACTTGCATTTGACGCCTTGCTGATGATCAGGGCTTTTACCAAATCAACCGACAAAATTCCCATTGCGAAATTTATACGGTGGATTTGGGTGGCATTTCCTCGTGCTCTCTCCTTCATGGAAGAGCCGAAAGGGAATGAAGCGAATATACATCAAGCTGGCGTTACAGGCAAGCGGGTACGCGAGGGAGGAGAGAAGACGGGGGCATTTTCCTATTTCGAGGAACCGCGCACGGCCCGGGTTTCATCCCGCATCAATTGGAGAGTCTGCGGGTCAATCACCACGCCATAGTCATCCCTTGCCCGATCAACACTCACGTAGCCGTTTTTTACATCCTCCAGCACCATTCCTTCGTCCCGCTCCATTGGTGGACCATAGCCGCCTCCGCCGGCCGCGTCCATGACCACCGTGTCGCCGGGTTTGAGCTGCGTCAGACCGTATGGGTTCCCGTTCTTCCCGTTCACCAGGAATTGTGCCTTGACGCCGAGACCCCCGCCAAACAGTCCTTCCGAAGGATACCGGAATCTTCCCGACTGAATTCCCAGGTTGACCGGAGACAGCGGTGCGTACTTATCGTCCGGGATATTGAAAACAACTCGCCTTCCTAGGCCCCCCTTCATTTTTCCCGGACCGCCGGAATCCTGGAGCAACTCTCTTCTTTCAACGATGAGCGGTGTATCGCTCTCAAATATCTCGACCGGTGTATTGGCGCCGTTTGCGGGAAAAATATAGACATAATACCCGTCATTCCTGGCACTGGCGCCCATTCCGCCTCCGCGGATGATGACAGAATGCCACGGATTCCCGTTGCTTCTCTTCCCGTAAAACACGTTCATGGTCGCAGGAGTTCCGCCGCTCCCGGCGATAACGCGATCGGGGAGAGCCTCCGCCATGGCCCGGTAGATAATTTCCGTGACAAAATGACCGATCTGCATCCTGGCCGCCACTGCCACGGGAAAGGTGCAATTGACCACGCTGTTTTCAGGCGCCTTCATCGCGATGGGCTTCGCGCATCCGTCGTTGTTGGGAATATCCGGATCGAACATGCTCTTCATGGCCATAAAGACATAGGCATAGGTGAAATTGTAAACCACATTTCCTCCCCAATCCACTTGAGGAGAAGATCCTTCCAGGTCCACCAGAATATCACTTCCCTTCACTTCAACTGAAACCTGGATCTCGATATCATCTTTTCCTTCCATTTGTTCCACAATACCCTGTGCCCGGTAAATCCCGTCGGAGACCTTGCTGATTGCCTCCCGCATACTCTTTTCCGTCCGACCGATGATCTCGTCAGCAAGGTCATCAAGACCTTCAAGATCGTATTCTTCCAGCATCTGACAGATTTTTTCGGCACATACGTGGTTGGCGGCTATCTGGGAACGGATATCACCGGTGACCTCATCCGGAGTCCTGACGTTCCAGCGGATCATTTCCATAACCGCCTCATTGAGAACTCCGCCCTCGTAGAGCTTGACCAGCGGGATAAAAAGCCCGTCCTCGAACACATCGTGATTGTCAGAGGAAACCCGCCCGCCGATGTCCGAATGATGGAACACGCACGCGGTAAAGGCGGTGGTCTTTCCCCTGTAAAAAATAGGACTCATCACGCAGACATCGTTCAAGTGTCCCGCAAGGGCCCAGGGATCGTTGGTAATGAATACGTCGCCGGGTTTGTAATGGTCAAGCGGCAGCTTGTTCACGAGGTTCTTTATGCCCAGGGCCATGGCCCCGGACTGGCCGGGGGTCGCAAAGGTCCCCTGGGCCAATTCCCTGCCTTTTCGGTCTGTAAACATGCAGGTGTAGTCATGGGCATCCCGGAGCAGGCTTGAAAAGGCCGTTCTGGCAACCGTGCTGTCCGCTTCATCCACGATGGAAATCATGCGGCGCCAGAGGATCTCCAGGGTTATCGGATCGAATGTCTGCGTCATACTTCAGTTCCTCCCTTCGTAGAGAAGGTCATGTGGATTTCAAACAGCGGGCCGGGGCATTTCTTCAGCTCAACCATATGCCTCTGCCCTTTCAGTCTCTTCCCCTATGAAAAACGAATTCTGAGAAAACCATACTCATCCACGGAAACATCGGCGTCCTCCCCAATGATGACGGTGGACTCCCGCTCTTCCACAATTGCGGGGCCTGCAAACGCCGCTCCCGGAAAGAGCCGATACCGATCATACACCTTGTAGGGGATAAAATCTCCTGCTATCCCCGAATAGGCCTGCCGTTCTCCCTTCGCCGCATCATCGAGGGATTTGCCTCCGCTCGTCATTTTCGGGAGTGTCAGGAGCTTCTCCGGAAGGCTGGCCCGTACTTTGAAGTTGATGAATTCCACCGGGGAATCCGGATATGTGCGCCCGTACAGCTTCTCGTACGTTCCATCAAAACCGCGCCTGATCTCTTCCGGTTTGACGTTCTGAAAATCCTCTTTCGGGACAACGATGTTGGTCTCTGAGCCCTGTCCCACAAAACGCATGTCCAGTGAGCGCTCGAAGACGACTTGGTCCATTGTATCCGACGCCTGGAGAGTCCGTGCCCCTTCCATTTCCATCTCCCTGAAGATCTGCTCAATTTCCTCAAAATTCGCGTCAAAGAGGCCCACCTTGTGACTCCGCAGCAGGTCAAACGCCCTGGGTGCGGTGAAAAAGCCCAGGGCCGATCCCACGCCTGCGTTTGGCGGGACAATGAGCTCCGGGGAACCCAGTTTCCGTGCCAGCCCATACGCGTGTACAGGCCCGGCGCCGCCAAAGGCAATAACCGTGGCAACTTTGGGATTTCCCCCCTTCTCCGCGATATGGGTCTTGGCCGCTGCCGCCATAGTCTCGTTGATGAGGTCGTGAATGCCCCACACGGCCTGGATAAACGGAACACCTAAGGGGTCGGCAATTTTTTCCTGGACGCCGCGCCTCGCTGCTTCCTTGTCCAGCTTCATTTCGCCGCCAAGGAAATAGTTCTCGTCCAGATATCCCAACAGGAGATCCGCGTCAGTCACGCCCGGTTCCTTCCCTCCCCTTGCGTAACAGATGGGTCCGGGATCAGCGCCGGAGCTTTCCGGTCCCACCTGCAGGGTCCCCATTTTACTCACTTTCGCAATACTGCCGCCGCCCGCACCGATCTCCATCAGATCCACCACGGGCACCTGGATCGTCAATCCGCTTCCTTTCATGAACCGCTGGACCCTGCCCACCTCGAAGGTAGGGACAACTCCCGCGATTCCTCCCTGGATCAGACAGGATTTGGCCGTAGTGCCGCCCATGTCGAAACAAAACATTTCGGGGATATTGAAGAGCCTACCATAATACTGCCCGGAAATGACCGCGGCTGTAGGACCTGACTCGATAATCCGCACCGGAAATTCCGCTGCCGTTTCCACGGACGTAATCCCTCCACTGGAAAGCATGATGAACAATCTCCCGTCAAACCCGATGCTTCGCAGCCGAGCGGAAAGCCGGGAGAGATATTTTCCTGTCAGGGGCTTGACATAGGCATTGGTCGCTGTGGTGCTGGTGCGCTCATATTCCCTGATTTGCGGCAGGACATCGTAGGAAATTGACACGGTCATATCCGGGGCCTCTTCCTGTATGATCTCCTTGATCCGTAACTCATGGGAGGGGTTTTCAAAGGAATTCAAGAGGCAGACTGCCATGGACTCCACCCCCAGGTCCACCAACCTTCGAACCACATCTCTGACCTCACCGTCATCCAGCGCTTTCAGAATACTCCCGTCACTCCTGATTCTTTCGTCCACCTCCATACGAAAGCGCCTGTCTATGAGGGGCCTCGGGAACTCAGCAAAAATGTCGTACGGGGCATAGCGGATCTCCCGCCCCAGTTCCAGGACATCCCGGAATCCCCTGGTCGTGATAAGCCCTGTCCGCGCCCCCTTCCTTTCTATAATGGAATTGATCACCAGGGTGGTCCCGTGAATGATCTCATCAAGCTTTCCCACAAAATCCGGGGCCTTGTCTTCCAGTTCCCGAATCCCCTGCTCCACCGCATCAGAAGGATCACTCGGTGTTGTCAGGCACTTGTGAATTCGTATCTCGCCGGTCGTATCATCGAGCAAGACGAAATCCGTAAAGGTTCCCCCGATATCACATCCCAATCGATACATCTTTTCAGCCATTTATCCCCCCTGATAACAGTGTCGCGAATACCCGGACTGCTCCCGATTCTTCCCGGAGGGTAGCGACTCAACAGGTAAAAATCTCTACAGGGACCTTACTTATCATGCGGTGCCCTGTTTCTGTGACCGCAAAAACACTCTCAACACCTGCGATAAATGCATTCTCAAACACTATCTTTGGCTCCAGGGCAAAGGTCATGCCTGGTTCGAGGGCAACTTTCCTGCCTCTTGAGATAATCGGGCCTTCGATCAGTTCCAGCCCGATCCCGTGTCCGATGAAAGTGACCTGATTGCCCGGTGGACCCAGGTATTGATCTCCATACCCGAGCTCTTCCGCCTTTCTGACGGAAAGCAGGAAAAGATCTTCGGCGGTCACACCCGGTCGCACCGCTGACAGCACCGCATCGTGTATGGCGATCGCCGCCTCGCAGGCTTTCAGGGCTTCTTCCTTCATCGGGCCAATGGAAAACATCCTTGTCTCGTCCATGTGGTAATCCTGCAGCAGAAATACGAAATCCACCATGACCGGCTCGTTTGGTTCGATGCGCCTGCGCCCGGCCCCGCAGGGAAAAGCGGGGGATGTGCCTTCTCCGCTTGCCGGAGAATCGAGAAGACCCACCGTGCCACCGCTTTTTCCGCTCAGCACATGCCAGGGATATCCTTCCGTCTGATAGTCCCTGACACGCACACTCTTTCTTTCCCGGCCCAGATCTCTCGCAAAGCCTTCCAGAAGAGCCGCAAATTCCATTTCTTCAAGGCCGGGCCGAAGAACAGACTTGCCAAACGCAAAGGTCTTGCTCGTCAGTGCCGCCGTCTCCTCCATACGATCCAGTTCCCAGCTCGACTTGATCATTCTCGCCTGCAGGAGACAGGAAGAGCCGTCCACGCATTCCACATCCGGGAAAAGTCCCTGGTATGCATTGAACTCGGCCGCGGGAAGCACGTCAAGTTCAAAACCCATGACTCCGGGAAGCCTCCCGTACTGATCCCGGACGGCCCGGGGGATCTCTTCAAGGGACTCTATCTTGATCACATCATAGATGGGAAGGTCGCTGGAGAACGGCGGAGCGAAAGCAGGGGAAAAAAGGACGGGCCTCCCTTCCACGGGCAGGTAGCATATCCCTTTCCGGCCGGAGCCCGTCAGATAGAGCAGGTCCGCCCGCTGGATCACCAGCAGCCCTTCCATATCCGTTTCCTGCAACGCTTTCTGGACCCGTTTTCTGCGGATCTCCAGTTCTTTTTCCGGGACAATGAGCGATTCCACAGTGCCTCCCGTACTTATCTCTGAATCTCTTCGGTCAGCGTCTTTGTCTTGACCACATTCATGTTCAGGCCAAGGGCTTTTCTGTCCAGACCCAGAGCGAGCCCCAGGATTTGCGTCAGATACAATACCGGAATCTGGTAATTGACCCCGAACTTTGCCTCGATGCTTTTCTGGTTACTGTCATACATCACACTGCAAAACGGGCACACAAGATTCATGGCCCGGGCACCCGACGCCTTGATGCGATCCAGTTTCTGTTTCGCCATTGTGAGGGCGGTATCCTCATGGGACACGAGTACCGGCCCCCCGCAGCAGTTGCTCTCATAGCCATACGGGACGCTTCGGGCCCCCACCGCCTCAAGCAATCGGTGCAGTGAACTGGGATTTTCCGGCTCTTCTCCTCCCGGATAAATGTCGGTGGGCTTCAGGTAATGACATCCGTAGTGGTTTGCAATTTCAAGCCCTTCCAAGTCCATCGTTACCGCCTCCCTGATCCGGTCAAGACCCACATCTTCAAGGAGTACCCTGGCAAAATGCTTTACCTTCGTTGTCCCCCTATATTGACGGCCTATGTTCGAAAGACCGGCATTCACTGCTTCAAGGGCTCCGGGGTCATTTTCGAGCAGGTGGGCTTCTTCCGCGAGCATAGAATTGCATGAACTGCACAGGGTCGCAATACCCAGTCCCTGCTCCTCCGCCAGCGAAAGGTTGCGGGCGGCCAGCAGGCGTGCCCCTTTCAGGCTGGAAGATTTCAAGGGAAACCCGCAACAGGAAAAGTCTGGAAAATCAACGAGCTCCACACCAAGTTTCCCGGCTACCGCTCGTGCCGACATCTCGTAATGACGTGCCCGTGCAGGAATGGTACAGCCCAGGAAAAACGCGTATTTCATTGCTTGCCCTCCAGGAGTGTTTTCGCCTCGTCGATTTCCAACGAAAGAGCCGGCAATCCTGCCTTTTCCCTCTTCTTGAGATCAAATTCATCCAGAACGTACAGACGGCCGTGCGTCCTGATAAGATCCGCCTGCATTGCGACCCCCTGGGGGGCATGGCCCATCTGGAAGGCCATGTTCTTCAAGGACGTAATCAGATCAGTGATCTTTATACCCTGGGGACAGATCTCCTGGCACGCATAGCAGCTGGAACAAAGCCATATGGTATCGCCCGCAAGCACCTCATCCATCATGTCCAGAAAAATCATGTGGATGATTTTTCTGGGGCTGAATCGATCATCCACCCGCCGTACCGGGCAACAGGAAGTACAATGACCACACTCAAAACAGGCATACATACGGTCCGTTCCCAGCTCTTCCGCAATCAGGCCCGCAAAATCCCGTCCCGCTTTTTCACGCTCAGTGTCATCCACCATTTCTTCTTCCTCACGAACTCAGTCCAAGCTCTTTCACCATCTCCCGCATGGTCCTGGCAAATTTCGGGCCGTCCGCGGCAGAGCACCAGATATTCCACAGCCTCCCTGGGTCATATCCCTTTTTGGCCAGCCTCCTCTTTGCGCGTTTCACCCTGGTTTCGGCAGCATAATTTCCGGAGATATAGTGACACGTGGGGAATTCGCATCCTGCCACCAGCACACCGGCAGCCCCCAGGTCAAAGGCCCGTTGTATCAGGCCCAGGGAGACCCGCGCCGAACACATCACCCGGATGAGCCTGGCATTAGTGGGGTACTGGAGACGGCTCACCCCCGCCATGTCCACTCCTCCAAGGGCACACCAGTGGCACACAAAACCGATGATCTTTTTTTCCGGTTTTTCCTCCAGGGCCGCTTCCACCTGGGCCAGAATCTGCTCTTCAGAATAATGAACAATTGAAATGCACTCTTTGGGGCAATCAGCCGCGCAGAGCCCGCACCCCTTGCAGAGTGCCTTGATGACATGGGGCCGCTTCTCATCATCCAGCTGTATTGCACTGAACGGACACCGCTTGTAACAGAGACCGCAATTGTTGCAACTTGCGAGATCAATATCGGCGACAATGCCTTCCGCCTCAATGAATCCCCTTTTCATGGGAATAGACGCCCGCATGGCGGCCCCGATCGCTTCATCAAGGGTATCCTTGAGGTTCTTGGGAGATCTGGCGCAACCGCAGAGATGAAGCCCGTCACTGGCGAAATCCAGCGGTCCCAGCTTCACATGGGCCTCCTGGAAGAAACCGTCCGTGTTCGCAGACACCTTGATCTGGCCCTTTATTTCTTCCACGGTCTCGCTTCCCTGCAGGGCGGTGGTCAGTACCACCAGATCGGAAGAAATGGCAAGTTCCTGTCCGATGAGGTCATCGTAGACCCTGACAACAAACCGCCCGTTTTCCTTTTCCACCTCGGGGTATTTATCCCTGGAGAACCTGATGAACCTGATGCCCTGTTTTCTCGCACGGACTACATCAACACCTTCGCGCTTCACAACATTGAGATCTCGGTAAAGGATGTGGATGTTCATCTCACTGTCCACATTCTTGAGCGCCAGCGCGTTCTTGATGGATGTGGGGCATCCGATGTTACAGCATCCCCTGATCTGATTCCTCGAGTTGACGCAATTAATCATAACCACGTCTTTGACGGGGAACTCGGAGCCCGGCACATGGAAAGAGGAGCCTGAAATATCCTTGCCGCTGCCTGCAGTTCCGCCTTTCTCCTTCCCCGTCTCCCGCAGGACACCTTCCAGCTGAAACTGCGTCACAATCCGGGGATCAGTCCCGTACTGGAACTGCCCGACAGGCTCGATCTCCTTCATCCCTGTGGCCACAATAATCGTGGAAGCATCAACCTCGGTGTTCGACCCGTTCGCACTCACGGTGATCCGGTAATTTCCAATGTAGCCTTCAACAGATTCTATGACCGCTTCCGTAAAAACCTCTATGTTCGGGGATCGCTCTACCTGTTCTCTGGTGTTCCTGACCAGTTCTTCCGGGGAAATACTCTGTTGACCATAAGAAACACCGGCGAGTCCGTTGAGGAGACCGCCCAACCGTGCTTCGCGTTCAACGATAATTGCCTTGAATCCCTGTGCGGCGATATTCAGAGCCGCATGCATTCCAGCCATGCCGCCGCCGATCACAAGACACTTTTTCCCCACCGGGAGTTTTA
>Ga0315542_1002607_pt1 | contig 10898 bp, 11 predicted proteins | sample SalMarSW160120MG_FD_202541 | JGI IMG/M metagenome (GOLD analysis project Ga0315542, IMG submission 202541) | Salt marsh sediment microbial communities from the Plum Island Ecosystem LTER, Massachusetts, United States - Salt Marsh Sediment SW1601-20 ... | reverse complement strand
ATGTTATGATGCGCTCGGGTGGGAATTATGGAAAAGTCTGAAATGCTCACTTTGTATGATTACAATTATTGGGCCAACCGCCACGTGCTCGCTGCGGCTGGCCAGGTGACCACCGAACAATTCGAGGCGCTGGCATTCACCAGCCACGGCAGCTTGAAGGGGACACTGGCGCATATCCTGGGTACGGAGATCGTCTGGCGTTTGCGCTGCCAGGAGGGTACATCGCCAGGTGCTGTCCCAAGCGCAGACGATTTCCCAAGCCTGGAGGCGCTGGTTCAAAAATGGGGCAAAGAGGAAAAAGCCATGTGCACTTTTTTGGATTCGCTCGGGGAAAAGGACCTGGCAGGCTCAGTCCGCTATACCAACACCAAAGGTGTCCCTTTCGAGAACACCCTGTGGGAAATCCTGCTGCACGTGGTCAACCACGGTTCCCAGTTCCGCGCCGAGGCTGGGGTCTTGCTGGCGAATTATGGTCACTCGCCGGGGGATTTGGATTTCATCTTTTATGTCCGCCAAATGGCGTAATATACTTAAATCGATCATCTTAAGGGTCTGTCAAAATAAGGAGCAGGGAGCTCGCCACGCAGGATCTTGAAAAGTAAAGGGACTCTCAGATGGTGCCCAGGAGAGAGTTCAGGTAAATTGTCACTACCAAAAAAATCAACCTCCATCGCTTCCGCGCTTTTCTTGGGAGTCGGATTGACTGACTCCACCAGGAAGACGGCGTGGTAAAGCTGGGCTTTCGTACGGCTGTGCCACAAACGTGAATCGAAGATACCCGGCAATCTGGTCACATGACCGTGAATGCCGGTCTCCTCCAGTAACTCCCGTTCGGCTGCTTCAGCCAATGTCTCCCCCACCTCTACGAAGCCGCCCGGGACAGCCCATAAACCATTGTCACGCCGTTTGATGAGCATTATTTTCCCGCCCTGGACAATCACGGCTTCCGCACCGGCTGCCGGGCTCATATGCAGCCAGTTATCTTCCTGAAATTCGAGCACCAGGCCATCGAAGGGACGCTCTTCGAGTTCAGCCAGGAGGCGAAGCGCAATAGCGAGAATCCGCTCGTATCTTTCCTTGTCATAACCATCCTGGGTGTAAAGCAGGCCCATGCTGGCGATGGCCCTTAATTCATCAACAGTTTGATAAATCGTTTCTTGTGTGATTCCCATATCGTTAGCGTTTTCAAATTGATTGAGATTCAGTATTGCCGGCAAATAGATCCAGGCGCCAATCGTTGCAGCGCATCCGGCTCCCGGGTGGGTATTCAAAATCGACCTCGCCTTGAAGCGTGAAGCCAACCTTGCGGCAGATGGCGTTCGATGGGCCGTTCTCGGCGGATGGAAAAGCGTGCAGGTAGCGATGTGAATTTTCTGCGCGCGCCTTCTCGACCACTAGCCTGGTAGCATTGGTGGCGATTCCCTGGTCCTGGAACTCCGGGAGCACACTCCAACCGGTTTCCCAGACCAGTTCGCCTTGCCATTCCTTGAGCCAGTATCCGACCGAACCGGCCGAGACTTCTTCGTGCCCGGCAACAATCACGAACATGCCACCCTTGCCGGGTTCTATTTCTTGTGCATAGCGTTCGTTCCGTTCTCGGATCTTCTCAGGGCTCTCGGGCCCGCCCAGGTGCCCGGTCATATCCGGGTCGCCCATCAGGCGCTCCAGCAGGGGCAGATCGTTCCGTGACCAGGGGCGCAGATGCACTTCGATTTGTGTTTTGCCGCTCAAATTTCGCCTCTGTAGCCCGATTTTGGGTTTCAATCGATGAAAGACGGCGGGAAAGAATCCCGCCCTACACATCTCATGATGACGAATCAAGCCTGGCTTCCGGGATGATTGGCTGGAATAACTCTACCGGGTTGCCGGAAGGGTCTTCGACGATGATCTGCTTGCCGCCCACGCCGCTGACGATCTCGTTGCGGAAGTGCGCGCCTGCCCGGCGCAGCGCCTCGACTGTGGCATCCAAATCGCCAATTTCGATCGCGAAGCGATTCCAGCCGCCGGGCTGCTGTTGGGTGCCGTCCGGCATTGGCTGGCCACCGCCACCGGCCGGATTTGGCTGGCTGAGCACCAGGCGCAGGTCGCCACGCGAGAGCATGGCAAAAGGCGGGGCCGGGTGCATCACCAGCTCGAAACCCAACTGTTGGGTATAGAATTCGATGGCAGCATCCACATCGATGACGATATAGCGCACCTGAACGGTAGTCATTTCGATTTCCTCCTGAGCGGATGAATTGAGCTCGAATTCAAGCAGAATATTTCCTTATATCTGTACATCCGGAACCCAGATATAACCGTCTGCATCGCGAATATACGCTTCCCTGACACCGTGCCTCTTGTCCGTGGCAGGGGAGATGACTTCGAAATTGAGTTGCCTGGCGGCAGCCACGCAGCGATCCGGGTCGCAGCCATGCAGGCGAAGTTCTACACCTGCACCGCGTGAATTCAATCCCTGGATGAGAGCACCCATGGGATGTTTCTCGTAAGTATGGTCGGCATGCATCATCCACTCGGATCCGAACCCCGAGAGGACGGCTAAATCCGGATCGGAATAGATCACAGTTGCGCCGAGCACCTGGTGTTGAAAATCCAACGCACGCTCGATATTGTTGACCAGGAGATTGATTGTCAAGCCTTTCAGGGAATGGGAATACTCACTGGCCGGCATCCAGGGATCACCTGTGCGCAGTTTCATGGTCACCTCGCTTAAGTGTTATTGACATTGAGCATACCCCCAGGCTCATCATAGCACAAATTGCATTTCTCATAAAGTTATTAACATGAGCGCCAAGCCGTTCCTGATCAAGATGCTGAACACCTTGATCGTGCTAGAGACGGACGTACGCAGGGCATAAGTATAAAACTTATTATCCCTGGTGATCATCGGCTGGCAGATACTGAATGAACAGGCAATAATCATCCCCTTGCATCAAGGTTTTGGGCTGTTCGAAACGCACGTTTGAATTCCAGGCCGGTCGATCCCACCAGGCCAGATCGGTATGGCAGTGGATCTGATAACCGATCTCCGGATGGCCATGGGATTTCCATAATTCTGCGTACCGGCAGCGTGTCACCTTGTGCACGTAACGCCGCTCCGCTGCTTCGACCAGCTCGAATTCCTGCAGCCCATACACGGGGTTATCCTGCCAATCTGCCTGGCGCAACAACTCGTCCCATTTTGCAGCGTCGCTCAAATTTGTGGGATCCAGCCCGTATTGTGCGAAAGATTCCAGCTCTTCTTTTTCACGGGCAGGACGCGTTTCCTCCGCCATCCCCAGCACAGCCGCGAAGTAGGCTTGCCACAGTTCCTCTGCATACCTGGAAACCAAAAGAGGACACACGCGCGCCAGCCCTTCAACTTTGCCCCTCAGCTGAATTTCATTCTCTCTGACCTTTTGCTCCCGGTGGTGGGTGTCAATGCGTTGGGCGACGCTCTCCCAGGCACCGGCGAATTCCTGCACAATGATGCTCAGGCAACCAATCTCTAAATGCAGCTCATTGTCATCCCAGCGGTCGCCGATCCCGGCGATGAAATCGTATTCATCGCGCATCCCTCTCACCAGAGACAACCTTTCTAAATGGGTTTCCGCCAGGAACAGCGGCCCTTTTGGAAATCCATATACCTGCAACCATTCTTCAGTGGCAACAAGGGTGAGCCCAGGCCTGGCACCGAGATAGACAATTTCGTAGCATTGGGCAAGCTCTTGCAGGCACTGAACGCTGCCCGGCACTGGCAGGTCTTTGAGAATCTCAGCACACGCATAGAAGTCAGGCAGTCCCATTAGCCGGTGACGCGGTCGTGTGTCGCAGATCGTGCCGTCAATGAATACAAGGATTGCTTTCATATGAGCTCTCCATGACTTTTCTCAAGGCGTCGGATAAGGGAAATTGGCGAACCCCAATAGAACATTCCACCTGCGAAATCATTTCCTATAATGTAGTAAGCAAATCCGTGATTGTCCGGTCATCTCCTGTATAAATTACGATCAGTTGGCCTTTGCGGTAAAAATGCGGAGTTTTTACCCAATCGCCATGCCTCTGGACGATCCTTGCGATCAACATTAGAGATAGAAACTCTCGGATAGGAGGCTTTCGGAAACTCATTGGGAAGCAAGTCGTCTACGAAGGTAGAATGGAGAATGTATTAGAGAGGTACGCCTTGCTGGCATTTTCACAACTGAAAACCTATTTTGTTATATAATATTTTTGTGAAAAAGTAAAGCTATCTGCGAAATTTCTTACACGCCTGCATCAGGAACGCATGGATATGCTTAACATTCCCTGCTCATAAAAAACTCGAAAGATTGACCTCCATGTTCCAAGAGAGATATCAGCAGATTAATTCCGAAAACTCGCCACAAAAGCCCCCGGGTTGCAGACGGGGGTGTCTGATGCTTCTATTTCCGCTGCTGGTCATCTATCTGGCCTATGCGGTATATCTTATTCCCCGAAACCTTGTCAACCAGGTGAAATGGTATCTGCGTGGCTCGCGGGATTACTCATTCACGTTGTCGGAATATGGTTTATTACCCCCGGATATCCAAATCGGAAGAAATGTAGTTGTTAAGAACGGGGAAGTTGTACCGGTTTCGAATATTTCATTGCGTGAACCGGTCTACACAGACGACATAAACAGCATCGATGCGATGTTCGACGCTATATACTTCTATCCTCTTTTCTTTCCACTGTTAATTTGTTCTGTTGAATATGATCCATTCTATGGGTATCCGTCCGATATGACGGTGAATTGTCCCATCCCTGATGCCTGTTATACCGTTGTCGAGATAAAGAATGTAAGAATCTTCTCCCCCTAGTGAAAATTTCGCGGTTATACTGGTAGCAATTTGGCAGAGATTATTTCTCTATTGTGAGATTCTCAAATCGTTATAGGGTGAATTTATGTGGCTTATGGCAATTGGGGTAATCTTGCTCCTGGTGCTGGGGATTTCGATCACCTGGCCTTATGCACGCGGTGCTCCCTGGACGCCCACCCCAATGGGCAAAATCCATAAGATGCTGAGCATGGCCGAGGTCGGGCCGGATGATTTGCTCTATGATATGGGCTGCGGCGATGGGCGTATGGTGGTCACGGCTGCCCGGCGTTATGGCGCTCGGGCGGTGGGCATCGAAATCGATCCCCTGCGTTACCTGTGGTGCCAGTTCCTGGTCAGCCTCCTGGGGCTGCGTGAGCGGGTTCGCATTGTCTACGGTGATTTCTACACCCAGGATCTGCACGATGCCAATGTGGTCACCTGTTATCTGCTGCAGAGTACCAATGAAAAGCTTGAAAGTAAATTCAAGCAGGAACTGCCCGCCAACGCCCGGGTGGTGTCACATGAATTTACTTTTCCCGGGCTGCGCCTGGTTCGCACAGATGATGAAGACGGGCTCTCCCTGTATACCTTAAATTGATCTTCCCGCGTATAATTCTTTAAAGCATTTTTCAGCCGCAGACTACAATTGTATCGTGTAGGAGAGCGCCTATGGAGCAGAAAGCCGGCGCACAAAACTGCTGGTTACGGTGCTTTTCCTGGGCCTGGGCGTTGCCATCGGCTATGGTCCATTTTGAGGTCAGACCATGTCTGCAGAAATTAACCCTCAAACCTTATTCGCCAAGAGCTTCGCGGAGTCGCGCGCCCGCTTTCGGGCTTCGTTGGAATCTATCCGCCAGCGTTGGCCCTCAGCCACGCTGATCAGCCACCCACTGACCGCGGGGGAGGATCTGACAATCGATTGGATCGAAGCCGCTGCGGTTGAAGACACTCGTAAACTGCTCTTCTTCACCGCTGGGGAGCACGGTATCGAGGCTTATGCCGGCAGCGGCATGCTGCAGCTTTTTTGCAACGAATATATCCCGCGCCTGGACCCGGCCACCACCGGGCTGGTCCTGGTGCACACCATCAATCCCTGGGGGATGAAGCACCGGCGGCGCGTCAATGCCGGCAACGTTGATTTGAACCGCAACTTTATCTGGGGGCCGGAAGGCCACGAACGCCTGTACGACCCGGCCTTTAACCCGCAGTACCACCGTCTTTCGAATTTGCTCAACCCGCAAATCCCGGTCGGGGGGGCGGCAGCGAACAACCTGGCTTTCACCTTAAGATTGCTGGGCGCCATGTTTTCTATGGGCGCTTCAGGGTTGCGCCAATCAACCCTGGTCGGGCAGTACCACACACCGCGCGGCGTCTATTACGGTGGCCTGGCCCGCCAGGAAGAGACCGGGGTGCTGATGACCCTCTACCGGCGCCATTTCAGCAGCTACCCGCAGATCCTGCACCTGGATATGCACACCGGCTACGGGCCGCGCTACCAGATGAGCCTGGTGAATTCAGCCCTGGAGAGGGTGGAGTCGGCCGAGTTTGCCCGGCGCTTCGCGTATCCCTTAGTAGTCAAGGCCAATCCGGCCGAGTTTTACAGTATCCGCGGCGATATGATCGATTTCGTCTACCGCCTGGTGGCAGAGGAGTTCCCCGGCAAACGCCTGTACAGCACCTCGTTCGAGTTCGGGACTTTCGGTGATTCGACCCCGGCAGCACTGCGCAGTATGCGGGCCACGATCCTAGAAAACCAGTTGCATTGGAATGGGGCGCGTCACAAAGCCGACCGGGCGGCGGTTTTAGAGGAGTTTGGCGAGCTTTTCGCCCCAACAGAGACGAGATGGCGGGATAAAGCTATTGCCGATGCCCGACAGGCATTTGGGGGGATCTTGAAGGATCAGGGGTATTTCTCCTGAAAAATCAGACCTTGTGCGCATAGACTCTCTGGCGGATGCGTTCGGCACTTTCTCGTCCGCCCAGCAGGCTCACCAAAATCGCCAACGTTTCGGTAGCGACGAATATCGGGAAAGTGAAGACGCCGCGCAGCACCACGTTGATGGTGCCGGTGCGGTCGGAAAGCAGGTCCATGATGGCGTGGGTGGTGAATGGGTTTGGTGCACCCAGTGCCAGGCAGAGCCAATCCAGGTGGTAAAAGAGCAACGCTGCATACAGGGCGAAGGTGTGGTTCCAGCCGATCTGGCGACGAATCATGGCGGAGTAACGCTCGGGGTGCCCGGATAGAATCGCCTGGCTGGCCAGACGGCCGCTCTTAATAGCGTAGCGGATGCCCTCCCCGGAGAGCGGGTCCGCCAGGCCGGCAGCATCGCCCACCAGCAGCGCCCGTTTGGTTGCGATACGCTCGCGTCCCCGGTAGATTGGAATGGGGTGCCCGTGCATGGTTGAGTCATCCAACCGGATGCCGTAGCGTCCCATCACCTGCTGCAGGGTGGCTTGCAGTTGCCCGCGTTTAGGCCGCAGTGCTGCGATCCCAACAGACAGGTGATCTCCTTTTGGAAAGATCCACAGGTAACCCAGGCGGATCTCGCCAAAAATGAAAACCGGCCGGCGGGCATAGCGCCGCCAGATGTTCTCTGGCACAGGCGCCTCGACCTCGATGGCGGCTGCCAGCCTGCGTTTCTTACGCAAACCCAGCGCATGGGCAGTGATTGAATTGGCTCCATCGGCTCCGATCAGGTAGCGCCCTTCGAAGCGCTGCCCGTCACGCGTCTCAACGATCACGCCACCTGCAGTTTCCTGCACGTTTTGCACTGCGCAGCCCTGGCGCACCTCGGCGCGGGCGTGCTCCAGGATCAGGGCGTCGAATTGGTCGCGCATCACCATGCCGATCACGCCCTTTTGGATCGGGATGGTGATCGAATAGTCCCCATAGGCATAGCTCAGCGCTTTGACGTCGCTGGACAGGACAGAATCGAAGGAAAAGGGGAATTGTTCTTGCAGGAAGCGCATCGAGAGCCCGCCGCCGCAGGTCTTATAGCGCGGCAGGGTTTCTTTTTCGAGCACCAGCACGGATTTGCCACCTGCGCTCAGGAAATAGGCCGCGCTGGCACCCCCCGGACCGCTTCCAACCACGATGACATCGTACTTCTCGGTCATGGCGCTAAACTGACTGCCACTTCTGGCATGATGAGTTGCGCCTCAATACCAACAGCCCGCCGAAATCTACCCGCAGCGACCAGGTATTGCTCTGGAAATCTATCCGCGGCTGGAAAACCTTGAAACGCGGCAGCGGCCCGCGCTCGACCCGCAAGCGCTCGGAGGCTTTCCATACGTAGGTCTGGTCGACGGAAAGCTGGTAGGTATGTTCCGGGTTGGCGTGGTTGTTCCACAGGAGGATGTGCGATTCACCACTGCCGGCGCTTTCATGCACGCCTGCCCCACTGATCACATCCAGCAAGGCGCGCATCTGCCCGGCCTTCAAGGTCGCGGCGAACCCAGCCAGCAGACTGGGGTCCTGGATGATCGCCTGCATGCGCTCCGCTAACAGGGCCTTGGTGGCAGTCTCCAGATGGAAGGCAGCCACCAACTTCCTAAAAACCGCTGGCCTGCGATCGCCCCTGGCCAGCAGACTGGCTTCATTCGAATCGAGGCGCACGCTCAAGGACTGGTCCGGCTGCAGCAGGATACCTGTCACGTACAGGCTGCCCGATTCGGCCTCGAAATGCCATTTGGCGGCTGGCAGCGGGGCGCCGTCCCGCAGAATTCTGACCCGGTCCGGTTCTGCCAGGTTGTGGAAAACCAGCCTGTACTCACGACTGGCCGGCAGCAGGCTGGAATCTCCATGCGGCGCTTCGATCTGTAGCTGCATGACACTGTCTGCCCAGGTCAGGTGGATCGGAGTCAGGGCATTGGCACCTTCCTGGTAAGCCTGTGTCTCGCCATCGTCTTCGTATAGCTCGAAGCGGTTATCCGCGCCGGGGAACAGGTGCAGCTCGATCTGGTCCGGAACCCCGACCTGGCCGAAGGAAGGCCGGGCATCGAGCGGGACGATCGCTCCCGCCCGGGCGAAGACCGGGATATCTTCCAGTCCGCCGTACAGCGCGTACCAGCCTCTGCCGGGGTAGTGCTGCCCATCGAAGAAACCGAACCAATCGCCCTCGGGCAGCCAGACCACCTGGCGCGCCAGGCGAGTTTCGGCATCTATTGGGCTGGTGTATGGCGAGGCGATCAACTCGCTGCCGAAGGTGTACTCGTCCGGGCAATGGTAGGCTTCATCTGCCTCGGGTGCCAGGTAGTAGAGCGGCTGCACGAGTGGGGGACCGTATTGGTGGTTGCGCCAGGCCATGCTGTACAGGTAGGGGATAAAGGCATGCCGCAAGCGCATTGCCCGGCTGGCGACTGCCTTGACTTGGGCATCGTAACCCCAAGGCAAGCGCTCGTGGAAGGGGTTCTTGGTGCTATGCAGGCGCAGGATGGGACTGAAAAGACCATACTGCACCCAGCGCGTGTAAAGCTCGCCGTCTTCGACCCCAAGCATATGCCCGCCAATGTCGTGGCTCCAATAACCATAGCCCACGTTGGCGGCTGTGGCTGTGAAATAGGGTTGGAAGGCCAGCGCCTCCCAGGTTACGTGGGTGTCGCCGGAGAAACCGATCGGGTAGCGATGATTGCTCAGCCCGCCCCAGCGCGAAAAGATGAAAGGCCGCCTTGAAGAGGTGCGTCCCAGGTCGTAAGCGTGCAGGTGATTGAGCCACCACAAAGGATCCAGTCCAGGCAGCTTGCTCAATGTGCCATGCTGCCAGTCCAGCCACCAGAAATCAACCCCGAGCGCCTCATTGGGGTGGTGCAGCAGCTCGAAATAAGCCTGGGTGAATTTCGGGTCGGCCAGGTCGAACGGCACCGCTTCGTTGAATTGAGGATCGCCCCCCATGCGGCGGGCCATCTCAGGGTACATGGCCTCGTGCGGGTGGACGCCCTCCGCCGGGTGCAGGTTGAGGGCGGTCTTCAAGCCTGATGCATGGAGGGTATCAAGAAAAGCCTCCGGGTCTGGGAAAAGATCCGGGTTCCAGGTGTAGCCCGTCCAGCCGCTGGAGGTATTGCCCGTCTGGGTGATATGCCAGTCCATATCCACGATGCAGACCGAGAGCGGCACGTCCCGGCTCTTGAACTGGCGCATCAGGTCAATTAATTCAGCTTGTGTGTAGGCCCAATAGCGGCTCCACCAGTTGCCCAGTGCCCAGCGCGGGATTAGCGGCACCTGCCCGCTGAGGCGGGTGAAATCGCGCAGGCAGTCCTGGTAGGCATGCCCGTAGCCAAAAAAGTACAGATCCAGCGTTCCAGGGGAAGCACGGCGGGGTTCCAGCCAGCCCTGATCGGTGAACACCAGCGTATGCGAGTCATCCACCACACTCCAACCGCTGCGTGAGATCAAACCACTCTCGAGTGGGACCGGCCCGGCAGTCATATCCAGGGTCCGGCGGGTGCCACCCAGGTTGTGCGGGTCGCTGTCGCCGAAATGCCAGCGAATACCGGTCTCCTTGACCAGGATGGAAAGCGTCTCGGGCTCAATCGGCCGGCCTTTCTGGTAAACGATTTGCAGGTGCTCAGTCTCGATCTCGACCTGCCCCTTGCGATCTACTTTGCTGAATTCTGGTACGGGCTGGCGGCGGAACCAGAAAGCCTGGCTGGGGCGTGATTCAAAAATCCCTTCCGGGCTGTATTCGATGCGCACCAGGCGCGAGGTCAGCAAGCTCAGGCAGACATTTCCCAGGCAAACAACTGCCTCCGGCTCGGGCGCAGGATCCAATTTGAGCTGAAATTGTGCAGGTATGGTAAACATGATGTGATAAGCCCCGTTTTAGCTGTGAACGAATAAGCGATTGAATGCAGGGTCTGGCGTGCAAAACCCCGGCCTCTTCCCCAATTGGCTCATATTTTATCAAGTTCTGCCAAAATATGGGCGAAAACCCTGTATCTAAACATGGAGGCGACAGCATCCCTTGCTGGGTTGGGCAAGGGATGCTGTCGCCCACTATTCATCAAAATGTGATTTTACAGGCCATGCTTCGCCCCAAATTGTGACCTCAACCACCAATCTGCCACATCAAACGATCTTGCGGT
>Ga0315542_1002606_pt1 | contig 10910 bp, 7 predicted proteins | sample SalMarSW160120MG_FD_202541 | JGI IMG/M metagenome (GOLD analysis project Ga0315542, IMG submission 202541) | Salt marsh sediment microbial communities from the Plum Island Ecosystem LTER, Massachusetts, United States - Salt Marsh Sediment SW1601-20 ... | reverse complement strand
CTCCACCTGTCCGTTTTCCAGGTTGCCTGTGCGGATTTTTGGACCTTGTAGATCTTGTAAGATTGTGACAGAGCGGTTAAGCTGCCGCGAAACTTCGCGCAGCCGCTTGTAAATCGATTGATGATCATCGTAGGTGCCATGAGAAAAGTTGAGTCGGGCAACATCCATTCCGGCCTGGAGGAGCTTCCGGAGCGTCGCCTCATCCTCACAGGCAGGGCCAATCGTAGCCACAATTTTCGCGCAGCGATTCATAGGAGCCTCCCTTTATTTAATTCACACGATCCAATTTTATATTCCAATTAGTAACCGCGACGATTGTAGGCTTTTAAATATAATACAGCTCGCGGGCCTGTTTTATTAATTCGTCTCGGAACTTAGGATGCGCGATATTGATCAGGGCTGTGGCGCGCTGCCGGATTGTCTTGCCATAAAGGTCGGCAATTCCATATTCAGTAACCACATAGCGAACATGGTTGCGGGTGGTCACAACCCCAGCTCCTTGTTTCAACATTGGAACAATTCGGCTGAACTCTTTCGCGGTGCTTGGCAGGGCGATAATCGGCACCCCACCCTTTGAGCGTGAGGCGCCATAGATGAAATCTAACTGCCCCCCAACACCACTGAAGAGTTTAGGGCCAATACTATCCGCACATACCTGGCCGGTAAGGTCCACCTCAATGGCTGAATTAATCGCTACCATCCGATCGTTCTGGGCGATGACAAATGGGTCATTGACATGTTCTGTGGGATGAAGTTCGATTAAAGGGTTGTCATCCACCCATTCATATAATTGCTGAGATCCAATCACGAATCCAGCGCATATTTTCCCGTTGTGCAGGGTCTTTCGGGCGTTCGTCAGCACTCCGGCCTCCACCAGGTCGATTACACCATCAGAAAACAGTTCGGTATGAATGCCCAGATCCTTTTTCTCATACAAGAACTTTAGCACTGCGTCCGGAATGGCACCGATACCCATCTGCATGGTTGCGCCATCCGGGATTAATTCGGCAATGTTTGAAGCGATATTTTCGATTACCTCGGAATGGCCCTCACTTCCCATGGTCAACTCTGGCAGCGGATAATCTACCGGCACGATGTAGTCCAATTTGCTGACATGTATGAATGAATCACCGAGTGTGCGCGGCATTTTTTGATTGACCTCGGCAATAATGATCTTAGCTGCCTCGGCTGCACTTTTTGTTAATCCAACTTCTATGCCAAGACTGCAGAAGCCATGCTCGTCTGGTGGTGAGACGTGGATCATGGCAACATCCAGTGGAAGAACTCCATGTTTGAACAATAAAGGGAATTCTGATAGTAAGACGGGTGTAAAATCTGCGCGCCCCTCATGCACCGCTTTGCGAACGTTGGCACTTATGAACATCGTGTTGACTCGCAGGTGATTCTCCATTTCCGGCTTCACATAATCGGCCGGACCAACTGTGAGTGCCTGGCATATTTCAACGCCTGTGAGTTCTGGTGCATAATCTACCAATGCTGCAAGTGTTTTTTGCGGCACTGAACAATTGCCTGTTAAAAAGATGCGGTTACCCGATTTAATCTGACGTACAGCTTCCTCTGCGGTCACTAGGCGCGATTCGTATGATCTTCTCTTGTCCATAATTTACTCTTGAGGTTCCATTGTTGAGAGGTGAGAGAGATGGCGAAACTCACCTTGATATGTCGCTATACCGTGTTCAATTGCTCGATTTTCTGCGATGGCTTTCTCGATACCTTTATTGACCAGTTCCTGGATGAACGGGAATGCGGCATTAAGAAAGGCGTAAGTTGATGTGCGGGCAACGATACTTGGCATATTTGGAACACAATAATGGATCGTACCTTCCTCGATGAATGTCGGATGTTCGTGGGTGGTTGGACGGGAGGTTTCAACGCAACCTCCTTCATCAATGCTGATGTCCATAATAATCGCGCGTGGTTTCATGGCGCGTACAATTTCACGAGTTACAACAATTGGGGGACGTTCTCCGGGCACCAGGACCGCACCAACGACGACATCGGCATAGGCACATACCCTGGCTACGTTAACCGGGTTGTAGACCATGGTAACGATCCCTGGAGCTTTTTCAAAAATACGTTCCAACGCATTGAAATTAACATCGAGTACTGTGACGTGCGCTCCCATCCCCAGAAATGCCTGTGTTGCACAGGTACCTGCTATACCTGCACCAATGATAACGACTTCCGCAGGTGGAACACCTGCAACGCCACCCAACAAAATCCCTTTGCCACCTGCGTCGTTTTGCATCAAGCGCGCTGCGATCTGGGCTGCTAAGCGTCCACCAATCTGGCTCAAAGGTCTCCGAACGGGAACTGTGCCATCTTCCAGTTGGATCTGCTCGTAGGCAATCGCGGTGATATTGTTTTCGAGCAACGCATCGATTTTATCTGTTCTGGCAGATCCGAGATGAAGCAGTCCTGCGATTGCGGTTCCCGGTCTCAGCCATTCGATTTCATCAATCATCGGGCGGGCAACTTTAAGGAGTAAGTCCGCCCGTCCAAAAACTTCGTGTGGTGAATAAGCGATTCTTCCCCCGGCCTGTTCGTATTCCTGGTCGCTGAAACCCGCTCCCAGTCCGGCATCATGCTCGATATAACAAATATGTCCTTGACTGCTGAGCATCTGCACGCCAGCGGGCGACATGCCAACCCGATACTCGAAAGCGCGCCGTTCTTTAGGGATACCAATGTTCATATTTCTTTTACCTCAGTATCTTTTTGTTTTATAAGTTGAAAAAAGAAACGTGAAGAGTTTTTCACGTTTCTTTTTTACATTTTATGGCATGTTGAGAACTTCTCGAATCTTTGGTATTGCCCAATCCAGTTCCGAGCGTTTTACAATCAGAGGTGGCGCGAAACGGATGACATTTTGATGGGTCTCTTTTGCCAGGATGCCCCGGTTCATCAACGCTTCGCAGAAGCGGCGAGCGCCACCGGCTTCTGCTTTCAGCTCTACACCAATTAGTAAACCTTTCCCGCGTACTTCTTTAACATGGGGACTGGGTATTTCCGCTAACTGCTCGAGCAAATATTCGCCCATTTTAGCGGAATTTTCGACCATGTTTTCTTCTACGATTACTCGTAGCGCCGCACGTGCTACGGCAGCGCCAAGAGGGTTTCCACCAAACGTTGATCCGTGTTCACCGGGATGGAATAATCCTAGCAAATTGCGATCTGCAAGGATGGCAGACACGGGGTAAAACCCCCCGGAGAGCGCTTTACCGATGATTACAATGTCGGGGCGCACATTCTCGTGCTGACAGGCAAACAGTTTTCCCGTTCTACCCAGTCCGGTCTGGATTTCGTCTGCGATCAATAAAACGTTATTTCTACTGCATATTCTGCGCAGTTCGCTCAGGTATCCATCTGGTGGGACGATAACACCAGCTTCTCCTTGTATTGGTTCCACTAATACGGCCGCCGTGTCAGGCGTTATGGATTTAGCCACCGCATCTGCATCCCCGTAGGGAACCGTCAGGAAACCTGGTGTAAAGGGTCCGAAACCATCCCGGTAAAGTGGTTCTGTAGAAAATGAGATAATCGAAATTGTCCGTCCATGAAAATTACCTTTACAGGTGACAATTTCAGCCTGATTCGCGGGAACTCCCTTGACCTGGTATGCCCATTTGCGCGCTAACTTCAAAGCTGTTTCCACAGCTTCCGCTCCGCTGTTCATCGGGAGTGACATTTCGTAACCGCTAAGTTCTGAAAGCTCCTTATATAAAAGCGGAAGCTGATCGTTACGAAAGGCCCGCGAAGTCAAAGTAATTTGACCGGCTTGCTGTTTAAAGACCTCCAAAATTTTTGGATGCACGTGGCCTTGATTGAGAGCCGAATATGCACTCAGGCAGTCCAAATAACGTTTCCCCTCGACATCGTAAACCCAGACGCCTTCTCCACGGTTAAGAACGACATCAAGCGGTTTATAATTTTGGGCCCCGTACTCCTCCTCGAGCTGGAGATATTCTTGAGTGTTCATAATGGGTTCCTCGAGATCAGGCAACCTTTAATAATCGTGCAATGATGGCTTTTTGTGCGTGCAGGCGATTGTGAGCTTGTGGAAACAGCATTGAATGTAGGCCATCAGCTACTTCGTCAGTTATTTCCTGGCCCCGATGTGCAGGCAAACAATGCATTACAATCACATCTTTATCCGCTTCATTCACTAAATCTACGTTGACCTGATACGGCGGGAAGACTTTTTCTCGTGCCCTCGCTTCTTCTTCCTGGCCCATACTGGTCCAGGTGTCGGTGTAAATTACATGGGCATTTTTAACCGCCTGGTGTGGATCGCGGAGGAATGAAATCTTGCTGCCACTTTCGGCTGCAAACTCACGCCCTATCTCAGCAGCTCGGGGCAAAATATCATAACCTTCGGGGTTGGCGATTGTAAAATTGGCTCCTAATTTTGCACATACATACAGAAGAGATACGGCTACATTGTTCCCATCTCCAATGAAACTTACATTCAAGCCTTTGAGATTGCCAAATTTTTCGTAGATTGTCAAAGCATCCGCCATTCCCTGGCAGGGATGGTTATAATCACTCAAACCATTGATTACAGGTATGCTGCTCCACCGGGCAAGTTCCATGATATGTTCGTGTTCAAAGACGCGTGCCATTATGATATCGACATATCCCGACAAGACTCGCGCCACATCTGCAATCGATTCGCGTTTGCCGAGGCCAATTTCTGCCGGAGAAAGGTACAAAGCGTCTCCGGCCATATGGCGCATTGCCATGTCAAAGGAAACTCGAGTACGCAGGCTGGGTTTTTGAAAGATCATCCCCATGACCTTTCCTTTAAAGCGCGGTGAATTGCCAGCCGTCTGGTGTTCCTTTTTTAACTGTACGGCTAAATCGAGTAAATCTTGTATCTCTTGAGCTGGATAATCAGCAATGGCGATGAAGTCTTTCATAATTGCATAGCTCCTATATGCAAGATATTGGTTGATGAATTAATTCACTTGAGAGAGTATATCACAGGTAAATTGATGGCCCGCAGGCTTTCCGAACTGCTATAATCTAGCTGAGAGTGGTAACAGAAGATGGATAAGTTAAGTGTTCTCAATCATCAACTTCAACAAACATGTAAGCTAACCGGTGCACGATGGGCTGCCTGGTTGAAATTTACCGATGATGGTTGGGATTTTGGGTTACAAAATGGGCTCAGTAAAGCTCGGCGCTCGGCATTAGTCAAGTTTATCCACCAACCGCAGGCGGCAAATTGGCTGGCCGGATCTCTGAGTAGTGGGCGTATCCGTTCCCGGAAAACGGACCAATTTGCCGGATCTTTAGGGTGTGAGCGCACATACTTATTTTCAAACTCACAAGCACAAAGCGCGATTCTTGTCGGTGCTAATCAATTGTCCAGGGAAAGCCAGGGATTTTTTCGCGTGATTGCCCAAAGCGATTCTTTTGAGCAGGTTTCCCCCGAAATTCCTCTTTTTGAACAGTCTTTTACTCGCCTTCAGGAAATCGGGGGAGATGTATCTTACAATCCCCAATCAGTGTTTATTTGGGCTTTAGATATATTGCGGAACGCGGTAGCTTGTAAAGCAGCCTTTTTAGCCATCAGGGTCGGAGATATCTTTCGCGTTGAGGCAAGCTGGAATTACTCCGAGACTGCGAATAGTTTTGAAATTTCGATTAAGGATGATCGTATCCTGTCGGAAATGATTTACACTCGCCAGGGATCTATCATTTCGGATATCCAGATGCCACTTGATTTCGTGATCAACGCTGGTTTGCAAAAGCCAGCACGTTCATGCATGGTGATTCCGATTGCATTAGGCCGCCGTGTGATTGGTCTTTTTGTGTGTATTTCGCACCGCTCGAAGGGTTTTGTGCCTTCGGATTTGATCCAAATGCAATGGTATTTGGAACGAGTTCCTCAGGCAATTGAAAATGCCATGCTCTTTACTGACCTGGCTCGCTATTTACAACAATTCGCATTGTTAACAGAGATGGCGGTATCGGCATCCCGCGGCATGGATTTGGATGATGTTGTTCAGCGAGTTTTGCGCAGATTGCGGAGTACATTCCGAACTGAGCTGGTAGCGGTGCTGCTGCTTTCAAACAATGGCACGATGCTGCATGAGCTGGGCGGAGGCCCATACATCACCAGGGGTCATTTCCCTGTGGCTACTTCGCTCACTGGCTACGTCGCTGAAACCGGGTATCCGATACGTGTCGGTGATATCAAAAATGCCCCCCGGTTCCTGGATGAATTGGTAGGTGTTCGATCAGCAATGGCAGTACCGATGAAACATGGCGGAAGAGTTACTGGTGTGCTGGCAGTCGAAAGTATGGATAGAAACGCGTTTACTCTGCAAGATGAACAATTGCTGGCTGTGGTTGCCAGTCACCTTACTGTTCTTCTGGAAAACGTGCATCTACTGCAGGAATTACGTGAACGAGCGGATAAATTGACGTTGATTCACCAGGTTGTACAACGGATAGTTGGTTTACTTGATGTGAAAGAGATTGCCGCGGTGACAGCGGAATTAATCGCAAAGTTTTTTAATTGTGATTTTGCTATTGTACAGGTTCTCGATGATGATGATCAATACCTGGTTAGTTGGGGCAATGGTGGCACCCGGGCAAATTTGATTCCTTACGGATTTCGTTATCATAAGAGCCTTGGAATCACAGGATATGTGATCCATACAGGCGAGAGCTACCTTTCGAATGATGTCGCGCAAGATTCAAAATATGTTGCTATTCCCGGGTGGGCAGGTGGGGCAGAGCTCTGTGTTCCATTGAGCGAAGGTGAGCATGTTTTCGGAATCATTAATCTGGAACGTGCGCAGAAAGATTCTTTTTCGGAAGAGGATGTGATGATGTTCGAGTCGCTGGCTGGAGTTGTCGCATCCGTCATCATGAATGCCCGTCGCTATCAGGAACTGCAAATGAGGGTGGAACAATTACAGGCTGCGCGGGAGACTGCCCTGGATATCTCCGCGGATTTGGACCTGGAAATCTTATTCAAACGCGTGCTTTATCGGGCGAAAGAATTGGTCAGGGCAAAAGGTGCTGGAATAGGTTTAATTGTAAATGAAGGCCAACAAATACGCGTAGTGCTGTCCGAGAATCCATGGTATCCGGAGGATGAGTATATTATTCCATTTGGTGAGGGTCTAATCGGGCGAACAGCCACTTTTGGTGAGACCTTTCGCATAGATGATTATTATTCCTGGGATGGTCGCCCTGATTTCGATTTCCCGATTGTATTTAAAGCTGCGGTCGGTGTGCCGTTAAAACTTAAAAACGAGATCTTGGGTTCACTGATCGTTATGGATGATCATCCGGATAGGGTCTTCCGGGATGAGGACATCCAGGTGTTGGAACTATTGGCCCCACAGGTGGCCGTTTCGATCCACAACGCCCGTCTTTACCAGGAACTACAAGAGCGGATGGAAGCGCAACACCAGGCGGAGGTCCGCTTGCTGCGTTCTGCCAGATTAGCGGCAATTGGGGAGATGGCTGCCGGCGTGGCCCACGAACTTAATAACCCTTTGACAACAGTGATCGGGTTTGTTGACCTTGCGCTGGAAGAATTAGCGGATGATATTCCCCAAAAATCAGATCTGGAGCTTGCTTTACGTGAGGCCAATCGAGCCCGTATCGTCGTGAGAAGACTGCTAGATTTTTCTCGGAAAACTGAAAATATTCGTACTCCTACAGATTTAGACTTGCTTATCGATGAGGTGGTCGCTCTTATCCAGCACCCCGCAAAAATCGCTGGTTCGGAACTCCGGCTTGAGCTGAACCGTAGTTTGCCAAAAATTCAGGTTGATCCAAACCAAATTAAGCAAGTTTTTCTCAATCTGCTTCAGAATGGTATCCAGGCGATGCCGGAAGGTGGTATTTTAACCTTGGTCTCAGGCCCTCATTCGCGCGATGGTAAAAATGGTATTGCGATCATGGTGAAAGATACCGGTAAAGGGATTCCTGAGGAAGACGCGGAACGGATTTTTGATCCGTTTTTTACTACCCGACCGGTTGGAGAGGGGACAGGTTTAGGTCTTTTCGTGAGTTATGGGATTGTTTCGGATCATGGAGGCTACCTGGATTTTGAAAGCCAACCCGGAATTGGAAGTTGTTTCACGGTCTGGCTGCCATTAGCGCCTGGTGAATGATATGAATAATCGGGTAGTTCTTGTTGTGGATGATGAACCGAGCCTTGTGCAGTTGTGCCAGCGCCTATTGGAAAAGGCCTCCTTTCATGTGATCCCTGTTACCAGTCCAAGCCAGGCGCTCGCGATTCTCGCTCGCCAGCCTGTCGATTTATTGTTGGCCGATATTCGTATGCCAGGATTGGATGGCTTTCAATTGCTGCAGTTGGCACGCAATCACCAACCTGACCTGGCCGTGGTGATCATGACAGGATTTGGAACCATTGAGATGGCGATCTCAGCGCTCAGGCGTGGTGTTGATGGCTTAATCCTGAAGCCTTTCGATAACCAGGAATTGGTTCAAACGGTTGAAAGCGTCCTGGTTGAAAGTGATCACAAGCGAGAAATTGCCCGAGTACGTTCTTTACGCCCCTTATTTAGAATTACTGAGAAATTATTTTCAGAGACCGATTTTGAAAGCCTGAAAAATTTAATCGTCAACATTATTGTAGATCACTTGAATTGTACGCTTGCTGGCCTGTACCAGAAAGATACGTATGGCACATATCAGCAGCGCGCCTGGAGAGGGCCTGAATTAAAATCAGAGCCATCGTTCAAGGTAGAAGATATATTGAATCAAGTGATCCGGAATGTGTCCCCAATCATCCTTACTCCTGACGATCTTGATGCAGTCGGAGCCGGGGACTTGCTCCAAGAAAATGGCTTGGGGGCATTGTTGTGCATGCCGTTTTTTCTGAGTGATGAGAGCTGGTTGCTTGTCATAGGTCGTACCAATGCTCAACAATTATTCAGTGAAGCCGATCGAGATATGTTCCTGATATTCGCTCGACAGGCGGGGCTTGCCTTGGAGAATGACCGTCTCTATGCAGAGTTGCGTTCATATGTCACTAAGCTTGAAAACGCGCAACATGCACTCAGCCAGGCGGAAAAAATGGCTGCTGCCGGGCGCCTGACAGCTTCGATAGCTCATGAAATCAATAATCCTTTACAATCTTTGCAAAACTGCCTGCATCTTGCCGGGCGGAAAGAGCTCCACATAAAGGAGCGCGAAAAGAATTTGCAGTTAGCCCAGTCTGAATTAGAGCGATTAATGATAACGGTCAGGCGGATGTTAGATTTTTATCGCCCGGGCGTTCGTGATCGGAAATTAGTTGATATTAATGAGCTTTTGGAACGTGTCGTTGAGCTGATCTCACCGCAGTTGTTTACGAGTGCGATTGTAGTTCATTATAAATTGACACCAGACCTCCCGCTTGTCATGGCTGTTGATGACCAGATCAAACAAGTATTGATCAATTTGATCCTGAATTCGATGGAGGCGATGCCTGACGGCGGCGAAATCTATATTTCGACATCTGCAGGCAGCGATGAATATATCGCTGATGATAGCCTTCCAAGCGGTGTTGAAATTATCATCCGTGATACGGGCCCAGGAATTCCGCAGGCTGAAAGAGATAAGGTTTTTGAGCCATTTGTAAGCACTAAGGAGCGCGGAACCGGTTTAGGCCTTACAGTTAGTTATGGGATTATCACCGCCCATGGAGGCAGGCTGGATTTAATTGATGGTAATTCTCAGGGAGCTTGTTTTCGCATAGTCTTACCATATGGAGATGATCAATGAAAGCAAAAATATTGGTGGTTGATGATGAGGCATTGGTACGTCAATCCTTAGAGGATATTTTGCGATTGGAAGGCTATGACACGAAATCTGTTCCAAATGGAGATATGGCACTGAATTTGCTCCAGGAAGAACCTTTTGATATGATTCTGCTGGATCTACGCATGCCGGGTATAGATGGGATTGAGGTGCTTGAAGGCGTGACGAAAATTTCCCCGGATACCAAAGTCATTTTACTTACCGGGCATGGCTCTCTTGAATCGGCTATTAAGGCATTAAGGCAAGGTGCTCACGACTATTTGCTAAAACCAGTCTCTTCCCATGAATTGCTAAGTAGTGTAGAAGGTGCGCTCAAACTAAGAGCGGAACAGCAGCAAAAGCGTTTATTATTAAATCAGTTAGAGAGTTCAGTCCAGCGTTTGAAGAATGTAGAGGGAATCGAAGCTCAGGCTCCAATCGATCAACAAGTGGTTGAGTTGGAGAGTGGCGTGAAAGTGGATCTTCCGCGGCGAGAGATTTGGCGTGGCAACCAAAGAGTCTCACTTACGCCAACAGAAGGTAAGTTGATGAAAGTCCTGCTTGAAAATCGAGGTAGGGTATTAACTCACCGGGAGTTGGTCTTATTGGTACAGGGTTATGAAACCTCTGAATGGGAGGCGCCAGAAGTTCTGCGCCCTCTGATCAGCCGTTTGAGGCGCAAGCTATCAGCTTTCCCCGGCGGGGAAAAATGGATTGCGAATGTGCGAGGCACTGGATACGTATTTGAAGAAGGGAAGGGTCGGGGCGTTTAAAGAAAGACCGATTCGATGTAGAACCAGGCCAAACTTCATTCACGTGGTTGCCAGGGTAGATCAGCGGGAATACCTGGTGGGCGCAGCCAATTGAGCCAGCTACTACCGCTGTGCCTTTTAGGAGGTGTTTTCTCTAACTTCACCATTAGCAAACCGGTAATGAGCAAAATCATCCCAACCCACTGAGCTGGGCTGAAACGTTCTCCTAATAATAGGTGGGCAAATAGAATCGTTACGATGAGTTCGCTCAACCCTAGCAAGGCCGTTTGCATGCCTCCCAGGTGCTTCACTCCTAAAAACAATGTCAAACGAGAGAGAAATGTAACCAGCGTGAGCGCCCCC
>Ga0315542_1002603_pt1 | contig 10919 bp, 7 predicted proteins | sample SalMarSW160120MG_FD_202541 | JGI IMG/M metagenome (GOLD analysis project Ga0315542, IMG submission 202541) | Salt marsh sediment microbial communities from the Plum Island Ecosystem LTER, Massachusetts, United States - Salt Marsh Sediment SW1601-20 ... | reverse complement strand
GCAACTTCAGCTTGTCCCCATCTACGTATACATCTTCGTATTTATCGGCCAGCATATTCCTGAAATCCGCCATTATCGGGCTCGCCGCCTTTACCCGGTAGCTGCTATCGAGCTGGACCACGATAAACCTCGACATCAGTATGAAGGCGACCGGGACGATCATCGGCACGAGCCTCCTCCAGCGGTTCTCCGATATGAGGCGCGAGCAGTAGACCGCGCCGGCGGCTATCACCGACACGAATCCGACCGAGACGAGATAAAGATGCCGGATGTTGAGCCAGTCGCCGGGGAACTGGAAGAACGCGAAGGGCAGCACCATGATATAGGTCCATGCGATGAAAAATCTGATCGTCCTGTTTCCGAAGACGAAACCGAAGAATGAATAGGACAGTACCGTCAGGGCGAGGAATATCCTGATCTCGGTCGCAAATCTGTAGAAGAACCTCACCGCCGGTCCGGCTCCCGTCACCAGATGGGATGTGTGGATCGGGAAGATCATCCTCACCAGATAGTTGATCACGTTCTTGGCCGCGTAGAAGATGAACTTGAACGCCCCGGGGTAGTGCTTGTAGAGCGGCGGGGAGTACTGAAAAAGGGAAGCTTTCGCTATCAGGGAGACGATGGACATCGCTATGAGTATAAGGAACCCCGCGTCGACGACCTTTCTTTTTCTCTCCCTGCGGAAGAAGAAGTTGAAGGCCAGAAAGGCTCCCAGAATGGAGAAGCTCGTGCTCCGGGTCAGCATCGAGGCGGCAAAGAATATGAGCGTCAGCAGGTACCAGGGAGAGAGGACCCTTCCACCGTGACGAAGCTCGTTGTGGAAATAGCTGATCATCGTGCAGAGCGTGAAAAACGTTATCACCAGGTCCTCGAGGCCCGAGGCGATCATCACCGACTTCCCGTAGCTTCCGACGGTAAAGACGAACAGGAGCCCGGAGAGCAGCGCTATCGCCCTGTCGCGTATGAGCGTGTTCACCAGGAGGTATACGAGGAACGAGTTCAGCCCGTGCAGGAGTATGTTGAAAAGGAAATAGGACGACGCGTTGAAAAGGAAATGTTTGAACAGCAGATAATGGATGATGTAAACAAGAGGCTGGAACTTGAACGGCGGGGCGCTGGCGAACGCGGCTCCCGGGTCGGAGCGCATCATCAGGCTGTTCTCAAGGCCCACGTAGTCGTAGCCGTCCCAGAAACCGTTGTCCAGGCAGAGCCTGAAGAAGAGAAAGCTTAGCAGGAGAAACACGGCAAGTACGAGAAGGTGCTTGAGATACTTCAAAATCCCCCTCCAGTGGGACGTCAGGATGTTCGCGCGGCATTATAGCATGCAGGCACGGTTTGTGTGAATACTATAAATGACAGATCGCAGAGGTGAGAAGATGAGCGAGAAGATATGCCTGGCGGCCGGCAGGTGGGCCGTTGAAGGCGAGAAGTTCGAGGTCCTGTCCCCGTATGACGGCAGCGTCGCCGGCGTGGCGCTGCGGCCCTCCCCCGAAGTGATGGAAGCGGCGGTCTCGGGCGCCGCGGCCGCTTTCCCCTTCATGAAGGAGATGTCGACGCGCGAGAGGGCGGAGATACTGAGGCGGGCCGCAGGCCTGATCAGGGAGCGGGGCGAAGAGCTGGCGAGGCTGATCTCCATGGAATCGGGCAAACCCTGGCGGTACGCGGCGGGCGAGGCGGCCAGGGCCGTTCACACATTCTCGGAGGCCGCCGAAGAATGCAGCAGGCTCTACGGCGAGACGATCCCCCTCGATACGTCGACGCCGGGCAAGGGGCGGGTCGGGATCACCGGCTGGTTCCCGGCCGGGCCGGTCCTCGCGATCACTCCGTTCAACTTCCCGCTGAACCTGGTCGCCCATAAGCTGGCGCCGGCGGTGGCCGCGGGATGCCCGGTGATCGTCAAGCCGGCGAGCGCTACTCCGCTGACGGCCCTTCGGCTCGCCGAGATCATGATCTACGCCGGCCTGCCCGAAGGGGCGCTAAGCGTTCTTCCGGCAAGCGGGGTGGAGGCGGGCCTTCTGGCTGAAAGGCCGGAGATCGCAAGGGTGACCTTTACCGGGAGCGCGGCGGTCGGATGGGAGCTGAGGCGCAGGGTTCATATGAAGAACGTGACCCTCGAGCTAGGGGGAAACGCCGCCGTTATAGTGCACGAGGACTGGAACGACATCCACGGCGCCGCGGCGAGGATAGCAGTCGGAGGGTACGCCTATTCGGGCCAGGTCTGCATCTCGGTTCAGAGGATATTCGTGCACAACAGCATCTACGCGTCATTCATGGAGGAGTTCACAAGGGAAGTCTCGGCCATAAGAAGGGGTGACCCGCTCGATGAGGCGACCGGGATCGGGCCTATGATAGACGAGGCCGAGGCCCGCCGGGTCGAGCTGTGGGTGGACGAGGCCGTATCGGAAGGTGCCGTCGCTGTCACGGGAGGCCCGAGGGAGGGACGGTTTTACCCACCGACCATCCTGGAGAACGCCAGGGGTGGGATGAAGGCCGTCGACGAGGAGGTATTCGGCCCCGTCACCGCAGTCTTCGGGTACGACGATTTCGACGAGGCGCTGGCCGGCGTCAACGACTCGAGGTTCGGGCTGCAGGCCGGTGTTTTCGCGAGGGACATCGGGCTGGTCAGGCGGGCGTTCGAGACCCTCGAGGTCGGGGGCGTAATCGCAGGCGATATCCCCACGTTCAGGGCCGACCGCATGCCCTACGGCGGGGTGAAGGAGTCGGGCTCTGGGCGTGAGGGGCCGCGCTGGGCGATCCGCGCGATGTGCGAGCAGCGCCTGCTGGTGATCGGCAGGTAAGAGAAGGGCCGGCTCCCCGGCCGGCCCGGCTTTCTGAAATCGAAGAAGGCGCTGCACCCTCCTTCGAACCGGCGAGACTCGAAGAGAGTGCTCGCCCGCTGTTATTTATCCTGCATGAACAGGTTCGCGAACACCTTCGTGTCCCCGACCATGTTCGCTATCGTCGTAAATTCGTTCGGCTGGTGGCAGGTGTCCTCGATCTTCGACCAGACTACTGCCGGGAGCCCCGCGCGCCTGAAGAACGCCGCGACGGTGCCTCCGCCGATCCCCATCGGCTTCGCCTCGATATCGTAGACGTCCTTGATCGCCGCCGCGAGGGCCTTCACTACCGGCGCGTCGGCCGGGGTCGCCGGCGCGGCCTCTTCCTTCTGCGCTGCCGACAGGGTGACCTTCACGCTGAACTCCTTCTCCACACCGTCGCATATCTTCCTGATCTCCGCGTCGACCCTGGCGAGGTCTATGCCCGGGAGGATCCTCATGTCGAGATAGAAGACGTCGTCTCCGGGTATCGTGTTGATGTTGGGGACGTTCGCCTCCTTCTTGGTCGCCTGGAAGGTGCTGATCGGCGGATCGAAGACCTTGTCGACCTGCGGGAACAGCTCGTGGAGTGCGTTGAGCCTTGTTATAAGGTGAGCTCCGGCGAAATGGGCGTTGACGCCGGCCGCCGGCGTCGATGCGTGGCACTGCTTGCCAGTCGTCTCGACCTTGAGCCAGTAGATCGATTTCTCCGCCACCTCGATCATGTCACCCTCTGGCACCCCGGCGTCGGGGACGATGATGTAATCGTCTTTTCCGAACAGGTCGCTGTTCTTGAGCAGGTAACCGATCCCGTGTTCGCTCCCGGTCTCCTCGGCCGAGACGAAGACGACGCCGACGTCATATGGGAGCTTTGCGCCGGCTTCCTTGATCGCCTTGAGCGCGAACAGTGGAGTGACTATACCGTGCTGGTTGTCCTCGGTTCCCCTGCCATATAGCTTTCCGTCCTTCTCGACGACCTCCCAGGGGTCGGTGTCCCACTTCTCGAGGTCGCCGGGCGGGACGACGTCGATATGCCCCATGACCCAGACCTTCCTGTCGCTTGAGGCGCCCTTGACCATGCCGACTATGTTGGGCCTGATGCCGGCCGGCACCCTGTCGTCCGGCGCGTCGTAATGGTCGATCGAATCGAACCCGATCTCGCGGGCCATCCATTTTTCGAGAAAATCGGCCTTCTCCTTCTCGCCGGTCCCGTCGTTCTCCGGGCCAAGGGCGGGGATCGCCGTCAGCTTCGACTGAAGCTCTTTCATGCCAGTGCTGTAACCGTCGATTTTGCCGTAGATCTTCTTGAGCATACCATGTCCCTTTCGTTTTCAGGTCGTATTGCGGACCGGTCCACGCTATCACCAGCCGGGAGGCATGGTCAAGGCGAATCAGGAAGCGGCGATACATGACGGGGACCCCGGCGCCGAAGGAGAGATAGTTTTCCTGCGGGACTCAATCCCCATCGATACCGGAGACATACCGGATCGAGTTCGCCGCGAGTTTCACTGCTTCCTGATAGTCGTCGGGAAACGCGAAGGCCTTCAGGTACATATTCAAGCCGATGATGGAGCCGCCGGCATTGATTGCTATCGCGTTCGTGCCCTGGTCGTCCATGGCGAGAAGTATCGCTGAGTCGTCCAGGCCGGGGAACCCGAGGTTGATATCTCCCGGCAGCAGGAGTTCATCGACCGCGATCCCGTAGAACACCGGGTGCAGCGGGAATTCGATAGAGCTCATGACGATCGATCTGTCATCACGCCGGCCGAATTCGACTGGCCCGGAGATCAATGGAGAGTATCCGGGAGATTGGAGTCTTCCCCGGATCCCCGCCCAACCAGGGCTGAACGAAAACTGGCATATCACAAGCCCGCCGCCGCCGTCCACGTAATCGGCCAGCAGGCCCCCGATGGAATCGAATGCCTGAAGGCTTTGATCATCGTGCGGCCCCGTATCGGTACAGACGAGGATAGCATCGTAGCACTGAAGAAATCCCGGATCTGGCACGACGAGGTTCCATTCAGCATCTAGCAAGGAGAAGTCATCGATGTCCGACCCGGACGGCAGGATCCCGGTATCCTCCACAGGCCCGGCGGGCAGAAGAGCTATCTCCGGGTAGTACACCGCGGAAAGGACAAGTACATCGATCGCCTTCGAAACAGCGGGGCCATCCAGCGGACACTGGATATCGCAATCGCTTTCTTCGCCGCATCCGACAAAAAAGAAAGCTATCGCCGCAAACCCCGCGGCGAGAATCCTGCGATTCATCGCGTTCCTCCCTCTGAAAAGGAATTGGATTTAACCTGCAGGGGTTAAAGCGATAGCAATATTTCTACAGAAAGTGTAATCGACTTGATCGGAGATGTCAACGCCTTGATCCCGGTCCTCCCCAAGCCATCCTTGATAAAAAGTCTTCTTTCTGAGATAATCCTCCGGCTTCCGGTGTTCAATATCCTGTCTTTTACCTGGGAGGAAGGTATGAGAAAGAGTTTTTCGATGGCCTCGGCCGTGACCGTTGCGCTGGTGATGCTGGCTGTCACAGCCGTGGGAGGAGATGCCGTGTCCGCACAGGAAGAGTGGGAGAAGACGATCGAACAGAGGCTCGCCGAGTACGCGCCGGTGAAGATCCCGGTCCCCTGGGAGCTGCTTGACAAGAACGAGACAGCCGCCCTGGAGAACATATACAGGGCGGCAAAAGTCATGGACGAGATCTTCCTCAGGCAGGTCTGGAAGGGGAACGTCGAGCTCCGCAACGAGCTGGTCACAAAGGGCTGGACGAGAGAGCTGAAGTTCTTCGACATCAATTTCGGCCCGTGGGACCGGATAGACGATAACAAGCCATTCATCACAGATTTTTCCAAGCCGGACGGGGCGGAATTCTATCCCACCGACATGACGAAGGAGGAGTTCGAGGGCTGGATCGTGGATCATCCCGGGGACCGCGATGCTTTCGAAGGGCCGTACACGGTGATAAGGCGCGGAAACGAAGATGACCAGCTCGTGGCTGTCCCGTATTCGATAGAATACAAGGAACTGCTCGACAGGGCGGCCGGATACCTGCGGAAGGCCGCCGACCTGACGGCCAACGAGTCTCTGGCGAAGTTCCTGCGCTCGCGTGCCGCCGCCTTCGCCACCAACGACTACTTCCAGAGCGACATGGACTGGATGGACGTCAAAGACAACGTCATCGACGTTACGATCGGCCCATACGAGGTCTACGAAGACAATCTTTTCAACTACAAGGCGTCGTTCGAGGCCTTCGTATGCATCCGCGACCCGATGGAGAGCATCAGGCTCGATGGGCTGAAGGGGTATCTCGAAAAGATGGAGAAGAACCTTCCCATTCCCGACGAACACAAGAACCTCAGCCGCGGCAGCGAATCCCCGATCTCGGTAGTCGACGAGGTCTTCACCGCCGGCGACACCAAGGCCGGAGTGCAGACCCTCGCCTTCAACCTTCCCAACGACGAGAGGGTACAGGAGGCGAAGGGAAGCAAGAAGGTCCTGCTGCGCAACGTCATTCACGCGAAGTTCGATAAGATACTGATGCCGATAGCCAGGCTGCTGATCGACAAGGACCAGCTGCAGAACGTGACGTTCGTCGCTTACTACAACCACATATTGCTGCATGAGTTCTCGCACGGCCTCGGACCCGGCAGGATAATCCTGGCCGATGGCACGGAGACGACCGCGCAGAAGGCCCTGAAAGAGGCTCATTCTTCCCTCGAGGAAGCGAAAGCGGATATTGTGGGCGAGTATAACATCTATTATCTTATCAATGAGGGGTTCTTCGACCGCGAGCTCGAAAAGGACGTGGCGGTCACTTTTCTCGCCGGGTTCTTCCGCTCCGTCCGTTTCGGCGCCGAGTCCGCGCATGGAAGGGCGAACATGGTCATCTTCAACTACTTAAGAGAGAACGGGGTCTACTTCTATGATAGCGGGAGCGGGACCTGGTCCGTTGATACGGAGAAGATGCGCCCTGCCGTGAAAGATCTCTCGGCCACGATACTGATGATACAGGCCCTTGGCGATTATGACGCGGCAATCGGCCTTCTCGACAGATACGGGAAGATGGATGCCGACGTGGAGGCATCGCTGCTCAAGATCAGGATGGCGCGTCTGCCTGTCGACATCGTCCCGGAGTTCGAAATAGAAGAATAGTTTGCGGCGAACTGACTTTTGGCCGGGCGCCACCTCCGAAGAGTCTGGTCGGCCTTCAAGGGGGTAAGGTTTTCTGAGGAGATAACCGGGGTGCCCGGCCGCACCCCCTGCAGTATCGTCGCCGGGAGCCCGGAGTGAGTATATGCCCCGGGCTTTCCCTTTTTACTGGCACTGCCCGGCGGCGGCGCCATTTTATTGACTGTAATCAGGTCGGATCTGATATACTCCAAAATCTGCGCTGATACCTGAAGCAGATGACCTGAACCCGGGCCAGACACCGGGTATGAAGAAAACAAGGATGGAGGATCCCGGATGAAGGAACACCTGGACAACTGCAGGCAGGCGATCATCGATGGCGATGCCGAGAGATCCGAGGCGCTCGCCAGGCTGACCCTCGAGAAGAAGATGGACGTCCTAGAGGTGATCGAGAAGGGCTTTGTCGAGGGGATTCGGGAGGTCGGCAGGCTCTGGGAAGAGGGAGAGCTCTTTCTCCCCGAGCTCGTGATCGGAGCCGATGCGATGAAAAAGGCCATGGATGTCCTCCAGCCCTCCCTCGAGGGGGGCAAGGGCGGAAAGGACAGCCTCGGCCATGTCGTGATCGGCACTATCGAGGGAGACATACACGATATCGGGAAGACGCTCGTCGCGACGATGCTCTCCGCGAACGGATTCGAGGTGACCGATCTCGGCGCCGACGTGCCGGTGGCGAAGTTCGTCGAGACCGCCGCAGATAAAGGCGCCGACTGGATAGCCGTATCAGCGCTTCTTACCACGACGATGCCGGGGCAGCGGAAGGTCATCGAGCAGCTCAAGGCGAAGTCGCTCCGGAGCGAGGTGAAGGTAATGGTCGGGGGCGCGCCGTGCAGCGCCGAGTGGGCCTCCGAGATAGGCGCCGACGGATATGCCGGAGACGCGGTAGCGGCGGTGGCGCTGGCGAAGGGAAAGGCCGGCTGACCGAGGGGCCGGGAAAAGAGCTGGAGGGGAAATGAGCGGATTTCTCGATACGCTTAAGGAGAAGGTGCTGCTTTTCGATGGCGGCATGGGCAGTATGCTGATAGCTGCCGGGCTCGGTGAGGGGGAGGCGCCCGACGAGTGGAGCCTCACGCGCCCCGACCTCCTTGCCGATATTCACACGAGATATCTCGAGGCCGGCGCGGACGTCATTCAGACGAACACCTTCGGCGCGACCTCGATCAAGCTCGCATCCTCATGCCGCGGCGGCGCTCCCGACACGGCGGAGCTCAACATAATGGCGGCCGAGGTGGCGAGGCGGGCGCTCGACGAGTTCATCGTGGGGGGCCGGTTCCTCGCGGGCGACATCGGCCCGACCGGAGAATTCTTCCCCCCGATGGGGCTCCTTACGGCGGACCGGGCAAGGGAGGCGTTCAGGGAACAGGCCGCTGCCCTCGAGAAGGGCGGCGTGGACCTTTTCCTGATCGAGACGATGTACGATATCCGGGAGGCGGTGGAGGCTGTGCGGGCCGTAAGGGAGGTCTCGGACAGGCCGGTCGTCTGCGAATTGACGATGGACCGCAAGAAAAAGGGATATTTTACGATAGTGGGCGATACGCCGGCGAAAGCGGCTGAGGTACTGATAGCAGAGGGTACGGATGTCATCGGCGCTAACTGCTCGATAACGAGCGGCGAGATGATAGACCTTGCTGTGGAGATGCGCTCCCTGACAGATGCCCCCCTTCTCTTCCAGCCGAACGCCGGCCTGCCTGAGTTCAAAGACGGGTGTGCCGTCTACAGGCAGGATCCGGAGGAATTCGCCGGCGACCTGATGAAGATGGTGGAGGCGGGCGCCGACGCCGTCGGCGGGTGCTGCGGGACCACGCCGGATTTCATAAGGGCCGTGAGGCGCCGACTGGACAGGATGTGAAGACCTGAAGATGGAACCTGTGATCCTCGAGGGATTTGAGATCGAGCCCGACCGCGCCGAGCTGTCGAGACTCCTGGGAAGGAAAAACGGAGGAGGGACCGGCACGGGGACAGGTCCGGGGGTCGATTCGCCGGCCAGCGACGCTGCCGGGAAGATATCGGCCGCTCTAGACTCCGCGCTCGAGGAATCAAGAAGCCTTATGGAGCCGAAGGCGATATACGTCACCGCGGCCGGGGCCGACCTGCCCGGATCGGACATGTTCACGGATCTCGAGATGGTCGCCTTCTGCGTATGCACTATAGGGCCTGCCCTCGAAAAGAGAGTGACTGCGTTGACGAAAGAGGGCGACATGCTCGCCGCCATCGTCCTCGACGCGATAGGATCGGCCGCCGCCGAGGCGACCGCCCGCTACGCGAACGACAGGATAGACGAGATGGCCGCCGCGGATGGGCTAAGGACCTCGTGCAGGGCCAGTCCGGGGTACGGCGACTGGGACGTAAGCGAGCAGAGGGCGCTCTTCGAGCTTGTCCCGGCCGGAAGGATCGGCGTGAAGCTCACCGCGAGCAGCATGATGGTCCCCCGCAAGTCGGTCTCGTTCGCCGTCCACATCGCCGAAGAACCGGTCAGGCTCCGGAGCGAGAGTTCCTGCAGGAACTGCGATATGGAGACCTGCCCATACAGGTTACTGGAATAGAAAGAATTATGCGGACCCCTGATATTGGACGATGACAAGACGGCAATCCGGACTAGAACGGCAACGGTACGGAAGGAGCTGGCGAGATGGGCATGACCCCGCGCGTTACATGGTTCGACGAAAAGACGAGAAAGAAGATCATCGCTGAAGCGATGGAGATCCTCGAAAAGATAGGCGTCTTCGTCGAGAACGACGAGGCGACAGAGCTGCTGGCCGGCGCAGGGGCCAGGGTAAAAGGCGGTCGCGTGATGATACCGTCGGCGGTCGTCGAAAAGGCGCTTGAGACCGCGCCCTCGAGGATACTCGTCTACGACCGCCGTGGGGAAGTCGCGATGGACCTGGGCGGGGACAGGATCCACTTCAACCCGGGCTCGGCGGCGCTTCGGATCTTCGACCCTGCGATCAATGATGCGCGGATACCTGTAACGGCCGACGTGATAAAGTACGTGCGCCTCACCGATGCCCTGCCGAACTACGCTGCACAGAGCACCGGGCTGATCCCGGGCGACGTCCCCGAGGAGATAGCTGACAGGTACAGAGTCTTCCTCGGCCTGCAGAACTCGGCGAAGCCGATCGTGACCGGGACCTTCAAGGTCGAGGCGTTCAAGGTGATGCACGAGATGCTCGCCGCCGTCTCGGGCGACGCGGAAACGCTGATGGAGAAGCCCATCGCCATATTCGACTGCTGCCCTTCGCCTCCCCTGATGTGGAGCGACCTGACCTGCCAGGCCCTTATCGACTGCGCTCATACCGGGCTCCCCGCGGAGCTCGTCTCGATGCCGCTTACGGGAGCGACTTCGCCCGTCACCCTGGCTGGAGCTGTCACGCAGCACTGTGCCGAGAACCTCAGCGGGATCACGATACATCAGCTCGCGCGCGCGGGCTCGCCGATCATATACGGCGGCTCGCCGGCCTGCTTCGACATGCGCAAGGGGACGACTCCGATGGGAGCTATCGAGACGATGATGATCGACGGCGCCTATGCCGAGATCGGGAAGCACCTCTGCGTACCGACGCACGCCTACATGGCGCTGAGCGATTCGAAGCCGGTCGACTACCAGGCCGGCATGGAGACGGCGATGGGCGCGGTCGTCGCCGCCCTCTCCGGCGTCAACAACGTCTCAGGCCCCGGGATGCTCGATTTCGAGTCGTGCCAGTCGCTCGAGAAGCTCGTCCTCGACAACGAGATCTGCGGGATGGCCCTGAGGCTCACACGGGGAATAGAGCTTCGCGACGACCCGATCGCGCTGCCGCTTATAGAGGCGGGGCTCGCGAAAAAGGAGTTTCTCTCGCTGCCGCACACCACGAAGTGGTTCCGCAAGGAGGCATATTTCCCAGATCCCGTGATCGAGAGAGGGACGCTCGA
>Ga0315542_1002602_pt1 | contig 10920 bp, 12 predicted proteins | sample SalMarSW160120MG_FD_202541 | JGI IMG/M metagenome (GOLD analysis project Ga0315542, IMG submission 202541) | Salt marsh sediment microbial communities from the Plum Island Ecosystem LTER, Massachusetts, United States - Salt Marsh Sediment SW1601-20 ... | reverse complement strand
CACCGCGCCGTCGCCGAAGAAGCAGGCGGTGACGCGCGTGCGCCCCTGCATCTTGTCGGCCAGCGCCATCCCCACGGCCAGCGGGATGCCGCCGCCGACGATGGCGTTGCCGCCGTAGAAGCGGACATCGGCGTCGTAGAGGTGCATCGAGCCGCCGCGCCCGCGGCTGCACCCCTCCTGCTTGCCGTACATCTCGGCCAGGATCTTCTCGGCGCTCACGCCCCGGATGAGCGCGTGGCCGTGCTCGCGGTAGGTGGCCACCACCGCGTCCTCGGGCCGCAGGGCGCGCATGGCGCCGACCGCGACCGCCTCCTCGCCGATGTAGAGGTGGAGGAAGCCGCGGATCTTGGTCGCCTGGTAGAGCTCGGCGCACTTCTCCTCCATGCGCCGGATGCGGAGCATGTCGAGCAGCAGCTCGTGCGCGTGCTCACGGGTCAGTGTGTCGAGGCTGCTCATCCGTGGTCCTCCAGGGTCGAGGTGTCGCCTTCGGGCAGGCCGAGCTCGCGCGCCTTCAGGAGGCGGCGCATGATCTTGCCGCTGCGGGTGTGCGGCAGCGAGTCGCGGAACTCGATGGCCTTGGGCGCCACCACGGGTCCGAGGCGTTTGCGGGCGTGCCCCTGGAGCTCCAGGCGCAGCTCCTCGCTCGGCTCGAAGCTCTTGTGCAGTGTCACGAATGCCTTGACCAGCTCGCCCACCACCGGGTCGGGCACGCCGATGACGCCGGCCTCGGCCACGGCCGGGTGCTCGAGCAGCGCGCTCTCCACCTCGAACGGGCCGATGAGGTGGCCGGCCGACTTGATGACGTCGTCCGCCCGCCCCACGAACCAGAAGTAGCCGTCGCGGTCGCGCCGCGCCAGGTCGCCGGTGAGGTACCAGCCGTCGGCGAAGCACTTCTGGTAGCGCGCCTCATCGTGCAGGTAGCCCCGGAACATCGACGGCCAGCCGGGCTTCAGCGCCAGCTCACCCTCGGTATCCGGTGCGGTGATCTCCTCGACGCGGCCGCCCTCGAGGTGGCGCACGACCGCGGCCCGGATACCGGGGAGCGGCCGGCCCATGGAGCCGGGCTTGACGTCCATGGAGCGGTAGTTGGCGATCATGATGCCGCCGGTCTCGGTCTGCCACCAGTTGTCGTGGATGGCCTGCCCGAAGGCCTTCTGTCCCCACACCACGGCCTCGGGGTTGAGGGGCTCGCCGACGCTCCCGATGAAGCGCAGGCTGCTGAGGTCGTACTCGTGGGCGGCCTCGGCGCCGACGCGCATCAGCATGCGCACGGCGGTCGGTGCCGTGTACCACACCGTCACCTTGTGCTGCTGGATGGTGCCGTACCAGCGGTCGGCGTCGAGCTCGCCCTCGTCGACCACGTTCGTGATGCCGTGGAGCAAGGGCGCGATGATGCCGTACGAGGTCCCGGTCACCCAGCCCGGATCGGCGGTGCACCAGAACACGTCGTCCGGGTGGAAGTCGAGTGCGTAGAGGCCGGTGATGTAGTGGTGCAGCACGGCCTGGTGGACGTGAATGGCGCCCTTGGGCCGGCCCGTGGTGCCGCTGGTGAAGTGCAGCAGTGCCATCGACTCGGGGTCGGTCGGAGGGACGGTGAACGTGGGGGAGGCGCGCTCCATCAGCGTCCGGTAGTCGACGGTGCCTTCCACCTCGGTGGGGACGTCACCTTCGCCGACGAGCAGGACGGTCTCGAGCCTGGGGAGGCTGGCCCGCAGCTCGGCGACCTTCTTGCGGTACAGCGTCGGGGACGTGACCAGCACGCGCCCCTCGCCGATCTCCAGGCGCTGGCGGATCGGTTCCGGGCCGAACGCGGAGAAGAGCGGGCAGAACACGCTTCCCGCCTTGAGCGTCCCGAGGACCGCGACGTAGAGCTCGGGCACGCGCCCCAGCAGTCCGAACACGCGCTCGCCCTGCTCGATGCCCAGCTCGCGAAGCACGTTGGCGAAGCGGGCCGTCTCCTCGGCCAGGTCGCCATAGGTGAGCTCGCGCACGCCGCCCGCCCTGCCCAGGAAGCGTAACGCGATCTTGTCCCGACGGGGGCCGACGGCGTGGCGATCGACGGCTTCGTGCGCGATGTTGAGGCCGGCGTCGCCGGGAAGGCCGTCCAGCTCCTTCCGCACCCGGTCCCATGCGAACTCGGAAGCGACCGCCTCGTAGTCCCGCAGGTTCGGCTGCGGATCTCGCGCGTTCTCCTTGACGATGGTGGCGAAACCCCTGGCGGATTCGAGCGTATCGCTCATGAGCGTCACCTCCTGCGGGCACGTGCCCGCGTGGCGCGTTCGGGACGGGGCCCAGACGTGCCGGGTGAGCCTCCTACCGGGGTCAACCGTAGCTTAAGAAAGAATTCACGAGCAGGGCATCAGCGAAAGTCCGACACGCCTGTGGGAGGTATGGACGACAGACGCGACGCCCCGGTTCCCGTCGTCCGGCCCGGGGCGGCGGGCGGCGCGTTCCAGCCCCGCTCAGCCCCCGAAGATCATCGACGCGAGCAGCTCCAGCACCACCACCAGCGCCACCAGCGCCTCGGCCAGACGGCGGGCGGCGGTGTAGTAGGAGAGTGCCACCAGCACGCGCACGCCGGGAAGGACCGCGAGTAGCCCGATCCCGAACAGCATCAGGCGGTGCGACCGCTTCGTGAGATCGAGGCTCAGGGGCGGCAGCGCAGCCCCATGCGCCAGGGCCAGCACGAAGCCAGCGGCCATCAGGGCGAGCGCGAAGGCGGACAGGCCGCGCGCCACGCGCCGCATCGCGCGGTCCATGCCCGCGGGGTCCCTCGCGCTCGGCGACTCGCTCGCCACCTCAGAACCCCTTCCAGAGCATCTGCACGCCGATCGCCACCATCAGCACGACCAGCGCCCAGCGCAGCCACGAAACCTTCAGGTGCCCCTGCATCAAGGTGCCCACCGTTGCGCCCAGGAAGACGCCGGCGGCCGTGACGACGGTGACGACGGGTCGTACGTCGCCCCGCCCCAGGTAGACGAACACGCTGGCGGCGGCGGTGATGCCGACCATGAAGTTGCTGGTGGCGGTGGCCACGCCGAGCGGGACGCCCATGATGGCGTACATGGTGGGCACCTTGATGAACCCCCCGCCGACGCCCAGCAGGCCCGACACCAAGCCCGCCAGGCTGGCCACGGCGTAGCCGAGTCCCCAGCGCCGCGGCCGGTAGTCGCGCCTGTACATGGCCTCCTCGGCGTGCCCGAGCCCCTTGTAGACCGTGTAGGCGGCGCTTCCGAAGACCACGACGGCGAACAGCAGGCTCAGCGCCCGAGCCGGCACCAGGGCACCCACCACCCCGCCGAACACCGCACCGGCGGCGGTGGCGATCTCGAGGCGCAGGGCGAGCGGCACGTCCGCGCCCCCCTCGGCGCTGGCCATCGCCGCCACCCCGGCCGACGTGGCGATCACGCAGACAAGGCTGGTCCCCACCGCCACCCGCACCGGCAGGTGGAACAGCAACGTCAGCACCGGCACCAGGAAGATGCCGCCCCCTAGCCCGAGCAGCGCGCCGAGCACACCGGCCGCGATGCCGGAGACGAAGAGCCCGAGAAGCAGCGCCACAGCGGGCTCATCCTACCCCTGCACGTGCGCTCTGTACGGACGATTCGGCCGGCTGCGCAACGCACGTGCCACATTTCACGATTGCCATCTCGGACTCACGCGTCCGTGCCGTTGCGGCCTTAGCCTTGCCGATGGCCGGCGCGGGCATCCGGTTCGCGTCGTCGTTCGCGAGGAGGCGTTTCTCATGCAGTCCCTTCCAACGCAACTCCTGCCCGCCGTACCCCACGTCGCGTTCAGCGTGTTCGACCTTGCCCTCCCCAACATCGTGGCCTGGGCCGCGATCGATCTCGCCCTTCTCTTCGCCGCGTGGTTCCGCATCCCAGCGTTCCTCGAGACCACCGACGAGGAGGAGGATGCATGAACCTGACGCGCCGCTTCCAGCGCTATCTCCAGCACAACCTGACCATGGAGGATGCCCTCCCCACCCGCATGCCCGTCTACGTCGACTCCCTGGCGTACCTGTTCGGTGCCGGCACGTTGATGGCGCTGGTGGAGCTCATCGCCAGCGGGATCGTCCTGGCAGCGTTCGGGCCGGCGTGGTATCACCACCGCCCGATCGGGAGGTTCGTCAACTCGCTCCACTTCTGGGGTGTCCAGGTCTTCTTCGCGGCGCTGGTGCTGCACATGGCTACCAAGTTCTTCATGGCCGCCTGGCGCGACGGCCGCTGGCCGACCTGGGCTGTCGGCATGCTGGCCTTCTTCGTCGCGCTGTTTACCGGCCTGACCGGCTACCTGGCGCAGACCAGCTTCGACTCGCAGTGGATCGCGGTGCAGTCCAAGGACGCCATCAACTCCGCTGGTGGCGGCAGCATCTTCAACCCGATGAACCTGGGGCAGGTGCTGACGCTCCACGTGGTGGTGCTGCCACTGGTGGTGGTCGGGCTGGTCGGGATGCACCTGTTCCTCATCCGCCGGGACGGGCCGGTACGGCCCCTACCTCGGCGCGGCCGTCGGGCGGGTGAGGGCGGCCGATGAGCGCCCGCTCGGAGCGGACGCTCGGCGGCATTCCCACCAAGCCGTACGATCTGCTGCTCGAGGGAATCCTGGTGCTGGCACTGGTGGTGGTCCTGGTCGTGGTGCTGGCCGCGGTCTTCGGGTCCCCCGATTACCCCACCGTCCGCGCCAGCGACGTCGCCCGCGATCAGCCCGTGGCGCTCGAGCGCACCGCGGTCGGGATGCTGGCGGGAACCAGCGACCTCAACGGCTACGGTCCGCCCTACACGCCGGGCAGCGCCGGCGCGCAACGCGTCTTCGGCATCGCGCCTGCCACCTGGTTCGGCGCGACCAGCCCGATCGATCCGGCCAAGGACCTGGTGCTGGCACCGCTCGAGCGGGCGGCGACGCTCGATCCGGCGCTGGCGGCCCCGCTGGCTGCCTACCGCGGCGCCTCCCCCTCGCAGCAGCGCGCCTGGGCGAAGGCGTACCTGGCCGCCCTCGACAAGGCGACCGTCAAGAACGGGACGGTGAGCGTTCCACCGGGTTCCTACGGCCCCGTCCCGACGCTGATGGAGGGGATGCTCCGGCTCGGCCGCTCCGGCCTGCTGGCGGGAGCGTTGGAGGCCAATGCGCAGCAGCCGTACGCCTTGAACATGAGCCGCGTGCTGCTGTTCTTCCAGGGGCCCGTCGATCACGCCGTCGCGCGCTCGTTGAACATGGTCGGCGATACCTGGGGGATCAGCCACGAGACGGGACCGTACCCCGGCGCCTGGTGGCTGTGGCCCTACACCTTCCTCTACCAGGTGCCGCCCATGGTGAACTCGCCCAACGGCGACCTGCAGGTGGTGCTCATCGTCCTGGTGGCACTGGTGTTGCTGCCGCTCTTCCTCCCGTTCGTGCCGGTGCTGAACCGGATCCCGCGCTGGATCCCGCTCTATCGCTGGATCTGGCGCAGCTGGTACGACCGCGAAGATTCCAGCCGCGCCTGACGAAGCTGAGGGCATGGAACCCTACTCAAGCGGGGCGCGACCCACGCCGGTCGCGCCCCTGTCCCGAGGAAAGCTTGGTGGAGCTGAGGGGATTCGAACCCCTGACCTCCTGAGTGCGATTCAGGCGCGCTCCCAACTGCGCCACAGCCCCAAGCGACCTGTAGTGTACGGGGTCGCCGCGCGCCTTGTCAACGAACGGTAGACCGCAAAGGTTGCGTCTGCAGCGCGTTCTTGCGCTCTAGCTCCGGGCGGGGCGCCGGCGCCGGCACGGTCCGGTCGAACCGCCCGCGTGGCCCACTACGCTCCCTCAGGTCGCCTGGGCTCCCAAGGCCTCTGCGGCCCGGTCGATCTCGTCCGGCTTCACGTAGATGACGTAGCCGAAGCGCTCGCCGCCGGCCGTCACGCCGCTCGTCGCGTACACCTCGACCTTGGCGTCGCTGAGCTTCTCGTGCAGGTCGGCCAGCGCGCCGAGGCGATCGTCACCCTGCACCAGGATGGCGTCCTGGACGGCCAGGACGGGCAGCCCGATGTCGTGGGCCACGTCCTCGAACTCCTTCGTGTCGGCGGGGAAGAGCGACCACTGTACGTGCTTCGGTCCGACCGGCGCCGCCGTGAAGGCCAGCAGGTTCACTCCGCAAGCCGCCAGCTGCGCAAGGATCGCGTAGGTCTGACCGGGGATCTCCTCGACGGTCGCATAGTAGTAGCGGACGCGATGAACGGAGACGGGCATGGTTCCTCCTCGGTAGGTCCAGGGACAGCCAGGTTGCGCTTCCCGTCGAGTATCGGGAGCGTGGCCGCCGGTCAACTAGAGACAAGCGTCCTGCCGTCGGGCGTGGGCCGCGTGGCCGCGCCCTGGGGGCGGTACGATGGCGCGCATGCAGCAGGCGCGGCAGCCGGATCGGAACTTCTGGCTCGGCGTCTACAACGGCATCTTCGTCAACGGCTCGGAGGCGTTCTTCCACAGCACCCTGGTGCTGGCCCCCTTCCTGGCCGCGCTGGGCGCTCCCGACGCGATCGTGGGCCTGGTGCCCGCCTTGCGCATCGGGGGCTGGTACCTGCCTCAGCTGCTGGTTGCGCACCGACTCGCCCACGAGCCGCTGAAGATGCCGTGGTACCGGCGCATGTCGTTGATCCGGGTGTCCGCATGGGGGCTCATGACGGCGTCCGTGTTCCTGCTCGGGCACCGGCCGGGCGCGGTCATCCTCGTGGTGCTGGCCATGATCGCCATCAACGCCGTGGCCGGAGGCGTGACCGGCGTGCCGTTCGCGGACGTGACGGCCAAGGTCGTTCCCCACTTCCGTCTCGGGACCTTCTGGGCGCTTCGGAATGCCGTGGGGGGCGCGTTGGCGCTGATCGCCGGGGTGGTGCTGCGCCACATCCTGTCGAGCCACGTGCCGTTCCCGCAGAACTTCGGCACCGTCTTCCTGCTCGGCACCGCCCTGGCCGGCATCGCCTACCTGTCGTTCAGCATGGTGCGCGAGCCTGCCGGCCGGCCGGCACTGAAGCAGCCGTTCCTGGCCATGATCGGCACCATCCCCGGCGTGATGCGGAACGACGCCAGCCTGCGGCGATTCCTCCGGGTCCGCTTCCTGGGGCTGCTTGGCCTGCTGGCCGACCCCTTCTACGCGGTGTACGCCATCCACGTGCTGGGCGCCCCCGCCCAGGAGCTGGGGACCTACGTCATCGTCGCCACCTTCGCATCGATCGGAGCCAACTTCCTGTTCCGGGGGCCCGCCAACCGAGCCCGCAACGTGACGATCCTGCAGATCGGCGTCGTGCTGTTGTTGCTGGCACCGGTCGCGGCGCTTGCTCTGCCCGACTGGCGGGTGTTCGCGATCGTCTTCGCGTTCTCGGCGGCCGGCAGCTCCAGCGTAGGCATCGCCGCGTGGAACCTGCTCTACGCGCTCGCCCCGGAAGAGGAGCGGCTGCTGTACGTGGGACTCTCCAACACGGTCCTGTCGTTGCCGAGCCTCGCGCCGGTCCTGGCGGGCGCCCTGGCGCCGCTGTTCGGGTACCCCGCCCTGTTCGTAGCGGCGCTGGTGAGCGCGATGACGGCGCTGGCGTTCGCCTTCCGGTTCCGGGAGCTTCGAGCGCTGGACCTTCGAGCCTTGCGGGCGCGCTCGTGAGCCCTCAGAGTCGCTCGAAGGCCTCCACGGCAAGTACGAAGACGATGGCTCCACCAACGGGCACCTCCATGGGCTGACTCGCGAAGACCCCTTCGAGGGCATGGAGCGGCGGCGCTGCGGGCGTCATCCGGGTGCGCTCGCGGCAGGTCCCGCGGATGACGGTCTTCACCTGTTCCACCTCGGTGTCCGCAACGCCGATGATCACGGTGGTGTTGCCTTCCCGCAGGAAGCCTCCGGTCGAGGCGAGCGTGGTCGATTGCAGACCGTGCTCCGCGAGCGCCGCCTGCAGGCGGGGCGCGTCGGTGTCCTGAACGATCGTCAGGAGGAGCTTCATGGGCGATGTGACGATAGCACCGTACCGGTGGGTCGGTCGTGCGCAGGCGGTCGCGGCCCGAGCCGGAAGCGCAGTTCCAAACGGCGGTGCCGACGTCGCGTGCGTACAATGAGGGATGTCCCGGGAGGGCACCTTGCCGGAGAAGCGCTTCGTGGTCGAGGTCAAGGAGCCGGTGCCCGGTGATTCGGTGGGGGAGATCGCCGCCGTCATCGCCGGTCGCTTCGGCATGGACCCAGGCCGCGTGCACAAGCTGCTCGACGGCAGGACCGGTGCCGTCACCAAGCCGGTCCTGAAGGAGAAGGCGAATCTCATCGCCCAGGCCTTCGCGGAGGCCGGCGTGGCCGTGTCGATGCGGCCCGCCGAGCTCGACGCGGGCTCCGGTGCACCCGACGGGCGCCTCGATCTGCCCGTAGAGACCGCCGGTCCTCAGCTGCGTCCTGCCGGGGATGCGACGCCTTCGACCATGTTGCTGTCGTCCACGCGGTGGGTGCCCTCGCCGCACGAGGAGCCCGACCCCGGCAGCCTCGACCCGGGCCAGATCGCGGAAGCGTCCGACGACCAGCCGCCCCGCGAGACGGTGCCGCCGCCACCGCACGTCTCCGCCAGTCCTCCCGGCTCCCGCGGGCTGGGCCTGCGAGGCTACCTGCTCATCGGCTTCACGGCGTCGCTGGTGCTGCTGCTGGTGCTCCAGGCCATCAACGGCATGGAGGCCGGCCGCACGCACCCCCCCGCCAGCATGAGCGCCGGCATGGCCGCCTACAACAACGGGGACTTCGCGCAGGCCCGTCGACTCTGGAATCCGCTGGCCCAGGCCGGCGACCCGCGGGCCCAGTACATGCTCGGCTACATGGCCGAGAACGGGCAGGGGCGGCCTTGGAGCAACCACGCCGCCGCCGCCTGGTATCGCCTGGCCGCCGACCAGGACTACCCGCAGGCGCAGCTGGCGCTCGGAAGCCTGTACGCGCGCGGCATGGGGGTCCCACGCGATGCGGGGCAGGCCGCTGCCTATTTCGAGCAGGCGGCCCGCGAGGGGTACGGGCCGGGGCAGTTCCAGTACGCGCTGGCGCTGTTCCACGGCGCCGGCGTGAAGCAGGACTTCGCTCAAGCGCTGCACTGGTTCAAGGCGGCGGCGCAAAACGGAGTACCCGAGGCGAAGCCCTATGTCACCTTCGCAGGATCCGCTCTGAACGGCAGCTCGGCACCCGCCACGGGCAAGACCGGCGCGTCCGGCCAGGGCCCCTGAGCAGCCGGGCCAGGACCCGCGGCCGTCTTGGCCGAACCTTAAGGCAGCTTTCAAGAGGGCCCCATGGACGTCTGGTATTCTCGGGCGATGAAATCACGACGGTACGGACTCCGACTCGCCGCCGCGAGCATCGTGGCGGCCGCCATGACGGTGGGGCTGGCCCAGGGATCGTCCTCGCAGTCCGGGTCGAGCAGCCAGGGCCAGTGCACGACCACGCCGCCCGTCCAGACCTGCGTCGAGATCTACGTGGTCAGCCAGGGCGCGCAGGCCAGCTCCGGCGCCAGCGAGAAGCTGGTGAAGGCCACCACGGCCTTTCCGGGACAGACGGTGGAATACCGCTTCTTCGTGAAGAACATCGGCCAGACCACCTTGCCGGCCGGCATCGTCGTCCTTCCGGTGCCCGTACCCAAGGGCATGCAGTACGAGCCGAACTCCGCCACGCCGTCCTCCGACAAGGTGCTGACCGAGTTCTCGGCCGACGGCGGCACGACGTATTCCAAGCCGCCAGTCCTGGTCGGGAGCGGTTCCTCGCGCAAGGTCGCCGAGCCGGCGAGCTACACCGACGTGCGGTGGACCGTGCTGCAAGCGCTGGATCCCGGTCAGGAGCTGCCCTTCTTCTTCCGCGTAAAGGTACTGAAGCAGTAACGCCCCCATACCAACCCAAAAATGAAAGGCCGGCGAGGGCGGTCCGGCCTTTCGTGGAGGGGTCACGTGTCTCTAGGAGGTGTTACGACGTTGCCCTGCACCTCCAACCCTAGCTCCGACCGCTGAGCCCTTCCTAAGGGTTACGTGAGGATCGTGAGTCTCCTCCCGCCGACGGCGTCATCGAGGGCTGGGCCGTAGGATGGAGTCATGTCGCTGCTCGCTGTCTACGCCCATCCCGACGACGAAGCCTTCGGTACCGGCGGCACCCTGGCCCGCTATGCGGCGGCCGGCGTGGACGTCCACCTGATCTGTGCCACGCGCGGGGAGTCGGGGAAGATCACCGACCCCGAGATCGACGCGGGCACCGACCTCGGTGCGCTGCGCGAGCAGGAGCTGCGAGACGCTTGCCACGCGCTCGGGATCGCCGAGCCGATCTTCCTGGGGTTCCACGACTCGGGTCGTCACGAGAGGACGCGCTACGACGATCCCAAGGCCCTGATGAACGTCGACGAGTTCGAGCTCGAGGCCGCCATCCGGCCGTGGATCTCCGAGCTCGGCCCGCAGGTGATGCTGACCTTCGACCCCCACGGCGGCTACGGGCACATCGATCACATCCGCATCCAGCGGGCGGCCACCGCGGCGTTCTGGTCGGCCGGAAGCGTCACCGCTCGGCCACCCCGGCGGCTGTACTACAACGCCATGTCGCTCGAGCGGATGCGCCAGATCCAGGAGACCCGGCGGGAGGGCCCGATGGCTCATCTCGACCCAGGGCTCTACGCGGTCAGCGAGGACTCCTTCGCAGCGGTCCTCGACGTGTCGCCGTGGCTCGGGGCCAAGGAGAAGGCGATCCGCTCGCACCGCAGCCAGGTGGGCCCGCGCTCCAGCTTCGCCGGCAGCCGGGATGGGCAGGAAGGCTGGCGCGCCTTCATGGGCCGGGAGACCTTCTCCCTGGGCGGGGTTCGAGGCGCGTTTCCGCAGCCGCCCGTGGACGACCTGTTCGCCGGGCTCTAGCTCCCGGGCGACAGGCAGCTCACGTGCTGCCCGGACCCTCCCGGAACTGCAGGTCGTAGAGCTTGCGGTAGTAGC
>Ga0315542_1002601_pt1 | contig 10925 bp, 9 predicted proteins | sample SalMarSW160120MG_FD_202541 | JGI IMG/M metagenome (GOLD analysis project Ga0315542, IMG submission 202541) | Salt marsh sediment microbial communities from the Plum Island Ecosystem LTER, Massachusetts, United States - Salt Marsh Sediment SW1601-20 ... | reverse complement strand
CTCTTCTTATCCAACATAATTCTCAAGGTTGATTGCCCTTTTATAGTAGTTTCATAGATTTTTCTGTTTCTTCCCTCAACTTGTTCTTCTTTGAATGTAATTAATTGCTTCTCAGTCATATCTTTTAAAACAGTGTACATAGTTGAGGAAGGTATATCCCATAAACCTAAAGTCCTCTTTTCTATTTCTTTAGCGATTTTATAGCCATAAGAAGGATTTTTCTCAAGAATGATTAAAATAAGTGATGCTATAAAGCCATTTTTCATAGCTGATTCGAACTTCTCAGCAAATCTTTCAGCCACGTTATACCCCTTATTTTTAATAATAACTCAAGATCTGACATATGTCAAAGAATAAAAATTTAATTATAATATAAAATAAGCTACTCTAAAAGTAATAAGCTATTATTTTCAATTTCAAAGTCAATCTTTTTCAATTTAAATAACTTATTAAAAATTGGTGATAAAAAATTTCTAATGTATATATTACTGATACCTCAAGTTCAATAAGAAGTGCGGTAAATCAAATGTTTTCTTATTTAGAAGAGAGTGAAATTCCCATCATCAAAAGTTCAAAAGAGGTCTATATTAAAGTAAATGGTATAGATTTTAAAAAACATTGCTATACATCTCCAGAAGTATTGGAAGCTGTAATTAATTACCTAAAAAATAAAGGCGCAAAAGTTAATGTTATGGAAAACTCTACTCAAGGTAATATGACAAGAATAGTCTTTTCTATAAATGGGTATAAACAGGTTTGCGAAAGAACAGGAGCAAATATAATATATTTAGATGAGGAAGATTTTCAAGAATTTGAATTTAAAGGAAAACGATCAATCGATGAAGATCCTAAAGGATATAACCTAAAAATTTTCAGATTACCTTCCACCATCGTCAAAATTATCGAAGAAAGGGAAACCATTACTTATATTAATTTACCTAAATTAAAAACTCATTCTATGGCCCGAGTAACACTTGGAATCAAAAATCAATGGGGTTTTCCTCAACATGCCGACAGAGGTAAAGATCATAACTATAATTTACATTCGAAATTGGTAGATGTATATGGAATTATTAGACCCGACATTACAATTATTGATGGTTCAGGAGGAGGAACAATTCATGGGCACTATCCTCCTACAGCTTGGGAGGATGAATTAGTAATTCCATTTAACATATTAATTGGGGGTCAAGATACCTTGGCTGTTGATGTTGTTGGTGCACGGATCTTTGGTCTGACAATAGATGAAGTTCCTCACCTAAAAATAGCATATGAACGCGGATTAGGAGAAGGTGATATTGAAAAGATAAAGGTTATTGGTAAAGATTTAAGCGAGTACAAAGAGAAATATGAATGGAATTTAGTGCAAAAATTTCCGGATGATGTGAAAATAGTTAAAGGAAAAGAAATGGTATGTATTGAAGGTTGTTTAAACAATCCTTTAGCAACCGTACAAGGTTTTGCATATGATTATCCTGATAAATTTAAAGGAAACTGGTTTTTAGTAATAGGAAAAGGTCATGATGAAAATTTAGTAGAAATGTTAAAAGAAGAAGGCTACACAAAAGGACTTGTTGCTGGGTTTTGCGCTATTGACGAAGTTGGCGATAAGCTTGTTAAGGAATTTGGAAAAAGGAAGGTATTTTTCTCAGGAGATTGCAATAATTTAGCTGAAACTGTCAAAGCTGTTTTAAAATTAGCAAAAATGACCGTGTTAGATCTAGTTCCAATTTCTAATGATGAATTAATGGCACTTATCAACGAAGCTCAACAACATGGCAGTACTGCATTAACACCCCTCTAATATCGTCAGAAATGAAATCAAAAAATCAAATTCCTTTCAAAATTCGCTATTAATTCAAATTAAACAACAATAATATTCTTTTATTTCAAAATTAAACTGAAATTCTTAAAGATATATTGATTATGTAAATAATTAAATAGAAAATTTGACACTAATAATTTAAAAAAATCAAAATATAAATCTGCAAGTGAAACATATGGAAGAAAATGAAAATCAATCAACACCAGAGGAGATTGAGAAGCAAAAAAAGATTGTCGTTCAGTTATATAAGAAAGAAAAAGAAGAACGGGAAGAATACTTTAAAGAATTCGAAGTGGAACGCAAAAAGAATTTCGAAGAAAGTATGGAAATGATCTCTGGGCTTATTTCAGAGAAGGCTTTCCTCCGTGATAGACATCGACAAGAAGATATACAGAGAATGGGATTAAATCCGCAAATAGAAAGTAAAGGAGAAGCAATTGAAAAAGACATTGAACAGAAGGCATTCTTAAGAGAAAAACAAAGATGTGAAGACTTACAACGAATGGAACTTAAACCAGATATCAAGGGTGTTGGAGAAATTATCACTAAATCTATCGATGAAAAAGCATTTTTAATTGAGAAAAAAAGGGAATCTGATATCCAACGAGCAAAATTAAAACCTGATTTGGAAAAATCTATGGAAGCGATAAGTAAATCAGTTGATGAAAAAGCATTTATGATACAGAGAAAAAAAGAGGATGATGAAACGAGATTACAAATTAAGCCTGACATGGAGTCGACTGCTCAAGCAATCAGTAAAACGATTAATGAAAAAGCCTATATCAGAGATAAACAACGAGAAGAAGATTTAAAGAGAATGGAAATTCATCCTGACTTCAGAACAACTGGTGAGGCTATTAATAAAACCATCGCAGAAAAAGCATTTAGAATAGATAAGCAGAGAGAAACTGATCAAAATCGATTAAAGATTAAACCAAATATCGAGGAAGCTACTGATGCAATCAAACAAACCATTGATGGAAAAGCATTTCGTATTGAAAAGCAGAGAGAATTAGATCAAAAGAGATTGGGATTACATCCTGAATTTGAAAAATCTGCTGAAGCCATCAACAAGACTATCGCAGAGAAAGCATTTCTTAGAGAAAAACAAAGAGAAGATGATTTCAAACGGATGGAAATCCATCCAGAATTTAGAAAAACGGGAGAAGCCATCGATAAAACTATCGCAGAAAAAGCATTTAGGATTGATAAACAAAGAGAGATTGATCAGAAGAGATTAGGTGTAAACCCAGATAAGGAAAAAATAGGTCATGCCATTGAAAAAGTCATCGAAGAGAAAGCATTTCTTAGAGAAAAACAAAGAGAAGAGGATAGTAAAAGAGTTGCTATTAAACCAGATTTAGAATCTGCAAGCAAAGCCATAAAGTCATCCATTGATGAAAAAGCGTTTAGAATTGAAAAGAGAAGAGAAATTGATAGTAAAAAAATGGAATTACATCCCGATTTTGAGAAAACAAGTGAAACCATTGAAAAAGTATTTGAAGAAAAAGCTTTTTATCGGGAAAAGCAAAGAGAAGAGGATCGTAGACGATTTGAAATTAAACCCGATATCAAAGGACTTGGAGAAAAATTAGAGAATAAAATTGAAAAAATCGAAGAAAAAAAACGAGAAGAAAGTCTTGATTAAGCATTTTATTTTAAAATCCATAATCGTGTCTAAAATTAGTACTAAAGTTTGTAATTTCCAATCTTTTTTTATATTTAAGAATTGAAGGCTCAATACGACCATCAAAATGATTAATACTTCCTTCAAACCGTGTATAAAAATCCTGAACAATCTGTTTTAGAATTGATCTTTCAATATTTAAGCTTGTTTTTCGAGTAATTGCGATTACCAATAATCTTCCATATCGTTCATATAAAATTCTTGTTTCATCGAAATTGATTTCTTGAATCTCTTCAGACTTATTGCCAGGTTTTACCTCTTTAATGAATAGATTTAACGCATTTAAAAACCCCCCAATTAAATCCATATCAATCGAACTATCAGGATTTAATGAATACTCTTTACTTAATAATAATGAACCTGTTATTTTATCTAAGAAATATATTGCTAGAAATCGATTAGAATCTGCATCTTGTTGACTATCAGTAAAACCAAATGATCTGATATCTGAATTTCGATACATGGGCTACCATTTTGAGTTTGAATTTTTAGATTTAATTGCTATCACGCAATTAATTATTAAATATGATAAAGTACAAATGATCTGAACTTAACTCTGGTTTAAAAATTGAATGTTATCTTAATGACACCATTATATCTTATCTAAAAATAATAATATAAAAAACCAAAAATTAAAAACAAACGATTTTTATTATTAGACATATATTTTTTCAAATAACCTTGGTTTTTGATAAAAATGGAAATTAATTCAAACGTAGATGAATATAAAAAAAAAATCTCAACCGGTTTAATTATTTCTAGAAAAATATTAGATCAAACAATCTTTCCAGAAGAAATTAAACTAGAGATAGCTAAAACCCCTTACTACCTTCTTATATTTATTTCTCGGGAGGATGTTATAAAGATCAGCTGTTTTCCAACCAAAACTAACTCAATTAAAAAGATTTTGATTAAATTAGAAGAATTTTCCCCAGAAATTGTAAAAGGTATCTCAGAAGTACTAAATAAGTTAAATTTAATTAAAGATATCCTTCATACAACGGGAATATGTTATGAATTAGAAAATTGTTTTTATGAGACTTATTTAATTGGAGATCTCATCGATCAAAATTCCGATTATAATGAAAAAATTGAACAAGAATTTATAAAATTACCGAGAGTTAATAGCGTTGTAATAGAGGATATACTAACTCAAGAAGGATAATGGAATTTCTAATCTGGAAAAAATTTTCTGCTTTTATCCACTTTTTTCATGTTCCATATTGGTTTTTATAGCACTCAGAGTTCTCCAAGTTTTCCAAAAAATTAGCAACATTATTGTAAAAATAAAAAGAGCGGTGATGAATGTATATCCTCCAATGAATGGATCTATTATTATCATAAAAAAAATACCAGCTACCGAAAAGCCTATCATGTAAGCATATCCCCAATAACGATCTTTTAAAGATATTATAATCGCTGGAATAAATGTTGTTAAAATTATTGATAAGAAAGCAAGGACCTCAACACTTCGAGGAGAATTATAAATAAAGATCATATTAAACCACGAAATTACAGAACCAACAATACTCCATAATATCGTTTTAAAATTCACCGTAAATTCTGGTTCGGCGCCTCGAATTCCTTGTTTTTTATCGTGATCATTCATTGCATTTCTTACAAAAAAATCTAATTATGGTCAGTTCCGAAAATATCTATTTCTGTTCATGAATTATTTTAAATAGGTAGAAGGATATATATTACTTAAGATAAAAATTGAATTAAAATATTCGTAAATTTCTTATATAAAATTATACTATGAGAAAAAAAGAAGTAAATAACGTAAAACCATTAAATATGACTCCTGCCTCACCCTGGATTTTTGTCTTTTGGTAGCGCTTAATGCGCTCTTATTTCGCCCTCCAAGGTACGTGGCACACGCGAACCTGGGGAATCCCCCTTTAATTTTTCTGACCTTATCATTAGGTCTCGGGGCAGGAGTCTCTCTTTCTTCCATCATTAAGTTTTGATTAATTACTTAAATTTTTGAATGAAAAAGAATTAGATTTTCATCAATGGGTATATATGATTAAAAAAAGGAAAGTTCTATTTTTCATAAAAGATTTTACGTTTCAATTATATCTGAAAAGAGAACAATTTAATTACTATCTGACTCTTCTTTAATAATACTTTTACAAATATGTTTGACGCGATTAAATTTTTAAGTAAAAAAGTGTTATTTGATTAATTGAATATTTGTTCAAATAGAAATAAAATTGAAAAAAACTGATTCATATGACCGAAGAAATTATTAGACGTACGCGTAGCATTTGTCCAGAATGCATGAAAACCATTGATGCAGAAATTTACGTTGATCCAAAGACAGATTTCGTCATGATGCGAAAAACATGCGAAGAACACGGAGAATTCAAAGATAAGCTCGCAAGAGAATCTGAAGAATACAAGTGGGGAGAAACTTTCACTGATGAGTTAGGATCTACTATTAGCAATTCAACAAAACCAGAATATATAAATTCTGGAATAAAGGACATCGTAAATGGATGCCCTAATGATTGTGGTTTGTGCGATCATCATCAATCCGCTCCAAATATCGCCCTAATTGATGTTACAAATCGATGTAATTTGACTTGTCCCATCTGCTTTGCAAATGCTAGTGCCAAGGGATATGTGGTCGAGCCTACATTCGATCAACTTGTACAAATAATGCAACATTTTAGGTCAATGAAACCCGTTCCTCCAGTTTTGTTACAATTATCCGGAGGAGAACCTACAGTGAGGGACGATCTTCCCGATATCATTCGAAAAGGTGTAGAATTGGGTTTTGTTGAAGTAATGGTCACTACTAATGGAGTAAGATTTGCTAAATCACCAGAATTTATGAAAAAATGTATGGATGCTGGCATGAAAGCCGTTTACTTGCAATTCGACGCAACTGATGATCCAGAAGTATGGAAAAAAATAAGAGGAGTCAATTTATGGCCTCTAAAGAAAAAAGTATTTGAAAACGCTCGAAAAATCGGATACTATGGAATTGTATTAGTACCTGTTATAGCTAAGGGAGTAAACGATCATCAAATAGGTCCGATAATGGAGTTTGCAAAACAAAATACTGATCTGGTTACAGGGATAGTATTCCAACCAGTTTCACTCTGTGGTCGTATAAGTTTCGAAGAATTAATGGATTTACGATATACTACTTCTGATTTGAAAGTAGCTATCAATGAAGCCACAAATAATGCAATTACGAGATTTTATCCCATAGCAACTACAGCTAAAATGACGAGATTACTAGCGTGGTTTGATGATGTGCCAGAATTTTCTATGACAAGCCATAAAGATTGTGGATTTGCCACCATTTGTATCGTCAATGACAAAGATGAATGGGAACCTCTTGATAAATATTTTGATGTGGAAGGATTAGTTAGATGGTCAAATAAGACCTATGATATGGTACAGAAACAAGAAATACCAAAACCAACTGGATTTTTAAAGAATATAAATCTTGAAGATTTAGGTGCCGTTCCTAATACTATCGGTAAATTTATTGATGATATGACAAATTTAGGATATCGTCAAATGATGAAAGCATATTATCTTGCCGGTTCAATGCGTTATGTCAAGAATCCAGCGAAAGTATTGACCAGTAAGACATTTCAAGGATTTGCTCGTTTGGTCATGGCCCCAAATCTATCCTCAGCAACCAACTTTTTACACACTCGAAATCTCTTAGTTAGTGCCATGCACTTTCAAGACGCATACAATTTTGATCTTGACAGGGTCTGTAAATGTTTAGTCCATTATGGTGTAATAGATCCAAATGATCACACTAAAGTGTTAGAGATCCCCTTCTGTGCCATGAACACGATACACAGAGAGAGGATAGAGCTAGCTAACGCCATCCAAGGCGAAGAAGCCAAGAAAGCAGAAGTCATACAAGCTGAGATTGAAAACTTGATAAAAACCGTTGAAAAATAAGTTAATTTTATAATTTTTTACTCTTCTATTTTTATTCATTTTAGGAGTTTTCCTTTTTATGCGATGAATGCGATCTAGAGGGAAATTGTAAACCGTGGAAATCTATTTTCTTAAAGATATTTAAGTCAAGTTAAAAAATAAATCTTAAAAGCTTTAGCACGTCTTAAGATAGTAAGAATCGAAAATATTATTGATATTTGATTCCATCTCATATTATAAGTAAAAATTACAATTACTTTTTTCAATACATGACTGATAATTCTGACTTAATTGGGGAATACAAGGGGACAGTAAAAAATAGCGTTATAACCGCTTTATTGCAAGCGTATTTGGATTCCCTTGATTATGACGGCATGAAGTCAATCTTAAGAGAAGCAGAATTATTAGAGTTGAAAGATACGAGAGATGTCAATCCAGATGGTGAAATTGATTTTTTTTCATTTAAAAAGTTAATTGCAGCTCAAAATTGTCTTCTATATGAATCTAATCAGTTACTTTATGAGATCGGAAGAAAATTTTCATTTTATTTGTTTCCATATGGGAAAAGTTTTATAGAAATAATTTCCGAGATAACCAAATTAATAAAAACTAATTGGGATGTTCAAATTAAAGAGAGTAACGAAAATCGATACGTTATAGAAATTAAAAAATGCGTATTTTGTTCTGAGATTGGAGTTTCTTGTGATTTATTCAGAGGTTTCCTTATCCATTCATTAGAGAAATCTCTTTCTTCAGAATATTCCCTCTTTTCAGAGGTAACAAAAGAAAATATTTTTGATCCAACACATAATTCTTTTATATTGATTTTAAATCTTGAAAAAAGAAAATAAAACAGCTATGAAGAAACATTAATAAAAGCAAAAATCAAAGAAAAATTATAAAAAATTTTTTGCAAAATTTATAATTAATAAAGTTGTAAAATAAAACTTTTAAGATATGATTTTATGATGAATGAAGAACGTGAATATGTTTTTAAAATAACGCTTCTCGGCGATGCTGCAGTTGGCAAGACATCATTGATAAATCAGTTTGTCGAAAATACATTTCAAGAAGATTATAAACCAACTCTGGGTGCAAATATCATCCGTAAAGATGTAATCTTAGAGGAATTTAATGCAAAATGTAGATTAATTGTGTGGGATTTGGCAGGACAAGAGAAATATAATGTTGTAAGAAGTTTATATTATCAAGGATGTGTTGGCGCTTTATTGGTTTATGATATTACTCGAGTTGTCACTTTTGAAAATATCGAGTCGAAATGGTTGAATGATTTTAAAAAATATGTGAAAAAAGAAGGCGTATATTTGTTAATCGGTAATAAAAGTGATTTAAATGAACAAAGGGTGATTCAAACCAGCGATGGAAATCAATTAGCCGAAAAAATTAAAGCCAGTAAATTCATTGAAACAAGCGCTAAATTTGGAGAAAATGTAAATAACGCTTTTAAAACACTTGTTTATCAAATTCTTGAAAACCAATAAAACAATTAAGTTAATTCTGGTTTTTAGCAAATTATAATGAAAATGCACCTATTTATCAATTAAAACATGGCTATTTCATTATCTCTATATTTATAAAATATTATGACCTTTAATTATCATCAATAGGATGCCATTCACATGAGAGAATTATCAACTAAAGTATCAAAAGCACCACGTTCAAAAATTCGGGAATTAATGGATCTTGCAGCGGGAAAAAAAGATGTTATCAGTCTAGGTATTGGACAACCCGATTTTTCAACACCTGAGCCTGCAATAGAAGGCAACATTAACGCCTTACGTAAAAAAATCACTTATTATGCCCCAACTAGAGGAATTCCAGCACTTTTACAAGAATTAGAGAAGAAAATGAAACGTTCTAATAACATTCAATCCAATTGGAATGAAAATATTATCCTGAGTAATGGTGGTTCTCAGGCATTGACACTCGCTTATGCAACTTTATTTAATCCAGGTGATGAGCTCATATTATCATCACCTAATTTCATTTCTTATTATTATTGTGCTTTATTTTTTGGAGTAAAAGTGATTGAAATTGAGAGGAATGATGATTTTAGCACAAATATTGAAGAAATGGAAAGAGCTATAACTGAAAAAACCAAGGCGATTCTAATAAATTCTCCAAATAATCCAACTGGACATGCATTAAGCTCTGAGGAATTAAATAAAATAATAGAAATAGTAAAAAAACACGATTTATATCTGATATCAGATGAGGTCTATGAAAATTACTTGTATGATGGTTATACACATGCAAGTCCTGCTTCTTTTGATGGAATGTTTGAAAGGACTGTAACGATAAATGCTATGTCCAAATTATATTCTGCAACTGGATTTAGGTTGGGATACGTGGTTGCTAAAAAAGAAATAATAGATTTAATGGAAAAATACCATCAATATACCGCTGCGGGAACAAATCACGCCGCTCAATATGGATTTCTAGAAGCTTTGAAAATGAATCCTCACTTTTTTGATAAGATTTTGGAAAGTTTTGATAAGCGCAGGTTATTTGTTTATAAACGTTTAAAGGAATTGAATTTTGATGTTGTGAAACCTAAAGGAGCGTTCTACATAATGCCCTCGGTCTCGCATTTCAATATGAAGGGTTCTGAATTTGCAGAAAGAGTCATGAAAGAAAAAGGGGTTGCTATCGTGCCTGGTAATATTTTTGGGTCTTATTCTGAAGATAAAATAAGAATATCTTATGCAACAGAGTTTAATCTATTAGTTGAAGCTTTTGATAGGATTGAAAAATTCGTATTTGGGTTATGATATACTTCGCGCTTAATTGAAACTTATTTTAAATAAGTAGAAATGAGGGATTTGGTTAAGAATTTAGTAGCATTACACACATCTTTAACTTTTATTCGTTCATCACGAGCATGAATGAATTTTGGGTCTCCAGGACCAAAAATAATGAATGGAACAGAGCCTTTAGGATCTACTAGATTTGCTGCGTCAGTTGCATACGGTAATCCTATAAGTTCTGTATTTACGATATTAAACAAATTTTTAATTAAAGGATGATCTACGTCTGTTTGGAGCGCGGGTAAATTTTTAAGCCTTTCAAGTTCAAGAACACAAGATCCTATATTAATTTGCTGCAATTTTTGAATAACCATTTCGGGATCTTCTTCTGGCACTAATCTATAATCTAGTTCTAACTTTGCTATTTCTGGTACCACATTTATTACAGTACCTCCCTCAATTTTCCCAATATTCACGGTTGATTTACCTAATATCAAATTTTCCAACGGAACGATAGAACGATGTATTCCTGGAAGAATATTTAATGCACATTCAATTGCGTTAACTCCATTATGTGGCATGGAACCATGTGCAGATTTTCCTTTAATTTTTAAAGCAATCCATAAAAGACCCTTTTCAGCAATACCAATCTTCATATTTGTAGGTTCTGCTACGATCAAAAAGGAACAATTTCTAATTATTCCTCTATTTTTTAATTCCAATGAACCAG